>Ga0247729_10000069_pt1 | contig 46739 bp, 34 predicted proteins | sample UWRJL133311R2_FD_180958 | JGI IMG/M metagenome (GOLD analysis project Ga0247729, IMG submission 180958) | Plant litter microbial communities from Arlington Agricultural Research Station in Wisconsin, United States - UWRJ-L133-311R-2 | ecosystem: Environmental > Terrestrial > Plant litter >... | reverse complement strand
CAAGGCCCCCGCGCCCGCCGACTCGACCCAAGCCGCCCCCGCTAAGAAGAAGGAAAAGCCCGCCCCCGAGCTGCGCCGGGTAGTGCCCTACGGCCCGTTCTGGTCCGACGACGGCCGGCGCGCCTTCCTGGTGGTGCGCTCCGTCGATAACAAGGACCGCTGGATCGTGCGCCTCGACCCGGCCACCCAGAAGATCAGCCTGCTCGACCGGCAGCACGACGACGCCTGGATCAACGGCCCCGGCATCGGTTACGACGAGGGCAGCGTGGGCTGGCTGCCCGACAACCGCCGCATCTGGTTCCAGAGCGAGGAAACCGGCTACTCCCACCTCTACACCCTCGACACCGAATCGGGGCAGAAGCGGGCCCTGACGGCCGGGCGCTTCGAGATTCAGAAAGCCCAGCTTAGCCGGGATAAGCGGACCTGGTACCTGACCGCCAACGCCACCGCGCCCGGCGAGCAGCAGTTCTACCACCTGCCCCTCGAAGGCGGTACGCTCCGCCAGATCACCACCCGGCCCGGCGCGAGTGAAGTCACCGTTTCGCCCGACGGCAAGCGGCTGGCCGTGCGCTACAGCTACGCCACCAAACCCTGGGAGCTGTACGTGATGGACAACAAGGCCGGCGCCCCGCCCCGCCAGCTCACCCACAGCACCACGCCCGAGTTTGAAAGCTACCCCTGGCGCGACCCCGAAATTATCACCATCAAGGCCCGCGACGGGGCCAGCGTCTACGCCCGCCTCTACCGCCCGGCCGCGCCTCGGGCCCAGGGGCCGGCCGTCATTTTCGTGCACGGCGCGGGCTATCTGCAGAATGCCCACAAGTGGTGGAGCCAGTACTTCCGCGAGTACATGTTCCACAACCTGCTGGCCGACCAGGGCTACACCGTGCTCGACATCGACTACCGCGGCTCCAGCGGCTACGGGCGCGATGTGCGCACGGGCATCTACCGCGCCATGGGCGACAAAGACCTGCTCGACCACGTCGACGGCGCCAAGGTTCTGGTGGACCAGTACGGCGTGAGCCCCCAGCGCATCGGCATCTACGGGGGCTCCTACGGCGGCTTTATCACGCTCATGGCCATGTTTACCCAGCCCGACGTGTTCCGGGCCGGCGCCGCCCTGCGCTCCGTCACCGACTGGGCTCACTACAACCACGGCTACACCGACAACATCCTCAACGAGCCCTACTCCGATTCGCTGGCCTACGTGCGCTCCTCGCCCATCTACTACGCCGAGGGGCTCAAGGGCGCCCTGCTCATGTGCCACGGCATGGTCGATACCAACGTGCACTTCCAGGACATCGTGCGCCTGAGCCAGCGCCTGATTGAGCTGCACAAAGACAACTGGGAGCTGGCCGTGTATCCCGTCGAAGACCACGGCTTCACCGAGCCCAGCTCCTGGACCGACGAATATAAGCGCATCCTGAAGCTGTTCGACGCCAACCTGCAGCCGCCCGTTCCGGCCGTCGGTAGTGGCGGCCGGTGAGGCTAGCTGGCTTACGAATGATTCTCCCAGGATCCTAACCGCAGTATTACGCAGACTGCCTCTGCCCCGCGAAGCCGAGCCGGCTGGGCGCGGGAATGCGGGTAAAAACCTATGTTTAGGCCCGTAAACCAATTTCATTCCCCCGTTCCTACCCTATGAGTCATTATTACGAACCCTCCAAGCGCTTTTCCCTGGGTGGCGTGCTGCTCGTATTGCTGGTCGGCCCGCTGGTGGCCGCGCTGCTGGCGGTTATCTACGTGTACGCCGTCTGGTACATTCCCTTCATCTACATCAACGTCCTGTTCACGGTGGGCTTTGGGGTGGTGCTGGGGGCCGTTATTAGTCGGCTGGTGAAGGCCGGCAAGCTGCGGTATCCGGGGCTGGTGGCCCTGCTGGCGCTGGGCGTGGGGCTGGTGGCGTGCTACCTGCAGTGGGCCCTGTACCTGACGCTGATATTCAACACCACCAGCGTCGACTCGCTGGGCAGCCGGGCTTCCGTGGCCCACACCTCCTTCGACGCCGAAACGCTGCTGGGGCTGCTCGTTAGTCCGGGCCTGATGCTGTCGACCATGGCCGAACTGGCCAAGGAAGGATCCTGGTCCATCTTCAAGGTCACGCCGACGGGCTTTTTTCTGTATTTGATCTGGCTGATTGAGGCCGGCATCATCGTGGGCGCCACCGTCATTCTGGGCTGGCTGCAGGCCAAGCACCCCTTCTCCGAAGCCGCCCACGAGTGGGCCGAAGATGAGCTGCTACCCGGCCCCGTCGCCTACCTCCCCGATGCCGACGCCACCAAAGCCGCCCTCGAAGCTGGCGACTTCAGCGCCCTGCAGCCGCCGCTGCCCGAGGCACCCGGCCATCAGTTTGCCCGCCTCAAGCTGCACTGCGCGCCCAACGACCCGGAATGCGCCTTTCTGAGCCTGGAAAACGTGACCGTCACGACCGACGCCAAGGGCAAGACCTCCGAAAGCACCACCAACGTGGTGGAGCATCTGCGCGTGTCGGCGGCGCGCTGCCAGGAGCTGCGCGGCCGCTACCACGCCGCGCAGGTCGTGAGCTAGGAGTTTAGGATTCTCGTCGTCTTACAATGGCCCGTGAGTTACCGCTTGCGGGCCTTTTTGCCGCTATGAAGTACATATTCCTGGGCGTGGCACTGATTCTGGCCACCACGCTCAGCTTTCTGTTTGCGCCGCCGCCCACCGGCGGCCCCGACGAGTACTGGGGCACCTACGCGTCGCTGAACGAGCGGATGGGCTTCGTCATCAACGGCGACTCGCGCGAGTACCTGGCCGACGCCAAGGAGCCCGCCCGGCTGCTGCTAGAGAAGGAAGTGCGCCAGTCGCGCCCCTTGTACATACTGCTGGCCGCGGGGCTGGGCTACGCGCTGCAACCGGTACTGGGCAACATCAATGTGGCCGAAAGCTGGGGCGGTATTGCCGCCGAAACCCCCGACTTCCTCGGGTTTTACGCCGCCTACGTGCTGCTCAACTTCGCGGTGCTGCTGGCCAGCCTGTACCTGTTTCGCCGCCTCTACGCCTGGCTCACGGCCGGCCGTGGCCACCCGCTCGTGCTGCTGGGCCTGAGCCTGGTATTGGTTTCCAACCCGATTACCAAGGCCTTCTTCTGGACCGCGCACCAGCAGATGTTCACGTTTTTTACGCCCCTGCTGTGCCTCTGGGGCCTGCTGCGCTACCGCACCGTCCGGCTCAGCGCGAAGCAAAGCACGGCCGGCGCGCTGGCGCTGGGCTTGCTGCCGCTGGTCTACGGCAATTTCGTGCTGCTGCTGCCTTGCCTGCTCTACCAGCTGCTGACCACCCGCGCCGGCCGCTGGCCACTGGCGCTGGCCGGGCAGGCGCTGCTGGCCGTCGGCGCCTTCGCGCTGCCCACGCTGCTTTGGATCGGGCTGCTAAAAGCGCACGGCGTGACTTACTACAACCACGAGGCCGTGCGCTTTCACCAGTTTGTCTGGCTGCTGGAGGCCTGGCAGCAGTCCGCCTTCTGGACCACGCTCGGCACCAACCTGCTGCAGTTTCTGCTGAACCTGCGCACCATCGGGCTGTTGCTGGTAGCCGTGGCCGGGCTGGCCCTGGCGCGGCGCCGCTGGCCAGTGGCCCCGGCCGGCGCGTGGGCGGTGCTGGGCGTAGTGTTCGGGCTGTTTTTTACCTTCTACGCCCTGCTGGGCTATTATCCCGAGCGGCTCACGTTTACGCTCGTGCCGGTGCTGCTGACGATGCTGGCGCTGCTGCTGGGGCCGCGGCCGGGGCGCTACCAGGGAGCCGTGGTGCTGGCCGCGGCCCTGGGCTGGCACCTGTACGTGGTTTTTTCCTACGGCCCCTTCTCCTGATTTCCCCGACTTCCGCCATGCTGCACCCCGCCACCCTCACCTTCCTCACCCAGCTCAAGGCCAACAACGACCGCGCCTGGTTTGAGGCCCACCGCCCCGCCTACCAAGCCGCCAAAGACGACTTCCTGGCCCTGGCCACCCGGGTGCTGGCCGACCTCGCCGCCGCCGACCCCACCCTGGCCCGTTCCGACCTGCAAGCCAAGAAGTGCGTGTTTCGCATCAACCGCGACGTGCGCTTCTCGGCCAATAAGGCGCCCTACAAAAACCACTTCGGGGCCTGGTTCAACGCTGGGGGCAAGGCTGCGCCCACGGCGGGCTACTATCTGCACCTGGAGCCGGGCGCCTCTTTCGTGGCTGGCGGCATGTATATGCCCGAGCCGGCCGTGCTGGCCCGCGTCCGCCAGGAGATCGACTACGACCTGCCCGCCTTTGAGGCGCTGCTGCACCAGCCCGAATTTGTGCGGCACTTCGCCGGCCTCGACCAGGACAACCGTCTCCAGCGCCCGCCCAAGGGCTACGACGCGGCCAACCCGGCGCTGCCCCACCTGAAGCTGAAAAGCTTTACCGCCTCACACCCCCTGCCCGATGCCGTACTGACCGCGCCCGGCCTGCCCGCCCGCGTCGGGGCGGCCTTCACTGCCCTGCGGCCCTTGGTCGACTTTCTGAATCGCGCCGTGGAGTAGGGCAAAAGCAGCCTTTTCCGCCGGGCGGGGCCGCAACTTCATGCGGCCTCCACGTAGCCGGGTTCTCTTTGCCTGCGTACAAGCGCACCGAAGTGCCGGCCGACGCTACCCGAAATCTGGTAGCGCCGGCGGTCCGGCATCAGCGCCCACCCACCAAAAACCACCCTATGGCTGCCAACAAGTTCATGTTTGCCACCGGCATCGAAAACAGCTACCCCACCATTCTGCTACCCGACGGCACCGTGAAGCGGGTAGACGAGATGGAAAAGGCCCGGCACTATGAAAACTGGCAGCGCGACTTTGAGCTGGTGCAGGAAATGGGCATCGAATTTCTGCGTTACGGCCCGCCCTACTACAAAACCCACCTGGCCCCCGGCAAGTACGACTGGAAATTCACCGACCAGACCTTCGGGGCCCTACGCGCCATGGGCATCACGCCCATCGTGGACCTGTGCCACTTCGGCGTGCCCGACTGGATGGAAGGCGGCTTCCAGAACCCCGACTTCCCCCGCCTGTTCGCCGACTATTGCCGCGCCTTCGCCCAGCGGTTTCCCTACATCCAGTTCTACACGCCGGTCAATGAAATTTACATTGCCGCCTTCTTCTCGGCCCAGCTGGGCTGGTGGAACGAGCGCAAAGCCTCCGACCGGGACTTCGTGACCACGCTCAAAAACCTGTGCAAGGCCAACGTGATGGGCATGCAGGCCATTCTGGAAGTGCAGCCCGAGGCTACCTTCATCCAGAGCGAAAGCGCCGAGTACTACCACGCCGAAACGCCCGAGCAGTTCCAGCAGGCGCAGTTCATGAACGAAAAGCGCTTCCTGAGCCTGGACCTCACCTACGGCTACCCCGTGTCGGTAACGATGTACGAGTACCTGCTCGACAACGGCATGACCCGCGAGGAGTACCACTGGTTTGGCGAAACCGACATCAAGGCCCGCTGCGTGATGGGCAACGACTACTACCGCACCAACGAGCACCTCGTGCAGCGCGACGGCAGCATCGTGCCCAGCGGCGACGTATTCGGCTACTACGTCGTCACGAAACAGTATTTTGACCGCTACCACCTGCCCGTGATGCACACCGAAACTAACCTGGCCGACCCCGACGCCGTGGACTGGCTGAAGCGGCAGTGGGCCAACGCCCACAAGCTCAAGCAGGACGGCGTGCCCCTCATCGGTTTCACTTGGTATTCCCTCACCGACCAGGTCGACTGGGACACGGCCATGCGCGAAGACAACAACCGCGTCAACCCGCTGGGCCTCTACGACCTCGACCGCCAGATCCGGCCCGTGGGCGTGGCCTACAAAGAGCTGATTACGGAGTGGAAGGACGTGCTGCAAAACGAGAGCTACGGCATCCACCTGAACTATTAGCCTAGCCGCCGGCCCGATTTGCGCGGCCCTAAACAATTTTGGGGTAAACAATTTCAAATTGTTTACCCCAAAATTGTTTAGGGCTACTTCGGTTCTCGTTCCGAGCAGCCCTGGCCGGCGGGCTAGTCGGCCGATGGTACCTCGTGGTACATGGCCCGGTCCAGGCTGATGTGCAGGCGGGCCATCATTTCGGCGGGCTGAAAGCCTTGCTGTCGGTAGTGGGCCTGCACGGCAGCTTTGGCTTGCTCCAATGCCTGCGGGCTGGCCCACTTGGCGATGGTAATGCACACCAGATTAGCTTGCTCGTCGGAATGCTCGTAAGCCGCGTCGGCCACGAAGCCCGGCAATTGCCGGATAAAGCGCCGGTTGCTGTTCATCCTCGCCCGAAACTCCGCCTGCCCGGCCGGCGGCACCACGAACCGGTCGATAAATACGGCCGGCCCCTGCTGCTCCGGCGCGGCCGGGGGCAAGGCCGCCGTCGGGAGCAGCGCGCCCAGCTGCTGGAGCAGGCCCAGGTGGTCGGCTGACCGCGGGGAGCAGCCTATTTTGCCCTGCACCTTATCTTTTTCGGGTGCTGGCCTGGCGGGCACCAGGGTGTTCGGGCGGGGAGAGGCCGGCGGGAGGTGATCCGGCGCCGCCAGCAGGGCGCCGCTCAGGACCAGGCCCGAGGCAATCAGGTTTCGCATCGTAGTCGAAGTTGGTTGACCGCCCAAAATTGCAGGCCCGCCCGCGCCGGGAATTGTAAAAAATCAGGAGTTTACCAGTAGACGGACGTTTTGAAAAACTCCCGCGGAGGAGTGCCGGTGAATGATTTGAAATCCCGGATGAAGTGAGACTGGTCGAAGTAGCCGGCCGCGTACGCCGTGCTGGTCAGCGCCTGGCCCGGCCGGTGGGTGGTGAGCACGTTTCTAAACCGCAGGATGGCGGCAAACTGCTTGGGCGAGGCCCCGATTGTCTGCCGGAAGTGCTTTTCGAGGGCGTCCTGACTGGTGCCGAGTGACCGGGCCAGCTCCCGGATCTGCCCCTGCCCCTGGGTGCGCCGCAGGGCCCGGACGGCTCCCCGCACGAGCGGGTCGGGTTCGGGCCGGCGCAGCTTAGTTAGCAAAAACCGTTCGATGATGGCAAGCCGCTGCCCGTCGGTGGGGCTGGCCGCGAGCTGCTCTTCCACATCGCTGAGTTCCTGCCGACGAAAGAAGCTGTCTAGGGGCTCACTGGCGGCAAACAGCTCGTGCAGCGGCTCTCGGAAAAAAGCGGCCGCGCCGTCGTCCCTGAACCGGACCAGCAGCGTCGCCGTGCCTTGGGCGTAAGCCAGCAGGCGGCTGGTCTTCTGGAGCCCCGTAATGACGGCGCCCGGCACCGGCTGCTGGCGGAGCTGCGGCGTATGCGCCACCTGCCCCCGCAGCCGGAAAGCCAGCACGATGGACGTGTCCGGCAGCACCCGATTTTCTACGGGGGCGTCGCTCTCAACAATAAGGAAAGATCTGACGAAGGGCTGCAAAGGTCCGGCGACGGGGTAGGCGGTAGCTTTCATGCAAGGAAGTGGAGGCAACACAAACAGGGGCGGGCTGCCCAGGGCTGATAAAGTACTGATAAACCGGGATAAGAGTCGCCGCTGGCACCAACGCATTGCTACCAGCCGCATGCCCGAGTGCCCGGCCTATTACTTCAAGGCCGGGCAGAATGACGGCGACTCTGCCGGGCGTCGTCGTCTGGGCTACTGAGGCCGCGGCAGCAGGAGTTGCGGGTATTCCGCAAGAACCCCGGGCAGCGGCTAAGTTTGAGCGTATCCGATTCCCTTCACCTTTTTCCGTTAGATTTGCGGCCCGCCTTGCGCGCTTGCGCAAAGGGTTGGCGTTTGTTTTACTGACTGCAGCCGTTATTCCGCACCCTGATGCCTTACCTGTTCACCTCAGAATCCGTTTCGGAAGGTCACCCCGATAAAGTAGCCGACCAGATTTCCGATGCCATCCTCGACGAATATCTGCGGCAGGACCCGGCCTCCAAAGTAGCCTGCGAAACCCTCGTTACCACCGATTTCGCCCTGGTAGCCGGCGAAATCAAGTCGACGGCCCACGTGGAGGCCGAGCCCATCGTGCGCGACGTTATCCGCCGCATCGGCTACAACAAGCCCGAGTACCTCTTCAACGCCGACACCTGCGAGGTGATGAACCGCCTGCACGAACAGTCGCCCGACATCAACCAGGGCGTGGTGCGGGCCAGCGACGAGGAGCAGGGCGCCGGCGACCAAGGCATGATGTTCGGCTACGCCACCCGCGAGACGGCCAACTACATGCCCCTGGCCCTGGACCTCTCGCACCGCCTGCTCGATGAGCTGGCCAAGATCCGCAAGCTGGGCCAGGAAATGACCTACCTGCGCCCCGACGCGAAAAGCCAGGTCACCATCCGCTACGCCGACGACAACACGCCCGAGGGCATCGACACCATCGTGGTGAGCACCCAGCACGACGAGTTCGACGAATCGGAGGAGAAGATGCTGGCCCAGATTTCCGAAGACATCCGCACCATCCTGGTACCCCGCGTGAAAGCCGGCCTCGACGCCGAAACCCAAAAGCTCTTCACCGACCAGATCACCTACCACATCAACCCCACCGGCAAGTTCGTCATCGGTGGCCCCCACGGCGACTCCGGTCTCACCGGCCGCAAGATCATCGTGGATACCTACGGCGGCAAGGGTGCCCACGGCGGCGGCGCCTTCTCCGGTAAGGACTCGTCGAAGGTGGACCGCTCGGCCGCCTACGCCACCCGCCACATCGCCAAAAACCTGGTGGCCGCCGGCGTGGCCGACCAGGCCCTGGTGCAGGTGGCCTACGCCATCGGCGTGGCCCAGCCCGTGGGCCTGTACGTAACCACCTACGGCACCACCAAGGCCAAGGGTGCCAGCGGCGAGCTGCTCACCGACGGCGAAATTGCCCAGAAAGTAAGCCAGCTGTTCGACATGCGACCCTATGCCATCGTGCAGCGCTTCGGCCTGCGCAACCCCATCTTCGCCGAGACGGCCGCCTACGGGCACATGGGCCGCCCGCCGGGCACCAAGGAAGTGAAAATGGGCAACGGCGAAACCAAGACGTTCGAAACCTTCACCTGGGAAAAGCTCGACTACGTCGACAAAATCAAAGCCGAGTTTGGCCTGTAGAAAGGTAGCTAGCTAATTGAGCTAAGACGTGAAAAGGCCCCGCTGGAATTTCCGGCGGGGCCTTCTCTATATGGGATACAACCGCGCTACTAGTGGCTGGTTACTTTCTCTTTGTGCTTCGTAATCTGGCGGCGCAGGCTGTCGGAGGCGGCGTCGGTGGCGGCTTCAAACGAGGCGGCGTCTTCCTGGCTGAACAGGATGGTGCCCGGGATGTTGAGCTTGATTTCGACGGTCTTGTTGTCGATACCGTCCTTGTTATTCAATTTCAGGATTACTTCCCCGTCGATTATACGGTCGTAAAACGTTTCGAGCTTATCGAGGCGTTTCTGGATGAAGTCAAGTAGTTTTTGGTCGGCGTCGAAGTGTACCGAATGCATCTGTACTTTCATCGGTCGTAGGGGTTTGGGGTAGAAAAAAGGAAAACACTAAAACAGATCAGGCCTTCGGATGGGCCTTTTCAAAGACGGCTTTGAGCTTGTCGATGGACAAGTGCGTGTACACCTGCGTGGCGGCCAGATTGGCGTGGCCCAACAGCTCCTTAATGGCGTTCAGGTCAGCGCCTTTGCTCAGCAGGTGCGTAGCAAATGAGTGGCGCAGCACGTGCGGGTGCTGCTGCGACGAGGCGGTGGTTATCTGGCTCAAATAGTGCTTCACGGTGCGATACACGAACTTTTCGTAGAGGGGCTCAAGCTTATCTGTAACGAGCAGCGCGCTGTGGGCGTTGTCGCCGGCGCCAAATTCCGCCTGCTTTGCCGCTATATACTTGGCCAGCACCGTGAGCAGCGTGGGGTTCAGCGGCACCACGCGCTGCTTGTTGCCTTTGCCCGTTACGCGCACCGTGCGGCCGGACAAGCTCAGGTCGTCGTGGCGGATACCGATCAGCTCGGAAAGGCGGATGCCGGTGCCGTAGAGCAGCTCCAGGATGAGCTGGTCGCGGCGGCCGGCCAGGGTGTCCTCAAACTCGAAGGAGTTGAGCAGGCCGTTGAGCGAGTCCTCGGGCACGAAGTCGGGCAGCTTCTTGGCCACCTTCGGCGACTTGATGCGCAGCATCGGGTTTTTGGTGATGACGCCCGTGCGCAGCAGAAACTTGAAGTAGGAGCGCAAGCAGGCAATCTTGCGGTTTACCGTGCGCGGGTCCAGGCTCTGCTGCATCAGCTCCACCACCCAGGAGCGGATCAGGGTGTGGTCGGCCTGGGCGGAGTTGTCGAGTTCGTACGCAGTTTTGAGGTAGTCCGAAAACTGCCGCAGGTCGGTCTGGTACGAAAGCAGCGTGTGCGGGCTGTAGCGCCGCTCGAACCGCAGATAGTCAAAAAATAATTCCATACGCTGAGCCCTTACGGCCGGGGCCGGATACCCAATGTAGGGAATAAAATCGGAAAGGTAAGACGCGAAAAAACCGGCTGATTCGCTCGAAAAAGCAATTCAGCCGGTTGGCAATCTTCGCCGGAAACTACAAGCTAGTAGTTCTCAGTAGCGTACATCGTCTGCTTGTAAACAGCCTTGATCTTCTGCTTACGCTTGGTGATGGAAGGCTTCTGGAAGAAGGTGCGACGACGCAGCTCTTTCAGAACGCCGGTGCGCTCAAATTTCTTCTTGAAACGCTTCAGGGCACGGTCAACGGACTCGTTATCCTTAATCTGGACGATGATCATATGCTCGGTGAAATTGAAAACTTCTTCTTTTAGGGGTTGCAAAGGTAACAGGCTGTTCTATACTACGCAAGCCCTTGGTTGGTTACCTGCTTATTTGAGCAGATTCCGGGCAATAACCAGCTTCTGAATCTCGGAAGTGCCCTCGCCAATGGTGCAGAGCTTGGCGTCGCGGTAGTATTTCTCGGCCGGGTAGTCCTTGGTGTAGCCGTAGCCGCCGAAAATCTGCACACCCTCGTTGGCGCACCGCACGCTTACTTCCGAGGCGTACAGCTTGGCCATGGCCGATTCCTGGGTCACGTTCAGGCCGCGGTCCTTCATATCGGCGGCGCGGTAAGTGAGCAGGCTGGCCGCCTCGATTTCCGTGGCCATGTCGGCCAGCTTGAAGCTGATGCCCTGGAAACTCGAAATCGGCTTGTTGAACTGATGGCGCTCCTGCGAGTAGGCCAGGGCTGCCTCAAACGCGCCCTGCGCAATGCCCAACGACAGCGCAGCAATGGAAATCCGGCCGCCGTCGAGCACCTTCATCGACTGGATGAAGCCTTCGCCAACTTTGCCCAGAATGTTTTCTTTTGGTACGCGGCAGTCGGTGAAGATCAGCTCGGTGGTTTCGGAGGCGCGCATGCCGAGCTTGTCTTCCTTGCGGCCGGCGGCGAAGCCCTCGGTGGGCTTCTCAATCACGAAGGCCGTCATGCCGTGCGAGTCGCCGACTTCGCCGGTGCGGGCAATAACGACGGCAATGCTGCTGCTCTTGCCGTGGGTGATGAAGTTCTTGGCCCCGTTGAGCACGTACGAGTCGCCGTCTTCCACGGCCACGGTACGCATGTTGCCGGCGTCGGAGCCGGTGTTGGGCTCGGTAAGGCCCCAGGCCCCGATCCACTCGGCGGTGGCCAGCTTGGGCAGCCAGCGGCGCTTCTGCTCGTCGGAGCCGAACTGCAGGATGTGGCCGGTGCAGAGCGAGTTGTGGGCGGCCATGCTCAGCCCGATGCTGCCGTCGATTTTGGCTAGTTCGGCAATAGCCGTCACGTATTCCACGTAGCCGAAGCCCGCGCCGCCGTATTCCTGCGGTACCAGCACACCCATCAGGCCCAGTTCCCCGAGTTTTTTGAATACGTCGATGGGAAACTCCTGGCTTTCGTCCCACTTCATCATGTCGGGCTTGATGTGGGTGGCGCCGAAGTCGCGCACCATCTGGGCAATCATGGTCTGGTTCTCGGTGGCTACTAATTCCATGGGTAACGGTGAGGATTGGGTGGGAAAAGGGGAGTGGTCGGAACAAACCAGGCCGGGCCCGATTTGGGTGGGCGAAAGTACGGCTTTGCCGGCAGAGAAGCCAGCCGCCGCCCGTCCGGTCCCGGCCCCGATTTTGAAAGGGCGCGCTAATTCGGTTACTTTGAAGGTTTTTTAGAGGAAAATGTCTGGCTTTGAGCCCGCTTTTTCTATAGCTTCTGACCCTGAATTCGGCTTTCCCAGCCTGCATGCAACAACCTGCTCCTCTCCGCCTCCTGCGCCTCTGGCTGCTGTGCGTGCCCTTCGCGGTGCTGTTTTCGTCCTGTGCGTCGTCGCGCTACTACCGCCAGGGCATCATGTTTCAGTCGCCCACGGGGCAGGGCGTGGATACGATGAAGCTGCGGGCCGCCGTGAACCGTACGGCCCGCAATTACCTGATTCAGCCCAACGACTACCTGCAGGTGCAGGTGTATACCAACAAGGGGGAGCGGATTCTGGACCCCAACGGGGAATTGAAGTTTGGCGCACCTGCCGCTGGCTCCGGCAGCAGCGCGGGGACGAGCCGTGTGGCCCAGGCTTCGGGCGGGCAGGGCGGGCAGGCCACCCAGGGCGCCCCCGGCGCCAATGAGTTTCTGGTGCAGAGCAACGGCCTGGTGAAGCTCCCGATGGTGGACCTGGTGAAAGTAAACGGCCTCTCGCTGCTCCAGGCCGACAGCCTGCTGCAAATCCGCTACAGTCAGTATTACAAGGACGTGTTCGTGGCCACGCACGTCACCAACAACCGGGTGTTCGTGCTTGGGGCGCCCGGCGGCCGCATCGTGCCGATGCTCAACGACAACATGAACCTGCTGGAAGTGCTGGCCTCCATTGGCGGCCTGAGCGGTAACGTCAACGGCGGGGGCGGCAACTTCAGCGCGCTTTCCGGCGGCCGCTCGTATAACATCCGGCTGATCCGGGGCGACCTGAAAAATCCCCAGGTTCAGCTCATCGACCTTTCTACTATCGACGGTATGCGCCGGGCCAACCTGCAGGTCGAGCCCAACGACGTGGTATATATCGAGCCCATTAACCGGCCGTTCTTTCAGGCACTATCTGATGCCAGTTCGGTGTTTGGTCTGATTGGGGGTATAGCCGGTTTGGTGACTACAGTCTATTTGCTCAAGAATCTTTAATATTTGCCTGGGATGAGCTTGACAAGCAGCTGGTTAGGCTGCTTGGTCTGAACCTCACTTGCTAACGACGGAATGGCAGTAAACGAAAACGCTGAACTGGAAGACCTGATCCGCAACGCGGGCGGAGGAGAGCCCGCAGAGGCCGAAAGCGAAGAAGGCGACGGACTGGATATTGCCACGCTGCTGCTGGTAGCCCGTCGCAGCCTGATCTGGATAGTTCTGCTGATTGCGTTGGGCCTGACGGCTTCCTGGCTGTTTTTGCGCTACACCAAGCCGGTGTACAAGTCCACTTCCCTGCTCAAGATTGACGAGAAGACCGAGGCCGGCGCGCTGGGCCTGCCGGGCGCGCTGGGCCAGGGCATCGAAGATCAGCAGAGCATCAACAAGCTGTCCGGGGAAGTCGAGCTGATCAAGTCCAATATCATCTACCGGCGCCTGAAGGACTCGCTGGACCTGGACGTGAACTACTACGTGGAGGGTACGGTGCTGGAAAACGAGCTGTACGGCAACTCTCCGTTTAAGGTCAGCTACAAGATTACCGACGGCAGCCTCTACAATACCAAGTTCGACCTTACCTTCATTGACGCCCAGAAGGTGCGGATTTCGTACCTGGCTGCCGGGCAGGACCAGAGCGGCGAATATGCCCTGGGCCAGCCGATTACGCTGCCGGGTATTGCCCTGACCATCACGCCAACGCCGTGGCTGAATGCCGAGGCCCGGGACAAGAAATACTACTTTATCATCAACGACGACGGTGGGCTCAACAACTACCTGAGCAGCAACCTGAGCGTCGAAATCATCAATGCCGACGCCAACACGATTCAGATAGCCTTCACCGACTTCAACCCGGCCAAGGCCCAGGACATCGTCAATAAGATTGACACGGTGTATCTGCAGGAGAAGCTGGCGAAAAAGCAGCAGGCCACGGCCCAGACGCTGCAGTTTCTGGAAAAGACGCTGTCGGAAAACCGTACGCAGCTGCAAACGGCCGAGGAAAACCTGCAGGCCTTCGTGCGCGACAACAAAACCTACGACGTGAAGGCCGACGTGGCGTTCATTACCGAAAAGCTGGCCACCCAGGAAGAGGCCCGGCAGAAGCTGATGGAAAAAATCCGGCTTCTGAACAACGTGACGCGACTGGTGGAGCAGGAGCGCCTGGTTGCCAGTGAGGATGCTACGCTGGCCGAAAGCATTCCGGGCCTGGCCACCCTCGAAGACTCGCCGCTGACCGGGCAGCTGGAGGAGCTGAACGACCTGCAGCGCAACCTGCGCCGCATTCTGCGCTCCTACACGCCCGAAACCGAGGCCGTCAAGTCGCAGCAGTCGGCCATTGCGTTTCTGAAAAATAGTGTGCGCAAGCAGCTGCAGCAAAATCGCCAGTTGCTGCAAACCCAGATTCAGCAGATGAACCGGCAGCAGGCTGATTTCAACTCCGAGCTGCAAACCCTGCCGCAGAAAGAAACCGAGCTGACCCGGCTGAAGCGTCCCTTTGAGCTCTACGAGAAGACGTACCTCATGCTGATGGACAAAATCGTGACGTTCAACATGGCCAAAGCCGGCACCACGGCCGACTTCCAGATTCTCTCCCCAGCCAACCGGCCGGGGGCGCCCATCTCGCCGGTGCGCCTGATGGTGTACTCCATTGGCTTGGCCACGGGCATCGTGCTAGGGCTGCTGCTGGTGGCCGTGCGCTTCTTCATGCACAACACCGTGTCGAACGTGCGGGAGCTGGAGCGCTCCACCTCGGCCTCGGTGCTGGGCGTGATTCCCAACTACGACAAGGAAAAGATGTCCGTCTCAAAGCTGGTGGTGGACAAAAGCCCTAAATCGGCCATTTCCGAGTCTATCCGCTCCATCCGCACCAACCTGGACTTTATCAGCTCGGCCAAGAAGAAGCGGCTGATATCGGTGACGTCGACCATCTCGGGCGAGGGCAAAACCTTCGTGACGGTAAACCTGGGCGGCATCATTGCCCTGTCCGGGCAGCGCGTCGTGATTCTGGACCTGGACATGCGCAAGCCCAAAGTGAACCTGGCCTTCGGGGCCGAGAACGTGAAGGGCGTCAGCACCATTCTCATCGAGAAGCACACCGTGCTCGAATGCCTGCAGCATACCAGCATCCCGACACTGGACTTCATTTCGGCCGGCCCCACGCCGCCCAACCCGTCGGAGCTGATTCTGAACCCGAAGTTCGACGAGATGCTGGCCGAGCTGTACCAGCACTACGACGTTATCCTGATTGATACGCCGCCAGTAGGCTTGGTAACGGACGGAATTCTGATCATGCGCAAAGCCGATATACCCCTGTACATCGTACGTGCCAACTACTCGAAGAAAAGCTTCCTGAAGAATATCAACAAGATCATCCGGGCCAACAACTTCACCCGCTTGTGCGCGATTCTGAATGATGCCAAAGCCAGTGGCGTGTACGGCTACGGCTACGGCTATGGGTATGGCTACGGCTACGGCTACGGCCAGGGCTACTACGAGGAGCCTGACGCGGCTACCGGCCCACTGGCCCGGCTGCGCAAGTGGTTTGCTTAACGTTTCATCCTTCTTCCCCTCTGCGTGGCGTCCTTCTTTCAGAAGCTTTTCGGCCGCTCCGCGGCCCCGGCACCCGCTGACGCGCTGGCCCTGGCTACGCTCGGCACCGACATGCACTCTCACCTGCTACCCGGCCTCGACGACGGCGCCGAAACCGTGGAGCAGTCGGTGGAGCTGCTGCTGGCCATGCAGCGCCTGGGCTACCGCAAGCTCATCATGACGCCCCACATCATGGGCGACTTTTACAAGAACACCCCCACCGGCATCCGTGCCGCCCTGGCCCGCCTGCGGGAAGCCGCCACGGCCGCCGGCGTGCTGGACATGGAGATGGACTGCGCCGCCGAGTACTACCTCGACGAGTGGTTTCAGCAGAAGCTCGACGCTGCGGAGCCGCTGCTCAGCTTCGGCGGCGACAAGAAGTACGTGCTCTTTGAAACCTCCTACATCAACGAGCCCTTCAACTTCCGCGAAACGGTGTTCAACCTTAAGTCGGCAGGCTACCAGCCGGTGCTGGCCCACCCAGAGCGCTACACCTACTTCTACGGCCGCTTTCAGGACCTGGAGCAGGTGCGGCAGGATGGCGTGCTGCTGCAGCTCAACCTGAACTCGCTCTGCGGCTACTACTCGGCCGGGGCCCGCAAAATAGCCGAGCGCCTCGTAGACGGCGGCCTCGTGGACATGGTGGGCACCGATGCCCACAACCTCAAGCACACCGAAACGCTGCGGCACAAAGTACTGCCCACGCCCTACCTGAAGAAAGTGCTGGCGCTGCCGCTGCTCAATAATAGTTTGTGAGGTCGTAGGAACTTCGTCCGGAGTCCACGTTCTTTTCCGTAGCCTTCCCTCGAGAGCACCGCTGGCGGACGGGCTCTTCCCACTTCTAAGTCCTGAAACATGATTTTCGTCACCGGCGGCAGCGGCCTTATCGGCAGTTTTCTGATTCCGGCGCTGGTGGCGCAAGGGCACGCCGTGCGGGCGCTGTACCGTAGGCAGGTGCCAGCCATTCCCGCCGCCGAGCAGGTGCAGTGGGTTGAAGGCGACCTGCGCGACACGCTCGGCCTGCAGGAAGCCATGCGGGATGTTACGCACGTTTTTCATTGCGCCGGCCTGGTTTCCTACGCGCCCCAGGACGAAGACGCCTTGCTGCAAACCAACGTGGAAGGTACCGCCGCCGTCGTGGATGCCTGCCTGGGGCAGCCGGGCGTGCGGCTGTGCTACGTGTCGTCGGTGGCGGCGCTGGGCAGCCCCGCCCCGGAAGCCGAGCCGAAGCCGGGCCCGCAAGCGGTGGACGAGGATGCCAAGTGGGACCTGGGCGCCGAGCACGCGGCCTATGCCACGTCCAAGTACCTGGCGGAGCTGGAAGTGTGGCGCGGCGTTACGGAAGGCCTTTCGGCGGTGATGGTGAACCCCTCGGTGGTGCTGGGTCCCGCCGACTGGGCGCGGAGCAGCACCCGGCTGTTTCGCTACGCCTACCAGCAACACGCGTTTTACACGCCCGGAAGCATTAACTTTGTGGACGTGCGCGATGTCGTAGAGGCCATGATGCAGTTGACGCTGACTACCAGTATTTCCGGAGAACGATTCGTGCTGAGCGCCGGGGCCGTGCCCCTGCACGACTTTCTGGCCCAGGCCGCGGCCTGCTTCGGCAAAAAGCCGCCCACGGTGGCCGTGCCTGACTGGGCCGCCGAGATTATCTGGCGGCTGGAGCACGGCCGCGCGGTGCTGACCGGAGCCCGTCCGCTCATCACTAAAGATACCGCCCGCGCTGGCCGCCGGCCGGTGGTGTACCGCTCCGAAAAGGTGCAGCAGGCGCTACCGTTGCGCTTCTACCCCCTGGCCGACACGATCCGGTGGTGCTGCGCCGGCCTGCAGCCGAACTACCCGGCATCCGGTGCGGTTGTTGTATCTTAGGCCACCTGACGGCCCCGGCCGCACCCCTTGACTTAATACCCGCGGAGCCTGCCGTTTTGGCGGCCCCGCGTCGATTGTAGCAGTATGAGAATGAACGAGAATTTTGAGGATCAGAACGAGGTGATGGACACGGTGCGCCGCTTCGAGCGTATGCTGGCCAATAACGAGCCGGTCTTTTTCGACCTGGCCGACTTCGAGAGTATCATTGACCATTACACCAACAATACCCAGTACGAACAAGCCTTGCAGGCCTGCGAGGCCGCTATTGCCCAATATCCCTTCTCCACCGAGTTGCTCATCGACCGCTCCCAGGTGCTGGCCATGAAGGGTGAGTACGGGGCCGCCGCCCAGCAGATTGAGGACGTGGCCCTGCTCGACCCCGACAACCCCGACGTGGCCGTCACGCGCGGCATTATTGCCACTCAGAAAGGCGACTTCGCGGAGGCCGTGGCGTTTTTCCAGCAGGCTGCCGAGCGCGCCCCCGACCGCGACGACATCTACTTCAACCTGGGCCTGGCGTACCAGAGTTGGCAGAAGTTCAAGAGTGCGGCCAAGTACTACAAGCAGAGCCTGCGCCTGAACTCCGACAACGAGGTAGCCGTGCAGGAGTTGCTTTACTGCCTCGAAGTAAGTGAGCGGCTGGAAAAGAACCTGGAGTTTTTCCGCCGCTTCACCGACGAAGACCCGTACTCCGTCATTGCCTGGTACAACCTGGGGCAGGCTTACTACCGCGCCGGCAAGTACACCGAGGCCGAGGCCGCGTTTGAGTACGCCATTCTCATCGACGCCAAGTTTTACGAGGCCCACAGTTTCCTGGCCAGCACCTACGTGAGCCAGGAAAAATACCGGGAAGCCATTGCCGAATTTCACCTCAGCTACGAAGAAGGCCAGCCCACGGCCGAGGCTTTCTGCAACATCGGGGAATGCTACGAGAAGCTGGCCGAGTGGGACAACGCCCGCAAAAACTACCAGAGAGCCATTGACCTCGACCAGACCATGGACGAGGCCTGGTTTGGTATCGGGGTGGTGCTCAATGCCCAGGACCATTGGTTTGAGGCCATTCACTTCTTCCGCAAGGCCACCTTTCTCTACGACGAAAGCCCCGAGTACTGGCTGGCCCTGGCCGCCGCCGAGTACCAGGTGGGCAACGTCGTCAGCGCCATCGAGGCCTACGACAAGGCCACCCAGGTAGCGCCCGACAACAAGGACGCGTGGCTCAACTGGAGCATCATCCTCTACGAACAGGGCAACTTCGACGGCGCTATCGACCTGATGAACAATGCCGTGGAGATTCAGCCCGGGGAGGCTGAGCTGCACTACCGCCTCTGCGCTTACTTGCTGGCGGCCGGCCGCTACCGCGAAGCTTACCACAATCTGGAAAATGCGCTGGTGCTCGACTTCGACAAGCACCGTCTGCTCTTCGAATACTTTCCCGAACTGGAGTCGCAGCGCGCCCTGGCCCGGCTGATTGACCAGTACCGGAAGTAGCAGCTGGGGGCTTAGGGTCTTGGGAGCTTGGGGCTCTGGTTGTCGTTCTGATAAAAACTGGAACGAAGACTAGGAACCCAGGCTCCCAAGACCCTTTTTACTACTTATAAAATTCGGGCGTACTTTTGCCGCCATGCCGGGCAGCGAAGAAACCTTTGCCAAGGTTTCCGCATCTAAGTCCCCAAGACCTTAAGCTCCCAAGACCCTCAAAGAATGAATTACACCCTCAACAACCTCCCCGAGCGCACCGCCAAACCCCGCGAGCAAGGCTACACGATGGTCATGGACAAAGGCCTCAGCGTCCGCGAAGTCGAAGACTTCCTGGAAGTAGGCGCCCCGTATACCGACATCGTGAAGCTGGGCTGGGCCACTTCCTTCGTGACGCCCAACCTGAAGCGCAAGCTGGCCGTGTACAAGGAGGCGGGCATTCCGGTGTACTTCGGTGGCACGCTGTTCGAGGCCTTCATCATCCGCAATCAGTTCGACGACTACCGCCGCCTGCTCCAGGAGTTTGGCATGGAGTACGCCGAGGTTTCCGATGGCTCCATTGACCTGGTCCACGACCGGAAGCTGGAGTATATCCGTACCCTGGCTCAAGACGTGAACGTGCTGAGCGAAGTAGGCTCCAAGGACGCGGAAAAAATTATTCCGCCCTACAAGTGGATTTCGCAGATGAAAACCGAGCTCGAAGCCGGGGCCATCAAAGTAATCGGCGAGGCCCGGGAGGCCGGCAACGTGGGCTTGTTCCGCAGCACCGGCGAAGTTCGCTCGGGCCTGGTGGAGGAGATTCTGACCCAGATTCCGGTAGAGAAAATCCTGTGGGAAGCGCCCCAGAAGTCGCAGCAGGTGTGGTTTATCAAGATGATGGGCGCTAACGTGAACCTGGGCAACATCGCGCCCAACGAAATCGTGAGCCTCGAAACCATCCGCCTGGGCTTGCGCGGCGACACGTTTACCCACTTCCTCGACATGGACGAGGTAGACGAGATGTTCAAGCCCGAAGCCAAAACCGGTAAGCCCGGCACCTCCATGCCCCGCGGCTAAGGGCGTAATCTGGGATAAGCGAAAAGCCCCGGCACCTCCAAGGAGCGCCGGGGCTTTTTTTTGTCCTGAAAAGACCGCCTGCAGTTTGGGCAACAGTATTTTATCCGGTAGCTTGGCTGCCCATTCTGGATATTTTTTCTTACTGCTTTGGTCCAAAAACTACTTCTATCCGCGGGTATGCTGCTGACGCTGGCTGGAGCCGCCCACGCCCAGCAGGCTACCCCGTCTGCCTGCCACGCCATCCATTCGGGTCATTTCCGGGTACCGGCCGACGATAAGGTGCCAAGTGACTCGTACGTGGAGCGGCAGGATGATTATCAGGTGGAAACGGCGGAAGGCGGCAAGATCAAATTGCTCTACTCCGTGAAGTGGACAGACGACTGCACCTACGAGCTTCGCTTCGTGAAGACGCTCAAAGGCAACCACAAGTATGAACTGCCCCCTGACGCGGTGTTGAAGGTGCGGATCCTGGAAGTAACGGATAAGGCCTACCAAGCGTCTGTGACGTCTTCCTTCAGCCCGATGCAGATGGACCTGACAATGGAAATCCTGCCCACCGCTCCAGCAAACGCTAAGTGAAACCGCGTAGTCAAAGCCGCTGGCGCAACGGAATCCGGCTGGACGAAGTAGGATAGTACTGACCCTGGGTTTATGGTTACGCTGGTCCCCGGCCCGCCGGCTACCCGCTGTACAGCGCCACGGGGGCGGCCGTGCGGCAGTTCAGCGGCAGCGAAGTTTCCCTGCGGGAACTGCCCGGCGGCGTGTACCTGCTCCGGCAAAACCAAACCGACGCCGCCACGCGCATCGTGCAGCTCTAAACGGCCAGAAAGCAAAGCAAAGCCAGTTTTCCAGGGGCGCTGTCGTATGTTTGCAACCCGGTACCCTTGTGCCGGCTCCTCGCTTTATGAAACACGTTTTACTCGGCTTCGGCCTTTTGCTGTCGGCTTTGTCCACGCGGGCCCAGGTTTCCAACACCTTTTACGGAACGCTCAGCACCACCGACGCCACCATTGTGGGCGGGCGGCTGAACCGCGACGGTATTGCGGCCGTCTGCGGTACCACCAAGGCCTATCCGGGCGTGCTGGCCACGGCCACCGGGGCGCACTACGATACCTACACCATCACCAACCCCAGCACAACCAGCTCGGTCTGCGCCACGCTGACGCTGACGCCGGCCTGCTCGGAGGGCACCAACGGCAGCCTGTTTGCCTCGGCCTACACGGGCAGCTTCGTGAGCACCAACCTGGCTACCAATTACCGCTCGGACCTGGGGGCCAGCCCCAGCGCCGGCCCGGTATCGATGGGCGTGACGCTGGCGGCCCGCGAAGTGCTGGTAGTGGTGGTAAGCGGCACGGCAGCCGCCACCACGTGCAGCTCCTACGGCCTGACCGTTTCGGCCTCCGTGGCGCTGGCGGTGCGTGGGGAAAACCCGACGGCCGCCACCTTGTCGGCCTATCCAAATCCGGTGGCGGACGTGCTGCACATTACGGCCGCCAAGGCTGGCAGCTACACGCTGTATAGCGCCACGGGGGCGGCCGTGCGGCAGTTCAGCGGCAGCGAAGTTTCCCTGCGGGAGCTGCCCGGCGGCGTGTATATGCTCCGGCAAAACCAAACCGGCGCCGCCACGCGCATTGTGAAGCTCTAAACGGCCTCAGCATACTACCTAATGCCCGACGCCCTGCCGCCCGCTATTGTGCCGGGCGGCAGGGCGTCGGCTTATTCCTGATTTTAGCATGCCCAAGCGCTCCGTCGGATTTCTCCTGCTCCTGCTACTCGTGCTGGATACCGCGTACTCTTTCGTCCAGCATCTGCACCTGCCACTTGACGGCGACCTGGCCGGAATTGTAATGCCGCACGAAATGTACCGCCAAGTGCTAGCCGACCCTTTCGGCCTGGCGGTGCTGCTGCGCGACGAGGTGTACAACGCGCCCAACCGGTTTTTCGCCCACGCCGCGCTTTCCGGCTATTTCAAACACGTACCCCTGCTGCTGCAGGTCCTGGTTTCGCCCATCGACAGCGTGTATTGGGCCAGTGCCATTTTCAAGACGCTGACGCAGCTGGGCCTCATTGCGCTGCTGGCGGCCTACATCACCCGGTCCGGGCGGGTGTTGTCGGGGCGCTTTCTGGTGGCGGCCTTGTTAGTTACGCCGCTGTTTCACGCGTCGGGCTATAACATCCAGATGGGCATTATCGACAAAGCCAGCACGTACACGGCGTTTTACGCTTTGCCGCTCGGGCTGCTCGGGCTGTTTTTTTTGCCTTTCTACCGGGCGGCCAGCAGCCGGCAGCCTCCCCGCCCCGGCGTAGTGGGCGGCGGCTTGCTGCTGGCGCTGGCGGTGGTGCTGTCGTTGAGCGGGCCGCTGGTGGCGCCGGTGGTGCTGCTCGTGTGCCCGGTGGCGCTGGCGAGGCTGGGGTGGCAGCGGTTCCAGGCGGCCGGTGCGGGACCGGGATGGCGTCGCACCCGGGCGGCGTTGGGGCAGCTACCCGGAGCGTACCTTTTCTTTTTCGGCTTTATTAGTCTGCTGTGCCTGTACTCCTACTACATCGGACTGAACAACGCGGAAAACCTGCAATCCACCATTTCTCTGTCGGCGCGCTATGCTCGGCTGCCGTTGGGGCTGTTCTACGAGCTGACCGTAAAGCCCGGACTGCCGCTGCTGCTGCTCGCCATTGCGCTCAACATCGTGCTGATGCGCCGGTACGCTCCTTCGGCGGCGGCCGACCAGCTGCTGGCGCACTTCAAATGGCTGGCAATGCTGGCGGGCTTTTACGTGCTGCTGCTGCCCCTGGGCGGTTACCGCGACTACCGGCCCTACATCATCCGCTACGACACGTTTCAGCCGGTGGTGCTGGCATTGGTTTACGCATTTGGCGCCAGCTCGTATTACCTGCTGAGCGCCATTCTGCCGCGGTTCAAGCGCCGCTATACCATCGGGCTGGTCGGTCTACTGACTTTCTATACCCTGGCCGATAAGCCGACTATTGGTGCCAATGACTGCGAGAAGCAGGCCCTGCGTGATATTGCCAGCTCCCCCGATAAAGTAGCGGTGATAAATGCCGACTGCACGATCATGCGGTGGGGTAAAATCACGGGTACCTACGATTCGGAAACGGTGGCTGAGCTGCTAGCCTACTGGGGTATTACTTCCGAAAAGAAGCTGTTTTATCAGCGGCCGGGCGTCGCCTGGTAAGCCTGCAGCCGGTAGGGGTAGGGCATATGCGGCTGCGGAAAGCTTTGCAACTTATCCAACAGCAGTCTTCACTAAAGTGGTTGTCTCCGCGCTGGTGGCGGTAACCATCTGCGCGAAAGGCAGTACAAAGAGAAGTTCAATTCTTGCTGCCCCCCATGAAAAACCCGACTATTTACGCCTCCGCGGCTTTGCTGAGCCTGCTGGCCGCCTGCGGTGGCCCTTCTAAGGAGGAAAAGAGCGAAGCTCAGGCCTCCACGCCCGCCGATACCGTGAGCACCGCCGCCCAGCCCGCTAATCTGCCCGCGCCCTACGCCACCAAATCGACCACCAACCGTAGCGAGGTAATCGACTGGCCGGCCGACAAGACGCCCGTGGCGCCCGCCGGCTTCACCGTGACCGAATACGCTGGCAACCTCGAAAGTCCGCGCTGGATCTACGTGCTACCCAACGGCGACGTGCTGGTAGCCGAGGCCAACACGGTGCCCAAGGGCGCCAAAAAGGAAATTGCCGCCGCCCTGAAACTCGACAAGTCCCGCTCCCTCAAATCGACCAGCGCCAACCGCATTACGCTGCTGCGCGACACTGATAAGGATGGTAAGCCCGACGTGCGCCACACCTTTCTGGCGGGCCTGAACCAGCCGCTCGGCATGCTGCTCATCGGCAACAACTTCTACGTGGGCAACACCAACGGCGTGGTGCGCTACGCCTACACGCCCGGTGCCACTAGCATCAGCGGCAGCGGGCAGAAGATTCTGGACTTGCCCGAAGGCGGCTACAACAACCACTGGACCCGCAACCTGCTGGCCAACGCCGACGGCTCCAAGATCTACGTGAGCGTGGGCTCGGGCTCGAACGTGATGGAGCACGGTCCCGAAAATGAGGTGCGCCGGGCCAACATCCTCGAAATAAACCCCGACGGCTCGGGCGAGAAAATCTACGCCAGCGGCCTGCGCAACCCCGTGGGCATGGCCTGGGCACCCGGCTCCAGCACGCTCTGGACCGCCGTGAACGAGCGGGATGAGCTGGGCGACGACCTCGTGCCCGACTACCTGACCAGCGTGCAGCCGGGCGGTTTCTACGGCTGGCCTTATTCCTACTTCGGCCAGCACGAAGACCCGCGGCGCAAGGGCGAAAAGCCCGAGTTGGTGCAGAAAGCCATTGTGCCCGACGTGCCGCTCGGTCCGCACACAGCCTCGCTGGGGCTGGCGTTTTACAATCAGTCGGCCTTCCCGGCCAAGTACCAGGGCGGCGCTTTCATCGGCCAGCACGGCTCTTGGAACCGCGCCCAGTTTACGGGCTACAAGGTGGTGTTCGTGCCCTTCAAGGACGGTAAGCCCAGCGGCGCCCCCGAAGATTTTCTGACCGGCTTCCAGGTAGATGCGGCCAGCAACAAGGTGTACGGCCGCCCCGTCGGCGTCTTCACCGCCCCTGACGGCAGCCTGCTGGTAGCCGACGACGCCGGCAACAAGGTCTGGCGGGTGAGCAAGACGCCCGGCGCGTAGCTGGCGCCAGTTGGCGGCCCCAAAACCGGAAACATTTGAACGCAGGCTGCCACTTTCCCGGCAGCCTGTTTTCTTTGTGGGATAATCGGGCGGCCAGCCCGGCCATTTTTCTTACCCAATCCCGCAATGGAGCTTATCAAGCACTTTTTTGACCTCGTCCTGCACCTCGACAAAACCCTCATCGACGTGGTGCACCAGTACGGGACGCTGACGTATCTGATTCTGTTTCTGATTATTTTCACCGAAACCGGCGTCGTCGTATTCCCTTTCCTGCCCGGCGACTCGCTGCTGTTCGTGGCCGGCACGCTGGCAGCCCAGACGGCTAACCCCGGCTCGCCCGAAACCTTGCTCAACTTCTGGTATCTGCTGCCGCTGCTGTTCATCGCCGCTTTCCTCGGCGACAACCTCAACTACTTTATCGGCGACTACCTGGGGCCGCGGGTGTTCCGCGAGGATTTCCGCTTCCTGAAGCGCAAGTACCTGGAGCAGACCCAGGCTTTCTACGCCAAGCACGGCGGCAAAACCATCATCATGGCGCGCTTCGTGCCCATCGTGCGCACGTTTGCCCCGTTCGTGGCCGGCGTGGGCACCATGAAGTACAGCTACTTTATCACCTACAGCATTGCCGGGGCGCTGCTGTGGGTTATTTCGCTCACCACGCTAGGCTACCTGTTCGGCAATATTCCTATCGTGAAAAACAACTTCACGCTGGTGATTTACGCCATCATCCTGGTGTCGGTGCTGCCGCCGGCGTTTCAGTTCCTGAAGTCGAAGCTGGGTAGCAAGCCCACGGCGGCGTAGCGTTCAGCTTTGGATTATTTTTCGAGAAAACCGCCCCACGACTACTGAAGTGGGGCGGTTTTTTTGTTTTTTCGGGCTTCGCTACCTACGTCAGTATATGAGAGAGTTCGGACTTATCGGGCAGTCGCTCGGCCATTCGTTTTCCCAAACTTATTTCACCCAGAAATTCCACAACCTGGGCATCGATGACTGCAGCTATGACCTGTTTGAGCTGCCGGCCATCAACCAGTTCACTGACCTGCTGGCCCGCCGTCCCGGCCTGGCCGGCCTGAACGTGACCATTCCCTACAAGGAGCAGATCTGGCCTTACCTCGACGAAGTGGCGCCGTCGGCGGCCCGGGTGGGCGCCGTGAATGTGGTGGAGTTTCGGGCCGATGGGGCGCGGGTGGGGCACAACACGGATATGGTTGGTTTTCGGGATTCGGTGCGGAGCTTTTACCCGACGCGGGGCGAGGCGGCCGGGGCACTGGTGCTGGGCACCGGCGGGGCCTCCAAGGCCGTGGAAGCTGCCCTGCGCGAAATGGGCATCCGCCACTGGCTGGTGTCGCGCAACCCGCTGGGCCGCGGCCTCACCTACGCCGACCTGACGCCCGCCATCCTGGCCGCGCATCCGCTCATCGTCAACTGTACGCCGCTGGGCACCGCGCCCAACATCCACGAGTGCCCGCCGATTCCCTACGATTCGCTCACGCCCGCGCACTACCTCTTCGACCTGATCTACAACCCCAGCGAAACGCTCTTTCTCGAAAAAGGCCGCCAAGCCGGCGCCCAGACCAAAAACGGCTTCGAAATGCTCTGCATCCAGGCCGAAGCCGCCTGGGAGATTTGGAATCGGTGAGGTGGTGAGTTGCTGTTCGGCCCTTGCGAGGAGGCCCAAGATTCCGCGCATTCTCCAGGGCGGATTGCCGCCCTGGAGAATGCGCCAAGCGTTGTTAATATAGAAAGCCCCAGCGTATGCCAACGCCGGGGCTTCCTGATAAAAAGGACCTGCTCACACTTCAAAGGATGAATTACTTCGCGCTGCTCGCAAGGACCGAACAGCAACTCACCGTTTCACAAACTCACTACCTCGCCGCTACTGCCCGCCTTTGCTGCCGCCGCCTTTGGTGTCGTCGTTCTGGATGCTGCGGCGCTGGCGCTGGCCGCTGGCGTCGATTTTGCCAAAGCGGTAGTTGAAGGAGATGCGCACACTGCGGCGGTACTGGTAGAAGCTGTTGGCGGTGTTGAACTGGGCGGTGGAGGTGGTGTTGCGGTAGGTGAGGCCCGGCGTGAGGAAGTTGCTGGAGTTGATGGTGACGTCGGCCTTCTCGTTGAGAAACAGGCGCTTCATGCCCACGGAATACCAGTAGCCGCCGGAGTTGCGAGTCTGCAGCTGCACGTCGCCGGTCCAGACGCCGCCGAACACCTGGGCCGTGTACACCTTAGCGAATCTGTACGAGGTGTTCAGGTTCAGGTAGGCATTCAGCCGGCTGCTGGTGCGCTGTAGGGCGGCGCTGTAGATGCGGGTGTAGGTGGGCTCCAGGTTGCTGCTCATATCCAGGGACTTGGTGGGCTTGAGGGAGCCGTAGAGGCTGATACCGTAGCTGCTGTTGGTGGCAATGTTGGCAAAGGTGGTTTCGGTGCGGCCCAGCACGTCGTTGTAGCGGTTTACCTCGTCGATGGCGTTGCCGGTGCGGCGCACGAAGGCCGAGGCGTTCAGGGAGCTTTTCTCGCCAAAAGTGCCGTAGCTCAGTTCCAGCGCGTCAGTGGTTTCGGGGCGCAGGCTGGGGTTGCCGAAGCTGATGGCATTGGCCGCAATCTGGTTGACGTAGGGGTTGAGGTAGTAGATCTGGGGGCGCTGAATCCGGCGCGAATAGCTCAGGCGTAGCGTCTGGCCGGGCTTTTTCAGGGTGCGCGTCGCGCTCAGGTTGGGCAGCACGTTGAGGTAGCTGTTCTCAAACTTGCCGTCCTGGCCCTGAAACTCGCCCTGAATGGCGGTGTGCTCGAGGCGGGCTCCGGTGCTGAAAGCATACTTTTTACCCGCCGAGAAGTTGTAGGTGGCGTAGGCGGCCAGCACGTTCTGGTGGTAGTCGAAGGCATTGGAGCGGCGCGGGCTGCGGGCGAAGTCGGGCTGCACGCTCAGCCGTAGCGAGTCGAGGCTGTAGTCACTGTTCACCTGGCGGCGGATGGTTTTGGCCCCCATCTCGATGGTGCTGCTGTCGGGCAGCGGATGCGTGTAGTCGGTCTGGAGCGTGGTTTCGAGGTTGCGCGAGCGGTTGAAGCTCCGCTCCCGGTATTCGAGCGGGCCCTGGCCAACGTCGCCGGCGTGGTACTGGTCGAGGCTGTAGTCGGTGTCGTTGCGGTTCTGGGTGTGCTGGGCCAGCACGCTCCACTCGCGCCGGGGCTGCTTCTCGCCGAAGGTGCGGGTGTAGCCCGCGTTCAGGTCGTAGTTGCGGCCCTGGTAGCTCTGGTCGATGTCGCGGGAGTAGAGCGTGTCGAGGGTGCGCTGCCCGGCCGGGTACTGGCGAAAGTCTTGGTATTGGTTGAACTGGTCCTGGGGCGAGCTGTTGCGGTAGAGGTTGCCGTTGCCGCTGAGCGTGAAGCTGTGCAGGGGCGAGGGGTCGTAGGTGAGCTCCACCTGGCCGTAGCCGCCCTGCCCGATGTTTTTGGACGTCGACCGTTGCGTTAGCTGCCCCAGCACGGCGTCGGGGGCCAGGTCGGTGCGGCTGGCGCTGGAACGGTACGGAAACTGGTTGCGGAACAAGCTGAGCTTGGTGTTGACGCCCAGCGTACCGCGCTTCACGTTCAGGCTGGTGTTCAGGTTCTGGTTGCGGTTGCCGAGGTTGCCGCCCACGCTGCCGTTGGTGCCCTGCAGGCTGTTTTTCTTCAGCACGATGTTGATAACGCCGCCCGAGCCCTCGGCGTCGAACTTGGCCGACGGCGCCGTAATGACCTCAATGGCCTTGATCTGGTCGGCCGGAATCTGCTTCAAGGCCTCGGCCAGGTTGCCGGCCAGCATCGCCGAGGGCTTGTTGTTGATGAGAATGCGCACGTTGGAAGTGCCGCGCAGCTGCACGTTGCCGTCGGCGTCCACGTTCACCATCGGGGTTTTGCGCAGAATGTCGGAGGCCGTGCCGCCGGCGTTGGTGGCGTCCTGCTCGGCGTTGTACACGAGCCGGTCGGGGCGGGTTTCCACCATCGGGCGCTGGCCCGTCACGGTGACTTCGCCCAGCTTCTGGGCCGTCGAGGCCAGCGTCAGCGTGCCCAGCTCCGTCGTTTGGCCGGTCACCGTTACGGTTTCCAAACGGGTAGTGTAGCCCACGAAGCTCAGCTGCAGGCGGTAGGAGCCGGCCGGCAGGTCTTTCAGCTCGAAGCGGCCCTGGTCGTCGGCGCTGCCGCCGGTAATGGCGGTGGTGCCGACGGCGGGCAGCAGCGCCACCGTGGCGTATTCCACCGGTTTCTGGGTGGCCGCATCCACTACGCGGCCCGTGAGGCGGCCGGTAGCTTTAGCTGTGGTTCCGGCCGGCGCCGGAGTTGTCTGAGCCAGCGTAGCTGTGGAGCTGGCAAATAAAAGCAACAGGGATAAAGTAGCGGAATGCTTCATGCGCAAAGGCCGGGGAAGTAAAAAAGTAGGTGCGTGAGTTGAATAAGAGGCCCGCAAGGGGCAGCCGGTTGCCCGGCCAGAGCAAAAACGACTCGGCCCCGGAAATAGTACTGCTGATTAACGGACATGTGGACGCGGGCGAAAAGTCGCCGGCCGGCGAGTGGGTGCGCAGGCAGCATCGCATCAGCAAACTGACCCAGCGAAAAACTTACCCTTGTCCCGCTTATTGACCCGGCTGGCCGCTGCCGCCTTCGCCCTGCTTGGCGTCGTCGTTGCGGATGCTGCGCTTGGGCTTCTGGGGCTGGGTCGAGACCTTGCCGAAGCGGTAGTTGAAGGCCAGTCGCACGCCGCGCATGTAGATATAGTTATTGCTTTCCTGGCGGAACTGGTAGGTGTCGAGCGTGGTGCTCAGGTTGCGGGTGGCCTTGAGGAAGTTGTCGGCGTTCAGGGTCAGGTCGGCCTTGTCCTTGAGCAGGTTTTTGCGCAGGCCCACCGAGTAAAACGTCCAGGCGGCCTGCTGGCCCTGCAGCTGCACCCGCGGCGAGTTGAGGCCGCCGAAAAACTGCAGGCTCAGGCCCTTCTCGAATTTGTAGCCCGAGTTCACGTTCAGGCTGTACATCCAGCCGGCGTTGGTGATGTCGCCGGGCTGGTTGACGTCCTGCGAGGGGCTTTTCAACGACACGTAGTACACGTTCAGCGTGCCGCTCACGTCCCACTTCGGCACCGGCTTCACCGAGCCAAACACGCTCATGCCGTAGGTAGCGTTGCGCCCGATGTTGCGGTAAGTCTGGTTGTTGACGCCATTGCCGTCGATAAACCGGTAGTTTTCGATGGCGTTGCCGGTGCGGCGGGTGTAGGCCGAAACGTTCAGCACCGAGCCCTTGATGAAGGTGGTGTAGTTCAGCTCGTAGCTGTCGGTCAGCTCGGGCTTCAGGTCGGGGTTACCGTAGCTGATGTTGAGCGTGTCGGTAGCGTTGACGAACGGGTTGAGGTAGAAAATCTGGGGCCGCTGAATCCGGCGCGAATACGCCGCGCGCAGGGTCTGGCCGGGCTTTTTCGGGTTGCCGGGCTGGAAGCTCAAACTCAGGTTGGGCAGCACGTTGGTGTAGTTTTGCTCCAGGCCCGAGTCGGTGCCCTGCTGGAAGCGGCCGTCGATTTGGGTGTGCTCTAGGCGGGTGCCCAGTTTGGTGCTCACCTTCTTGCCCAGGTTGAAGCCGTAGGAGCCGTAGGCGGCCAGCACGTTCTGGTCGTAGCGGAAGTTGTTGGAGCGGTCCGCGGCGTAGGTCAGCTGGCTCTGGCCGGTCGGGTCGGTCTGCACGGTATAGTCGCTGCTCACGCGCCGCAAGATGGCCTTGGCCCCGGTTTCGAGCGTGGCCGTTTCTGAAAACGGGTGCACGTAGTCGGTCTGGAGGGTGGTTTCGAGGTTGCGCGAGAGGTTCAGACTTTGCTCGCGGTAGTTGCGGGCCTCGGCCGCGCCCACGCCTTCGCCCGGATACTGGTCGAGGCTGTAGTCCTGGTTGTTACGGTTGCGGGTGTGCTGGGCCAGCACGCTCCACTCGCGACGCTTCTGCTCGAAGGTGCGGGTGTAGCTGCCGCTCACGTCGTAGCTCTGGGTGTGAAACTTGCGTTCCGAGTCGCGGGTAAACTGCGAGGCGAAAGGCAGCAGGTTGTTGTTGTAGAGCTCGTTGTCGCCGCTGTTGCGAAACAGGCTGCCCTGTACGCTCAACGTGAGGCTGTGGTACTGGGCCGGGTCGTAGTCGAGGCCGAGGCGTCCGAAGCCGCCGCCGCCAATGGTGTTGCCGCTGCCGCGCTGCTGCAGCGCGAGGCTTTCCCGCCCGAAGTCGTCCTTCAGGTAGCGGCTCAAATCATTGCGGCCGGGGCTGTAGAAGGCGAAGCCGCTGGCCGAACTGGTCAGCCCAACTTTGCCCTTGCGGTAATTGAGCGAGGCGTTGCCGTTGGAGCTGCGCGTGCCGCCGGCCAGGCCTATGCTGCCGTTGGTGCCCTGCAGGTTGTTTTTCTTCAGGATGATGTTGATGATGCCGCCGGTGCCTTCCGCGTCGTACTTGGCCGAGGGCGAGGTAATCACCTCCACGCTCTTGATCTGGTCGGCCGGAATCTGCTTCATGGCGTCGGCCACCGAACTGGCCACGATACCCGAGGGCTTGTTGTTGATGAGCACCCGCACGTTGGACGTGCCACGCAGCTCCACGTTGCCGTCGGGGTCCACGCTCACCAGCGGCACTTTGCGCAGCACGTCGGCCGCCGTGCCACCCGCGTTGGTGATGTCTTTCTCGGCGTTGTACACGATCCGGTCGGGCTTGGTCTCAATCACGTCCCGCTCCCCGGTCACGGTCACCTCGCCCAGCTTCTGGGCCGTCGAAGCCAGCTGCACGGTGCCCATATCGGTGCTGCCTTCGCCCACCGTCACCGCCTCAATCCGGGCCGTGTAGCCCAGAAAGCTGATCTGCACGCGGTAGGAGCCGGGCGCAATGCCCTTGAGGGCAAAGCGGCCCTTGTCGTCGCACACGGTGCCGTCGAGCGGAGTGGTGCCGGCCGCGGGCAGCAGCGCGACGGTAGCAAACTCCACCGGCTTTTTGGTGGCCGCGTCCAGCACGGTGCCCGTGAGCCGGGCCGACCCGCGCGGCGCCGTCGGCAGCGCCAGCGGCTTGGGAGCCGTAGCGGCAGCAGGCGGAGTGGTTTGGGCCAGGGCAGGCGCGGTCAGCAGGCCGGAGAGCAGCCAGGGTAGATAACTTTTCATAAAGTTCGGGGGAGGAGCCGGGACAAATTGGGCCGTGGGGCCGCCGGCAAAAAGCGGGTAGAGTAAAACCGTAACGTCCCAGGGTCGGCTAAGTGGGGCGGGAGGTTGCATCAGCCGGTCACGGAATAGCTGACTAGGCTATGAATCGCGCCGACGGGCTCCGCATTACAAGCGGGCCGCTGATAGTAGTTATGGGGTCACGAGGTAATTGTAAAATAAGCCTTTAGATTATTGGTAAACAGGTATTTGCCTTTGTATGTCTAGCCCGAAAATCGTCTGCCGCCAGGGCCAGCCGCCGAACCGGAAACCCGGAACTCCCTAACACAACAGCAGCCCACCGGAACCGGCGGGCTGCTGAGATTGCAAGTAGGCGTGCGAATAGGGCAGTAAGTAAACCAATTATTTTCGTTTCTCTTGCTTAATAAGGCCGCGTAGGAAGGAAAATTTTATTTGGGTAACTAGCTTAGATTAAAGTGATTTCTACCGGAAATCAGAAATTTCGGCCGGTCAGTGCAACCCAACTCTACTCTACTTGCTCTTCCTTTTACCGCCGCTTCAGCCGGCACCGTGCCTCCCGATTTCCGCTATCCTACGTCCCGCTTATGCAGCCAGCTATTCTCTCCGGTTTTCAGCCTGTCGCTTCCACGAGCGCGGCGGTAGCTTCTAACGCCGGCCGCGGAGGCCGGGCCTGGTAATGGGAGCCCTGTCGGCCGTGCTGGGCACGTCGGGTGGGTTGCGCAGCTTGCTGCCGGAAGGCATGTCGGCCAATAAATCCGCAACTCCCACCTCCTCGACTGCTGCCGTGCGCCACCTCACCCCGCCCGCCCAGCTCAGCGAGGCCGAGCTGATTGATGGCTGCCTAGCCGGTAGCCGCCTGATGCAAAAGCACCTCTACGACCGGTTTGCCGGCAAGATGATGGCCGTGTGCCTGCGCTACGCCCAAACCACCTTCGAAGCTGAGGATGTGCTGCAGGAAGGCTTCATGACGGTTTTTAACAACCTGCGCAACTTCCGCCGTGAATGCCCGCTGGAGTTCTGGATCCGACGTATCATGGTGAATGCCGCTCTGCGCCAGCACCGCCGCAACGCGCCGCTGGTGGCCGTGAGTGAAGGCGAGTATCCGGAAGATCTGGCGGGGGAGGAGTTCACGCTGTCAAACTACGCCTTCGAAGAGATGCTGCTGATGGTGCAGGAGCTGGCTCCGCGCTACCGGATGGTGTTCAACCTGTTTGCCATCGAAGGCTACGGCCACAAGGAAATCGGGGAGATGATGGGCATCTCCGAGGGCACCAGCAAGTCCCAGTACTCCCGGGCCCGGGCCATTTTAAAGACCAAACTGGAGCGCCTCGACGCCCAACGTACCAATGCTACCTTCCGAAAATAATTCCACTCCGCCTTCCGACCAGCCCGCTGGCGACCTGGAATTTCTGTTCCGACAGAAATTCGCGGAGGCGGAAGTGCCGCCCCGCGCCAGCCTGTGGGAGCAGCTCGACCACGACCTCGTGGTGGGGCAAAACGAAACCTACCGGCGGCGGCTGGCGGCTTACCGCTGGACAGCGGCGGCCAGTGTGCTGCTGCTGCTGAGCTTCGGCAGCTGGTTTGGCTGGCATTATGGTACCACGTCGGGCGGCCTGCCCGAGCTGGTGGCTACCATGCCGTCCGCCACTTCACCGGCTGGTCAGCTATCCACTGCCCAGGACGCTTCCTCGGAGCAGCTGGCCCTGGACCAGTCGATGGCCGAAGCCGGGGCCGCCATGGGGGCCGCCGGGGCCGATGCTGCTTCGGCCGAGCCGTATCGGGTGGGCGCGGGCCTGGCAGGCGCGGACGTTTCGGCTTCCGCCGGAGCTTCGCCGCTAGCTTCGGGCATTGTAAAAAACAGCGCGGCGGCTAACCGCGCTGTTTCCAGCCCCGGCACCCCACGCAACGTCGGCTCTGACTTCGCGTCGGCCGCATTGTCCCGTGGCTCCGTCTCCGCTGCCGCAACGGCCGGAACCACGCAGTTCGCGTCACTTTCCGGCAACGGGCTGCCAGCCGGCAGCTTCGGTACCGGCGCGGCGCGTGCAGGCTACGGCACCGGGCTAGCCGCGCCGGCTTCGTCGAGCGCCATGACGGAGCTGGCCGCCCGGATGGCGGCTTTGCCGGGGCGCCTGGGCTACGGCCGGCCTGCCGTGCTGCCGCAGACGGCCGTGACGGTTGCCAGCCTGACGACCAGCCACGACGCGGAAGAGCAGAAGGATAAAACCGCCAGCCGCTCTCGGCGCTGGCGCCTGCTTGGGTCGTATGCGGCCTCGGCCTACAACCCGAACATGAACTTCTCCGAGGTGCAGCCCGGCATGGTGATGGCCGCCGTGGTTTCGCCCACGGTTCAGTCGCGCGGTGGCTCCAACTCGTATGAGCTGGCCGCCGCCGAATACCGGCAGAACCTGCGCGCCGGCCTCAGCCAGCGCGCCACCCTGACGGCCGGCTACGCCGCCAACAAGCACTGGACGCTCATGGCCGGCCTGGAAGTGGCAGAGCAGCGGGCTTCATCGCGCACCTCCTACGGCTTCCTCGACGGCAAGCACACGGCTCTGGACGTCAACCCGTCCAACAGCCCCTACGCCATGCAGCCGGCCCAGATGCGCACCACGTCGTACCGCTACCGCACGGCCGGCATTCCGGTGGGTGCCCGCTACGGCTCGGCTAAGCCCGGCGTGTCCATCTACGCCAAGGTGGGCGCGGTGGTCAACGTGCTGCTGAACAGCCGCTCAGAGCTGGAAGGCGTGCCCGAAGCCACCCGGGTATATACCCTGAACTCCGTCGACTCGCCCTACCGCCGGGTACAGGTAGCGGCGCGGGGTGGGGCGGGAGCACGGTATCAGCCGGCCAATGCCAGCTGGAGCGTAGCTGTGGGCCCGACGGCCGAAGGCGGAATAACGACCGTCAACGCCGGCCCCAGCCAGACCCTGATGACCCGCTCACGCCCGTACTCGGTGGGCCTGGAGGCCAGCGTGGAATTTGGCAGCAAGCCCGTCCTGGTTCCCTAAAGTTGCCGGTCGGAATACCGGCCGGGTTTGTACGTAACGTCGCTTTATGATGAAAACGGTACTCTTCCTGTTAGCGGTTTGGTGCGGGCTGGGCCTGGTACCGTTTGGAGAAACAACGCCTGAAAAGCCCCGGCTGCCGAAACCGAAAGCTATATCTTATACACCCTTATCAGCGCCCATTATGAAGGCTACCCCGAAGCGGCCGGCGCTACCGCTTACCGCCCTTGCCTGTTTCTAAATCGGGCCGCCGCCGCCAGCTGCCAGCTACCGCGCCGGTCTGATTTTCGCTGAAAAAACCCGTCGGGCTTCCCGCACGGGTTTTTTCTTTTCCCAGGAAACCTACCTTGGCGGAATAGAGTTATCCTGGGCTGCCTTAAGCCGCCAAAATCCCTCTTCCTGCATGGAGTATAAACTGACCTCTGAATTCAAGCCCACCGGCGACCAGCCCAAGGCCATTGCCCAGCTCGTGGCGGGCGTGGAAAGCGGCGAGCCGGCCCAGGTGCTGCTCGGCGCCACCGGCACCGGCAAAACCTTCACCGTAGCCAACGTGGTGGCCCAGACCGGCAAGCCCACCCTGGTGCTCTGCCACAATAAAACCCTGGCCGCCCAGCTCTATAGCGAGTTCAAGTCGTTCTTCCCCGACAACGCCGTCGAGTATTACATCAGCTACTACGATTACTACCAGCCCGAGGCCTACATCGCCAGCACCGACGTCTTCATCGAAAAGGACCTGGCCATCAACGAGGAAATCGAGAAGTTGCGGCTGCACTGCACCGCCACGCTGCTCAGCGGCCGCCGCGACATTATCGTGGTGGCTTCGGTGTCGTGCATCTACGGTATCGGCAACCCCGAGGAATTCAGCAAAAACGTTATTTACCTGGCCCCGGGGTTGAAATACTCGCGCAACAACCTGCTCTACCAGTTTGTGCAGATTCTGTATTCGCGCACCGAGGTGGAGTTTACCCGCGGTACGTTCCGGGTGAAGGGCGACACGGTGGACCTGTTTCCGGCCTACGCCGACTTCGCCTACCGCATCTTCTTCTTCGGCGACGAAATCGAGGCCATCCACAAGATTGACCCCCAGAGCGGCAAGAAGCTCTCGGACGAGGACAGCGTGACCTTGTACCCGGCCAACCTGTTCGTGACCGGCAAGGACACGCTTAATCAGGGCATCAAGGAAATTCAGTTCGACATGGTGCAGCAGCACGCCTACTTCGAGAAGGAGGGGCGCGACTCGGAGGCCAAGCGCATCATGGAGCGCACCGAGTTCGACCTGGAGATGATCCGGGAGCTGGGCTACTGCTCGGGCATCGAAAACTACTCGCGCTACTTCGACGGCCGCCAGCCCGGGGGCCGGCCCTTCTGCCTGCTCGACTATTTCCCCGATGACTACCTGATGGTCATCGACGAAAGCCACGCCACCATTCCGCAGGTGCGGGCCATGTGGGGCGGCGACCGGAGCCGCAAGACCGCGCTGGTCGAGTACGGCTTCCGCCTGCCGAGCGCCATGGACAACCGGCCGCTGACGTTCAACGAGTTCGAGAGCATGTACCGGCAGGCCATCTATGTCTCGGCCACGCCCTCCGACTACGAGCTGACCCAGGCGGCGGGCGTTATCATCGAGCAGATTATCCGCCCCACGGGCCTGCTCGACCCCGAAATCGACGTGCGGCCCAGCGTCAACCAGATCGACGACCTGCTCGACGAGGTGGACAACCGGGTGAAGATGGGCGACCGGGTGCTGGTGACGACGCTGACCAAGCGCATGGCCGAGGAGCTGCAGAAGTATATGGAGCGGCTCGGCATCAAGTCGCAGTACGTGCACTCCGACGTGAAGAGCCTCGACCGGGTGGAAATCCTGCGTCAGCTGCGCCTGGGCGTCATCGACGTGCTTATCGGCGTCAACCTGCTCCGCGAAGGCCTCGACCTGCCCGAAGTAAGCCTGGTCGCCATCCTGGACGCCGACAAGGAAGGCTTCCTGCGCGACCAGCGCAGCCTGATTCAGACCATGGGCCGCGCCGCCCGGAATGAGAAGGGAAAAGTCATCATGTACGCCGACCGGATGACCGGCTCCATGCAGCGCGCCATCGACGAGACGAACCGCCGCCGGGCCGTGCAGGTAGCCTACAACGAGGAGCACAACATCACGCCCCGTACCGTGCGCAAGTCGCACGACGAGATTAACGCCTCCACGTCTCTGTCCGACAAGCGCCGCATCGAGCCGGAAGCCTACGCCGGCCCGCAAGGCGACACGATGCTGCTGGCCGCCGAGCCGGTCATTTCGATGATGACCAAGCCGGATCTGGAAAAGCTCATCAAGCAAACTGAGAAGCTGATGGAAGGCGCCGCCAAGGACCTCGACTTTCTGCAGGCCGCCAAGTACCGCGACGAGTTGGCCCAACTCAAGCAGCTGGTAAAAACCCGGCGCGACTAGCCCGGCCGGCAGCGGGCCATTACCTGTTCCGACTTAAGCAGTTGCTCTTATGAAAAAAAGTCTTGTGTTCGGTGTCTTGCTGGGTCTGCGCACCACTTTGGCGCAGGCTCAACAGCCCCTGGTCGGGCCTTATCAGTACATGCACATCACGTACACGGCCACGGAAATCAGCTTTTTACCGGCTTTTGACGGGAAGGAAACGGTTAAAATAGCGGATGCCCGGCCGGAAGGGAGTGACAAGCGCCTGGCCCCGCTGGAAGTAATGAGCAAGGTGCTGACCCAGGTTTCTACAGATGGCTGGGATGTCGTAAGCACCGTGCCCATTACCACCACCATGACGGGAAGCGGGGGCTTTTCGGGGATGATATACATATTGCGCAAACCAAGAGTGCGGTAGGAACTACCCTGCTGGCGGCAGTACTCCGGGTTGCGTAAGTGCCCCCAGACGGACAAGGTAGCCTAAGTGGAGCCCAGCCGGTGGCTTTCCGGATAACCGTTTGGATAAACTGACCGTTAGGGAGGAAACGAACTGGAATCCGCCTGACGGCCGTCGGGCGGATTTTGCATTCCGCCCTCTGCTATGGCCAAACTCCCGCCCTTACCCGCTTCCCAGGACTTCACCGGCTTTGTGCGCGTGCGCGGGGCCCGGGAGCATAATCTCAAGAACGTCGACCTCGACATTCCGCGCGACGCGCTAGTGGTGTTTACGGGCGTGTCGGGTTCGGGCAAGTCGAGCCTGGCTTTCGGCACGCTCTACGCCGAGGCCCAGCGCCGCTACCTGGAGTCGGTGTCGCCCTATGCGCGGCGGCTGTTTCACCAGATGGCCGTGCCGGAAGTCGACACCATCGACGGGCTGCCGCCGGCCGTGGCGCTCCAGCAGCAGCGCGGCACGCCCACCACGCGCTCCTCGGTGGGCTCGGTCACCACCCTCTCGAACCTGGTGCGGATGCTGTACTCGCGGGCCGGGCAGTATCCGCCGGGCCAGGGCATCGTGTATGCCGAGGGCTTTTCGCCCAACACGCCCGAAGGCGCCTGCCCCACCTGCCACGGCCTGGGCCGCGTCTACGAAGTGACCGAGCAGACGATGGTACCCGACCCGTCGCTGACCATCCGGGAGCGGGCCATTGCCGCCTGGCCCCAGGCCTGGGGCGGCCAAAACCAGCGCGACATTCTCGTCACGCTCGGCTACGACGTGGACACGCCCTGGCGCGAGCTGCCCCAAAAGGACCGGGACTGGATTCTGTTTACCGAGGAGCAGCCCGTGGTACCGGTGTACCCGGGCTACTCGCCCCAGGAAACCCAGCGCGCCCTCAAGCGCAAGGAGCCGCCAAACTACATGGGCACCTTCACGGGCGTGAAGCGCCACGTGCTGCACACCTTCGCCACCACCAACAGCCCGCTGATGAAGAAGCGGGCGTTGCAGTACATGCTCAGCAGTGAGTGCCCCACCTGTCACGGCAAGCGCCTGCGGCCCGAGTCGTTGGCCGTCAAGTTTGCTGGCGTCGACATTGCCGATCTGTCGCGGCTGCCGCTGCAGCGGGTAGCGGCTTTGCTGCGCCCGTATGCCGAAGGGCTGAGTACGGGCAGCAGAAAGCAGGACGCAGCCCACCCCGAGCAGGCCGTAGTGGCCCAGCGCATTGCCGCCGACCTGGTGGCCCGCCTCGCCGTGCTGCTCGACCTGGGCCTGGGCTACTTGGCCTTGGAGCGCGGTACGCCTACGTTGTCGCCGGGAGAGTTGCAGCGGCTGCGGCTAGCCACTCAGCTGTATTCCAACCTGTTCGGGGTGGTGTACGTGCTCGATGAGCCCTCCGCCGGCCTGCACCCAGCCGACACCGAGGCCTTGCTGGCCGCGCTGGACGACCTGAAGCGGGCCGGCAACTCGCTGTTCGTGGTAGAGCACGACCTCGACGTCATCCGCCGGGCCGACTGGTTGGTGGACGTGGGGCCAGCGGCCGGGGAGAAGGGCGGCGAAGTGCTTTACAGTGGCCCGCCCGCCGGCCTGGCGCAGGTGGAAGCCTCCCAGACCCGCCGCCACCTGTTCGAAGAAGACAAAGCCGCGCCTCACCAGCCCCGCACGCCCACCGGCTGGCTGCGCCTGCAGGGCGTGACGCGCAACAACCTGAGCGGGCTCGATGTGGCCTTTCCGCTGGGTGTTTTTACCACCGTCACGGGCGTGTCGGGCTCGGGCAAGTCGAGCTTGGTGAGCCAGGTGCTAGTGGAGCTGGTGGCCGGGGCGCTGGGGCACGAGCTGCCGGCGGAAGAAGAGGAAGGCGACCCGCTGGAACGCAGCGCCCCGCTGCCGGTGGGCGGCAAAATCGGGGGCGGAATGGAAAACATCAAGCGGCTGGTGCGCGTCGACCAGAAGCCCATCGGCCGTACGCCGCGCTCCAACATGGCCACCTACACCGGCCTGTTCGACCACGTTCGGAAGCTTTTCGCCGCCACCCCGGACGCCCGCAAGCGCCGCTACGATGCCGGCCGGTTTTCCTTCAACGTGGCCAAGGGCCGCTGCGAAACCTGCCAAGGCGAAGGTTTCGTGATGGTGGAGCTGCTGTTTCTGCCCAGCGTATACTCGCCCTGTCCTACCTGCCACGGGGCGCGCTACAACGCCAAGACCCTCGAGATAAACTACCGCGGCAAAAACATTGCGCAGGTGCTGGGTTTGACCGTGGACGACGCCTGGGCGTTTTTTGCCGAGGAAACCGTTATTCAGCGGGCCCTCACGGTGCTGCGCGAAGTGGGGCTGGGCTACCTGCGCCTCGGGCAGCCCGCTACCGAGTTGAGCGGAGGCGAGGCCCAGCGCATCAAACTGGCCACGGAGCTGCAGCGTGCCCAGCGCGGCAACTCGCTCTACGTCCTCGATGAGCCCACCACCGGTCTGCACCCTTCCGACGTGGAAAAGCTCCTGGCCCAGCTCGACGGCCTAGTGGAAGCCGGCAACACGGTTATCGTAGTGGAGCACGACATGCGCGTGGTAGCCGGTTCCGACTGGGTGCTGGACGTCGGGCCCGGGGCGGGGGAAGATGGTGGCCGGATAGTGGCGGCCGGCCCGCCGGCCGAAGTTGCCCGGGCTAAAGACAGCCGCACGGCCCCATACCTGGCGCGCTTTCTGAGCGGGAAGTAACTGTCAGCCTGCGTTCAAAAACTGAGGCGGCCACCCAAACTGTGCAGTTTGGGTGGCCGCCTCACTGGCTGGTTCCGGCCCGCGAATCATAAAGTCCGCGTGGCTACGACGCTGCTTGTCCGCCTTGCGGAACGTCGCCCAGATGCAGGCGGAACAGGGTGCCAATGCCTTCCTGGCTTTCTACTTCGATACGCCCGCCGTTGGCCTGCACCAGCCGGTTGACCAAAAACAGGCCAACGCCGGTGCCCTGGGCCGCCTGGGGATGGAAGCGTCGAAACAGCTGAAACAGCTCCTGGCCGTGGCGCTCCAGATTCATGCCCAGGCCGTTGTCCCGGATTTCGAGCACTGGCTGGCCACCCTGCCGCCGGGTGCGCAGCTGAACGCGGGCCGGCCGCTCGGGGTGGCGGTATTTCAGGGCGTTGGCGAGCAGGTTGATCAGGATGGTGCGCAGGTTGCTGCGCACGTAACGCAGCTCGGGCAGGGCGGCGAAGTCCAGCTGGATATCGGCCTCCGCCGACTGCACTTGGGGCCGCAGCGCCTGCAGCACGTCAGCGGTGAGGTCGGCCAGCACTACGGTTTCGATGGCCTGGCCACCCGACTTGCGAGCTACGTGGACGATGGTCGCCAGGTCGGTGATGGTCGTGGACAGGTCGCCGAGGGACTTCTCTACCAGCTGCCAGAGCTGCTCGGCCTCGGGGTCGGTCAGAACCACGGTGAGGCGCAGCTCTTCGAACAGGCCACGCAGGTTGTCGACGGGCTGGCGCAGGTCGTGGGAGGCGGCGTACACGAAGTTGTCGAGGTCGACGTTGGTGCGCGCCAGCTGCTGGTTAGTGGTGGCAAGCTGCTCATTACGGGCCCGGATGGCCTCGTTGGCCGCCGTAAGCAGCTCGTTGTTGTTGCGGATCACCTGGCGCGCCTCGGTCAGTTCCTCCACCGACTCGCGCAACTGCCGGTTTACCACTCGGATTTCCTCGTGGTAGCGGGCCACGTACTGCCGCCACTCGTTCTTTTCGATGGCGTGGAGCACCGTTTTATACAGCAGCTCCTGGTCGAAATGCTGCTTGACGAGGTAGTCGAGGGCACCGCCGTTGAGGGCGCGCACAGCCAGTGACTCGTTGCCGCCGCCCGTAATCATGACCACGCACAGGCTGTCGGGTGGGGCAGCCTGCTTAAGCTGGGCCAGCACTTCCAGCCCGTCGGTGTCGAGCAGGTTGTAGTCGAGCAGCACGCAGTCGGGCTGCAGGGTGGTGAACAATGCCAGGGCTTCTTCGCCCGAGGATGCCTCGTAGATTTCCAGGCTCTCGTGGCCTACGTGCTTGCCCAAGTAGCGCCGGTAGAGCATCCGGTCCTGCTCATTATCGTCAACAAGTAAAATCTTCTTCACTAAAAACAGATTTCCTAGTTGGCAAATGGGAGTTCCGAGGCGTTCAGCCAGTAGCGCATCGCCAGCCGGACTTTCTCCTCAAGAGCCGAATATTCGATGGGTTTGGTCAGGTAGCTGTTGGCGCCCAGCTGGTAGCAGTCCTCGATGTCGCGGGCGTTGGAAGACGTGCTGAAGATGATAACCGGGATGGAGTGCAGCAGCGGGTCTTGCTTGAGGGTGCCGAGCACGGCACGGCCGTCGGTACCGGGCAGGTTCAGGTCGAGCAGTACCAGGGCGGGTAGGGTCAGGGGCCAGCCGGTTTTTTTGCCGTAGCCCTGCAGGTAGTCCAGGGCCTGGTCGCCGTCTTCGCAGCGCAGCACCGGGTTAAGCAGCGCGTGCTTACGGAAGGCGCGGCTTAGGGCCGTGAAGTCTTCGGCGCTGTCTTCCACCACGAGGATGGGTTTGAGGGAGGCGGTTATCACTTTACAGGTACTTTGAAACGGAGAAGTAAAAGGTAGCGCCCTGGCCGGGAATGGATTCCACCCACAGGCTGCCACCATGCTTTTCGACCATCTTCTTGACGATGGCCAAGCCCGCGCCCGTACCCCCGCCGTATTTTTCCTGGGAGTGCAGCCGCTTAAATATCTTGAAAATATTCTCGTGGTGCTTCGGGTCGATGCCAATGCCGTTGTCCCGAACGTAGAACACGTGAAAGTCGGCGTAGTTCACGCTTTTCCGCGGGCCGGCAGCCGGCTCTGTCGCCATACCTACCTCTACGGCTTTTTCGGGCTTGTCGTTGTAGCGCATGGCGTTGGTGAGCAAGTTGTTGAACACCTCGCCCAGCCGCACCTGGTCGGCGCGGATGACGGGCAGCGGGCCGGCCGCCGTCACGGTGGTGTGGGTTTGCTCCAGGCGCGGGCGCAGCAGGTCCAGCACCTCGGTCAGCAGCTCGTTCACGTTCACGTCCACGACCTGCAGATCCAGGCGGCCAACGCGGGAAAGCTGCAGCAAGGACTCGATAAGCCCTTCCATGCGCTGGCTCAGGCGCACCAGCGTCTGGAGCTTGCTCACGCCGTCGGCGTCGAGCTGGTCGGCGTAGTCTTCGAGCAGGAAAAGCGAGTAGTTGTGAATGCCCCGCAGCGGCTCCTTCAGGTCGTGGGAGGCCACGTAGGCGAAGGAGTCCAGCTCGTCGTTGCTGCGCTCCAGCTCGGCGTTGAGCTGGCTCAGGCTGTGGGCGCGGGCCTGCAACTCGTTGAACAACTTGAGGCGCACGTCGGAAATGTGGAGGCGGATTTCCTTGGCGGCCTCGATTTCCAGGGCTTTCCAGGGTACCGAGGTGCTTTCCACGACCTGCTTCCACTGCTCAAACGACTGCCGGGGCGAAAGGAAGATCTGACCGTCGGCCATTACTTCCGGCTTTTCGTCGCGGCCAGCCCAGGTCACAGTTTCGATTTGCTCGGGCCGGAACCAGAGGATGTAGTTGCCGGGCGCCTCGGCCAGGGAAATAGCCAGAATGCCGCTGGCCACGGGCCGGATGGCCAGCCCGGCGGGGTTGAGCCGGACGTAGGAATCGGTATGGAACACGTCCTGCTTCACGTTTTTCTGCAGCCAGTCAAGCACGTCCTGAATCTGGGCTTTGGTGGGCGCTTGGCCCAGCGAAATGATGTCGCCGTCGAAGCAGATGGCCGCGCCCCCGCAGTCGAACACGTCGAGCAGGGTGGGCTGGTAGCGGTAGAGGCCCTCCACGAAGTTGTCGTGGTTGGTGACGCGCTCAAACAGCCGGACCTGGGTTTCGCGGATGCGCAACTGGTATTCCTGCTCGTCGTGCCGCTCCTTAGACGCAATGAGGGCCGAAAACGTCTTGCCGATAAACTGGCACAGGTCGCGCAGTTCGTAGCTGACCAGCTTGGGCGTGCGGTGGTGGCAGGTGATCATGCCCCAGAGCTTCCCGTCCCGAATCAGCGAAATGGTCATGGTGGCCGCCGAGCCCAGGTTGTGCAGGTACTGCAGGTGAATCGGCGACACGCTACGCAGCACCGAGTAAGTCATGTCGGGCGGGCGGGTGGCGCCGGGGACCAGGGTGGGCACCAGCGGGCTGGGCTGGTAAGAGGCGTCGGGGATGAAGCGAAGCCAGTTTTTGAGGTACATGGCCCGGGCCTGCTGCGGAATGTCGGTGGCCGGGTAATGGGTGCCCAGCCAGGGTAGCATTTCCTCGTGCCGGGCCTCGGCAATAACTTCTCCGCTTTCGTCGGCGGCAAAGCGGTAGATGGCCACCCGGTCGAAGCTGGTGAGGGCGCGCACCTGCTCCGCGGTGTACTGGCAGAATTCCAGCACCCGGGTAGCACCCAGCATCCGACCCAGCGCGTCGTTGAGAAAGGGTAGATCCAGCCCAGCGGCCGAACTTTCGGTCACGGGCTCAAACTCCAGCCACAGCAGCTGGTCGTGGCGGTGCAGGATCAGCTTGTAGAGCGGTTGACCCGGCACGTGGTCGAGGCGGGTGCCCAGCAGCCGGGCCTGGGTGGTGAGCGTGCCCAGCACGGGCTCCAGTTCCGCCAGGCGCGCCGCGCCCAGCAGCCGGCTCAGGTCGTTGCCCAGCAGCTCGGCGGCCGGAATACCCAGCAGCTCCTGGGTGTTGGCGCTGGCCTGCACCACCCGCCGGGTGTGCTCATCGAGGCACAGCAGAAAGCCATAGGGCTGAATCAGGCCGGGCAGGTGGATGGGCTCCCGGTCGCAGTTGGTGAGCGTGATTTCCGCGCCCAGCAGGCTGTCGTCGGTGTAGCTTACGGCTGATTGATCCATGCGTAAAGGTATTGAAAGGTCAGGCTGGCCGACCGCACGATTTCGTCTTGGCTGACCTCGGCCCCAGCTTCGGTCAGCAGCTGGGTGAACTGCTTCCACAGCGGCCCGGTTTGCTCGGCGGCGCCGCGGAAGTAGGTGAGCAGCGGAATATCGGCCTTCGCCAGCTGCCGCGCAATTACCTGCCCGCCCAGCGTGGAGCCCTCCAGTACGTACATGGCCCCGAGCAGTTGGGCCCAGGTATCGAGCGGCGGCAGGGCCGGGCACAGCGGCAGGCCCGGCTGGTCCGGGTCGAGGCGCAGGTCGAGCAGGATCAGGTGGGCGCGGAAGCGGTGCTCGATGTCCCAGGCCGGTGCAAAATTATGGCGTCGGAGCCGGGCTTCGTAGGGCTGCAGAAAGCCATACATCTTGGCCAGAAACTGCGCCGTGCCGGCCGCCGAAAGGGTGCCCGCCGTCAGGGCCTGATTGAAGTCGTTCTGCTCCAGCGCGTCGTGGTAGGGGCGGGTTTCGGCGCGGAGCCGGGAAAGTAGGTCGGGCGCTTCAGAAGGGTTGAGCATGGAAAGCAGGCAGCGGAAGGAGAAAACGGAGTCAAAGGTAGCTACAAGGCGTTTTGCACCACTGCGGCCGGCCCGGAGAAGGCCAAGCTGGCCGGGCGGGAACAGGGCGGCCGGGGCAGAAATTAAGCCCGGATATATAGAAGATTAAAGGCGCTTGAATCGGCTAACAAACCGCTTGAGGCGACAATAGGAGAAAAGCGGGCGGGCTGACTTCTGTCCGGAGGCCGCGCCGCCCGTAACCCATCCTGCCCGGCGACAGTAAAGAGGTTACTCCAAGATCCTGCCCCGGTGAACATCCCATAAAGTTCTTTACCTTGGCAGGGTCCCACCATATTCGTATTGTCCTATGGCTCGTCAAGTTACTGCCTCTGTACAGTGTGCCGGGAGTCCGCTGGCCCCCGCCCAGGATATTCAATACCTGACGCTGTATCAGGATCTGTTTGGTCACCACTACTTTGAGGTGGCCGTGCCCTTCGACAACGTGGAAGGGCCGCAGGAAGCGTTTTTTTCGAAAGCCCACAAGCGCCTGCTCGGCCAGCCGCTGAGCATGGAGCTGACTGCCGACTCGTTCCACTTCAACCAGGGGCAGGTCTTCAAGTTTAAAGGGCTGGTGACCAACATTGCTACCAGCAAGGATACCGACTACGTGGGCAGCATCATCGTGCGGGGCTACAGCCCTAACTATCTGCTCACCGACGGCCTGAAGCGGCGCACTTACGTGAAGCAAACGCTCAGCGCCATCTTCAACAAAGTGCTGCAGGCCTACCCCGGCAACCTGCTCAAGCACAGCATCAAGCCCCAGCACACGGCGCCCATCCCGTTCGTGGCCCAGTACGACGAAACCAATTTCGACTTTCTGAGCCGGCTGGCCACGGAGTACGGCGAGTGGTTTTACTACGACGGCGAAACCCTGCAGCTGGGCGCCCCGGCCGCGGGCAAGGAGGAAGATTTCGTGGCCGACGGGGCCTACAACAGCTTTACCTTCGGCATGGCCCTGCGGCCGGCCAAGGTGAAGATGTACGAGTACAGCTACCAGAAAAACGAGCAGTTCAAGAGCACCACCAGCAGCCAGCAGGTGCCCGGCATTCAGGGCCACCCGTTCGGTAGCTTCGCCCTGGAGCAGTCGGAGAAAATCTTTACCGACGAGCTGCACATGTCGGCCGAGATGCTCATTGCCAGCAACAGCGAGCTGGACGAGGAAGCCAAGATGCTCAAGGCCAACACCGCCGCCGAGCTGATTACCTTCGAGGGCCACAGCGACAATCCGTCGTTGCGCGTGGGCGGGGTTATCAACGTGAGCGGGGAAGGGCTGGGCAGCCGGCACATCACCTCGGAAAGCTTCGGCAAGTACCGCATCATCAGCATCTCCCACCACGTCGATGCCGAGGGCAACTACAGCAACACGTTTACGGCCATTCCGCACTTTCTGAATGTGCCGCCGATGCGTCCCGGCTACAACCCGCCGCAGGGTGCCCCGGAACTGGCCGAGGTAATCGACGACGCCGACCCGCAGAAGCTGGGCC
>Ga0247729_10000068_pt1 | contig 47769 bp, 33 predicted proteins | sample UWRJL133311R2_FD_180958 | JGI IMG/M metagenome (GOLD analysis project Ga0247729, IMG submission 180958) | Plant litter microbial communities from Arlington Agricultural Research Station in Wisconsin, United States - UWRJ-L133-311R-2 | ecosystem: Environmental > Terrestrial > Plant litter >... | reverse complement strand
GTGGTTACGCAGATGGTGAAGGCCGCAGCGGCGCTGGTTGGTACCGTAGCAGAGTAGGAGTACACCCGTACATAGTACTGAGTGCCCGACGTCAGACCGAGGTAGGTTTTGGTGTTTGGGTCCGAAGACCCTACTGAGGTCAGCGTGGCGCAGGTACCCGACAGCAGCTGCTGCACGTAGTCGCCGGTGCCGGTCAGGGTCACGGTGTGAGAGGTAGACGTAGCCGTGAACTTGTACCACACGTCGTCGTCGGCCGTGCCGACGGGAGCCGCCAGCGTGGTGCCGGTAGCCGACTCAACCGTGCCACTGGTGGCACTGGTACAAGCGGCGGCAATGGCGCCGGGCGTCAGCGTTACCGCATTGGCGCAGTCGTCGTTGGCCGGTGCGGGGAGTGGTGGCGTCGGCGTAGTCACGCAGATGGTGAAGGCCGCAGCGGCGCTGGTTGGTACCGTAGCAGAATAGGAGTACACTCGTACATAGTACTGAGTGCCCGACGTCAGACCGAGGTAGGTTTTGGTGTTTGGGTCCGAAGACCCTACTGAGGTCAGCGTGGCGCAGGTACCCGACAGCAGCTGCTGCACGTAGTCGCCGGTGCCGGTCAGGGTCACGGTGTGAGAGGTAGACGTAGCTGTGAACTTGTACCACACGTCGTCGTCGGCCGTGCCGACGGGAGCCGCCAGCGTGGTGCCGGTAGCCGCTTCTACTGTGCCACTGGTGGCATTGGTACAAGCGGCGGCAATGGCGCCGGGCGTCAGCGTTACCGCGTTGGCGCAGTCGTCGTTGGCTGGTGCCACGGCGCGGGTGGTGAAGGAAACCGGGCCGGTGGTCGTGCTGCTGCCGTTAGCGCCCCCGCAAAGCTGGGTGACGTAGAACTGGTACTGCGTGAGGGGCGTCAGGCCGGGGATTGTAGCGGTGGGAGTGGCAGAGGTTATCTGCTGTCCCTGGCCCAGGATGAAGCCTTGCGGACCATATTCAACGCGGAAGGAGCCGCCGCCGCCCGCTACCGTCCAGGTCACGTCAGCGCTGCTGGAAGAGGGGGTAACCGCCAGGTTGCGCGGGGCCGGGCAGGCCGCTAGGGGCGCTGGCACAAAGCTGTACACCTGCCCGGTAGCGGGCTTGGCACTGATAGTCGTCGTCGCCGTCGTCGAGCTCACCGTAGGCGCAGCCGTCGTGTTGTCCAGGGTCAGATACGAGCTGGCGCCGGTGCCATTGCCCACTAGGCCAATGGAGGCGCTTCCTGAGTTGACGGGCGCGCTTTCGCCTCGGTAGAAGAACTCAATCTTGTTGGTGCCTTCGTAGAGCTTGGCCTGAAAGGAAATGACCGGACCGGTAGCGGCGTAGTTCCATTCCCAGTTCAGCCATTCAAACGTGAATACCCGGTTTGGGGACGTGCCCGACACCAGATACGAGCCCGTGGCGGTAGCCCCGGCAGGACGGCCGTCTAGGTCATCCCACAGCGGCGCTATCAGCGGCCGGTTGGCAGCGGCGGTGGTAGCCGGGGCGTTGGTGAGCGAGGTAGCCGTGGCCGTACCGAAAGTCAGGTAGCCGTCGGAGGAGGCTTTCACGCTGGTGTAGGGCGTACCATCGAATACGAACGTGAAGCCGAGTGGCAGGCTGGCCGACAGATACGAGTCGGCCGAGATGCCGGCTACGGCCGTGGCACCGGTCAGCGGGGTGAAGGCATCTTGGCGCGCCGTGAAGGTATAGGTGTCGACCTGGGCAGCAACGGGGTTGGTAAGCCCAAACCACAGACTCAGCAGTACGAAAGCCGCGGCCCGCCATGTCGGCGAGCTACTGGCTCGTATTCCGCGGCCGTGACCATCAGAAGTAGGTAAATGTTTTTGCATCGTGAAGCGGAAAATTGGTGAAGAAGGTGGAAAAAAGAGAAGAGAGCCTGCTATACTCCATCAAAAAACCCGGCAGGTACACTGCCAGGCATGGGTGGGGAAGTAAGCATGGTCTAAAGCTATAACTCTGGCGATGATTATGGAAGTATTTCTATGGATTTAGATTTTATTCTGACTAAAAAAATACCCTCATAGGTGCCTTGCGGCCAGGGGACAACTTTTTTTGATTCGCAAAAGACAAAACGTTCCTATATTACGGCTACGTTTTCCCCACCCCCCGCTTCATTTCCTTTCACCAACCTCTTCTCATTGTATGAAGAAACTCTTACATGCCGCCTGCTTTCTGATCATCGCTTGGTGCCTGTCGCTGGCTGGGTTACAAAGTGCCTACGCCACGCACATCCAGGGCGGACAACTAACCTACGAAGCACTTGGAGCCAACCGGTACAGGGTTACCCTGTCCGTTTTCCGGGACTGCGGGGGTGCTGCATTCTCCAGCATCTCGGCCGAACTAGAATATCGCAATACCGGCTGTTCCAACGGGCCCTGGCCTTCCTCCGTGATGACGCTGGTACCCGGTTCGCAGAAGATCGGCGACCCCTACTGCGCCAATGCTCCATTCGGCGCCAGCCCCTGCGCCGCCGGCCGCCCCACCAACTTTGAAACCGGCCGCTTCGAAACGATTGTGACGCTGCCCCCAGCAGCCGAGTGGACGCTGAGCGTAACCCTGAATGCCCGTCCTGATCTGGGCAACATCGACGTGGCAACCGGTGACTGCTACTACGAAGCGACACTGAACAACCTAGTCGGCGGGCAAACCATCCAGAACACCTCGCCCCAGTACGACGCGCAGAACGCGGCCATCCCGTTCGTGTGCTGGCGCCAAGACACCCAGCTGTCGTTTGCCACCACCGAGCCCGACGGTGACTCTCTAGTATATAGCCTTGCTCCTTCGCTGCAAGGCTGCGGTGAACTGGTTGACTACCTGCCCTACACCAACACCCGGTTTATTGACATTTCCAGCCCAACGCAGGGTTGCGCAGCTGACCTTGGCCCCAACGCCACGGGCAACTACAGCGCTACCTTCCCCATCCCGTCCTTCGCCTTCAGCGGCCCGGCCTGCCCGCTTATTCGTACCGCGACGCCCAGCTTCCTGCTCGACCCTACCCTGGGCACGATAACCTTCACGCCCGCCTTCTTTACGCAGGGTGTGAACCGGGCCGAAAACAAGTATGCCGTAGTGGGTAAAGTAACCGAGTGGCGCCGCGTGCGCAACCCCAACGGTACGACCACGGCTTACAAAATCGGCTCCGTGCGCCGCGACCTGCTCGTTATCGTCATCGACTGCGGCGGCAACCAGATTCCTGGTCCGCCCCTGGCCAGCGGCGGCGTTAAAACCGGCGTGCAGATCGTCAACTCCCGGGACTCTACCTTCATTACGGCCTACACCTGCAACTTCACGGAAGTACGCCTGAAGTTCAGCGACCCAAACCCGACGGACTTACTCAAGGTAACCTATCCGGAACTGGACCCCCCTGTTCCGACCATCACCAAGCCTACCTACCTGCCAGAAGACGTAGCTACGTTCCAACTGCTGGGCAACGAGACGAAGACGCCGACCGGCATCCTGCGCATCAAGCCCGACGTGTCCTTCGTTGGCCGCACGTTCCGCATCCCGGTGAAAATTGAGGACAACGGCTGCCCCATCAAGGGCGTTACGTACCGGACTATCGTGCTGCGGATTGCCAAAGGCAACTTCGCTAAAGTAGTAGCCGCCACCGCTGAGCCTATCATCTGCGAAGGCAGCTCCGTCAGCCTGACGGCTACCCCGATGCGCCCCGACTCGGTTGGGCAGGTCCTGGCCAACTACGGCTATCGCTGGACGCCCGCCCCGGGCCTGACGCTGGCAGATACTGCCAAGCAGGTAGCTTCGGTACACCCCACTCAGACGACCCGCTACAAAGTGCGCATCATTGGGCTGGACTTCCGCATGTCGCCGACCATCACCTGCTTCGATACGGCTTCGGTACTGGTAAAGGTGCGGCCCGCCATTACGGCCAACTTCACCGTGACCGGCCGGCCCGTAGCTTCGGGCAGCGTGAACCTGCCGAAGCGCGCCTACACCTTCACCAACACCTCCGTCAAGCGCACGGATATTGAAACCATCACCTGGGCCTACAAGCGCGTGAAGGATGGCAAGGGCAACCCCGTCGCCGACTCGACGGAAGTAACCTTCTCCAACCTGTTTGACCCGAAAGAGCAGCTCTTCGAAGAAACGGGTACCTACCGCATCATCCTGCGCATTGCCAACAAAGCCGGAGCTACCCAGTGCGCCGTGCAGACCAAGGTGCAGACCATCGTCATTCCGGACCTGATGGTACCGAACGTGTTTACGCCGAACAAAGACGGCCTCAACGACACGTTCGTGCTGTCATCGGAAGCCAGCGGAGCCGGTAAAGTTCAGATTTTCAACCGCTGGGGCCGCCTGGTGAAGGAATATGCCAACTATCAGAACGACTGGGACGGCGCTGAGCAGCCCAGTGGCGTGTACTACTACCTGATGACCGACAAAAACGGTACGACTTCCAAAGGCTGGGTGGAGCTGGCGCGCTAAGCCCTGCTCCTACTCAACCCGCGCAAAAAAGGCGCTGCCCTACCGGGCAGCGCCTTTTTTGTGGCCGCTGTGCCTCAGCTGGCGGGCAGGTGGTGCCGCTCGTTTTTCACGGCGTTGGCCACAGTCCAGCTGACTTCGTGGTCGAAGGCGTGGCGGCGCACCGGGCAGTCGGGCACGCTGCACAGGGAGCAGGCCGCGAAGGTGCAGGGGTCGGCGTGGACGAACATTTCCACCTCCACGTCGAACCGGCTTTTGATCAGGCCCTCGATGGCGTTCAGCTCGTTGTGGGTTTCCTCCAGGCTGAAATAGTAGGGCATCTGCATATGGCAGTCGATGTGCAGGTTGGCCCCGTAGCGCAGCACGCGCAGGTTATGCACGTCGATCCAGGCGGGGCGGCGCTGCCGCTGCAGCTCGGCAATAACCTGCTCCACGGTCTGCACGTCCGACTCGTCCATGAGTCCCGACACCGAGCGGCGCACCATCCGGAAGCCGTTGACGACGATGAAAACGCCCAGCACCAGGGCCGCGCCGGCGTCGAAGAGCACGTTGTCGGTGAGCCGCACCAGCACCAGAGCTACGCAGGAAACCAGGGTACTCAGCGCGTCGAGGTACAGATGCTGCCCGTCGCCGACCAGGGCCACGGAATTCAGCCGCCGGCCAGCCCGCAGCAGCACAAACCCGACGCCCAGGTTAATCAGCGCCGTGAGGCCCAGCAGCAGCATACCCACGTCCAGCTGGCCCACGGTGTGCGGGTGCAGCAGGGCAATGATGGCGCTGTAGAAGATGTAAACGCCCGCAATCAGAATCAGCGCGCCCTCGAAGCCGATGGATAGGTACTCAATCTTGCCGTGGCCGTAGGGGTGGTTTTCGTCCTTGGGCAGGCTCGACAGGTAGATGCTGTAAAACGCGAAGCCGCTGGTGAAAACGTTGATAATGGACTCCAGCGCGTCCGTGAGTACCGCCTGCGAGGCCGTGAGGTAGTAGGCGTAAAACTTGATGACCACCAGCCCGACGCTCACCACTAAGGATAAGAGGGCGAGACGGTTCTTGGTGCGGGTGATGGACATAGGCGCGGCAGCGGGCAAAAGGAACCGTAAAAGTCCGGTTAAAAAGACCAGTTCGAAACAAACGAAAACCTTTTTGCCGTAAATCGGTATTTCAGTTAGCTTAAAAATATATTTAGACTACTCTAAATTTGTCTTTCTTTGTGAGCACCTCTCCTCCCGACTACATGCCGCCCGCCGTTACCCAGGCTCCCGCCAGCCCGCCGGCCGCCGAATCCGGCTGGCGGCAGGCCCGCCACGCGCCTTCGCTGAGCGAGGTACACGCCAGCATCAAGGTGCCGGCGGCCAGCGCGTCGTTCTGGCGCAAGCTGATGGCCTTCTGGGGGCCGGGCCTGATGGTGGCCGTGGGCTACATGGACCCCGGCAACTGGGCCACCGACATTGCCGGTGGGGCCCGCTACGGCTACACGCTGCTGTCGGTGGTGCTGATTTCCAACCTATTTGCCATGCTGCTCCAGCATCTGGCCGCCAAGCTCGGCATCGTGACGGGCCGCGACCTGGCCCAGGCCTGCCGCGACCATTTCTCGAAGCCGGTAGCCATGATGCTGTGGGTGCTCTGCGAAATTGCCATTGCTGCCTGCGACCTGGCCGAGGTTATCGGCTCGGCCATTGCCCTGAACCTGCTCTTTGGCCTGCCCCTGCCCTGGGGCGTGAGTCTGACCATCCTGGACGTGTTCGTGGTGCTGCTGTTTCAGAGCCGGGGCTTCCGGGTCATCGAAAGCATAGTGGCCGGGCTGACGGTGGTGATTTTCGGGTGCTTCCTGTACGAAATCATCGTTTCCCACCCCGACTACTTCGGCATTCTGCAGGGCCTGGTGCCGCAGCCACAGGTGGTTACCAACCCCGGCATGCTCTACATTGCCATCGGGATTCTGGGCGCTACCGTGATGCCCCACAACTTGTACCTGCACTCCAGCATCGTGCAGACGCGGGCCATTGAGCAAACCGAGAGTGGTAAGCGCATGGCCATCAAATTTGCCACCATCGACTCGACGGTGGCGCTGTTTCTGGCGTTTTTCGTCAACGCGGCCATCCTGGTGACGGCGGCGGCGGCCTTCCACCGCAACGGCCTGTTTCACGTGGCCGACATCGGCGACGCTCACAAGCTGCTGGCCCCGGTGCTGGGCGCGGGGGCGGCCAGCGCGTTTTTCGCCATTGCCCTACTGGCTTCCGGCCAAAACTCCACCTTGACCGGCACCCTGGCCGGCCAGATCGTGATGGAAGGCTTCCTGAACCTGAAGCTCAAACCCTGGCTGCGCCGCCTCATTACGCGGGCCATTGCCGTGGTGCCGGCCCTCATCGTGGCCATTATCTACGGGGAGAAAGGTACCAGCGACCTGCTCGTGCTCAGCCAAGTGATTCTGTCGCTGCAGCTGAGCTTCGCGGTGGTGCCGCTGGTACTTTTCACCGGCGACCGGGCCAAGATGGGCGTATTCACCAACCGGCCGGTGGTGCAGGCGCTGGCGTGGCTCGTGTCGGGCATCATCATCGTGCTGAACGCCTATCTGCTGTACAAGACGTTTTTCGGCTAAGCCCTTTGCGCAACGACTCGCGTAGTCGTTGCGCTTTTTTGTGAAAACAGGTTTAGGTAAGTCTAAAAATAATTTTAAACGCCGCTCAAAAAAGCCATGACGAAACTCCCTACTCTCCTCCTACTGGTTACCACGTTGCTGCTGAGCCCCAGCCTAGCTATGGCCCAGACCGGCACCATCCGGGGCCGGGTGACGGCGGTGGGCCAGCCGCTGGAGCTGGTGAGCGTGGCGCTGGCCGGCACCACCATTGGCACTGCGACCAGCCCCGCCGGAGAATATGAGCTGACGGCCCCCGCCGGGCCGTATGAACTGGTATTTTCCTTCGTGGGCTACGCGCCTAGGAAGGCCAGAGTGACCGTGCAGGCCGACCAAGCCACAGTGGTGAGCGTGGCGCTCCAGGCTACGCCGGCCAGCCTGCGGGAAGTGGTGGTGACGGGCGTGTCGCGGGCTACGGAGCTGCGGAAGAGTCCGGTGGCGGTAGCAGTGCTGAGCCGGCGCGAAATCAACCTCAACAGCAGCAGCAACGTGATTGACGCGGCCGTGAAGGGCGTGCCGGGCCTGAGCGCCGTGACTACCGGCCCAAACATCTCCAAGCCTTTCATCCGCGGGCTGGGCTACAACCGGGTGCTGACCCTCTACAACGGCCTGCGCCAGGAAGGTCAGCAGTGGGGCGACGAGCACGGCATCGAAATCGACCAGTACGACATCGACCGGATTGAAGTGGTGAAGGGCCCGGCCAGCCTGATTTACGGCTCCGACGCCGTGGCCGGCGTGATAAACATGCTGCCGAAGCTGCCCGCCGGCCCCGCCGGCAAGCTCCAGAGCGAGGCCTTGGCCGAGTACCAGACCAATAACAACCTCGTCGGCACTTCCCTGGGGCTCAACTACAACCAGCGCGGCTGGCAGTACGCGGCGCGGGGCTCGTACCGGCTGGCCCAGGCTTACCGCAACGCCACCGACGGCCGCGTGTACGGCACGGCCTTCCGGGAACTGAACCTGACCACGATGACGGGGGTGGAAAAAGCCTGGGGTTCGGCGCAGGTCTACGCCACGCTCTACGACAACCTACAGGAAATTCCCGACGGCAGCCGTGACTCGCTGAGCCGCCGCTTCACCCGCCAGATCTTCGACGGCAGCCAAGACCAACTCAAGAACCGCCCAATCGTGCCGGACGATGCGCTGGCTACCTACCGCATCAACGCCTTGCACCAGCACATTCAGCACTACCGGCTGCTGAGCCGCACCCGGCTGCGGCTGGGCGAGGGCGAGCTGAACGTGTTGCTGGGCGCCCAGCAGAACGTGCGCCGGGAGTACAACCACCCCACCGCCCCGCGGCAGGCCGGCCTGTTCGTGGCCCTTAACACCTACAACTACGACCTGCGCTACGCCGCTCCCACCTGGCATGGCCTCGAAACCACGCTGGGCCTCAACGGCATGTACCAGGCCAACACCAACCGCGACGCTACCGACTTCCCCATTCCCGACTACACTTTGTTCGACGTGGGCGGCTACGTATTCGGGAAGCGCACTTTTGGCAAGCTCGACCTGTCCGGGGGCCTGCGCTACGACACCCGCACGCTGCAATGGCCCGATTTCTACGTCGAAGCCAACCCGGCTACCGGCTTCAGCCGCCAGGGCCGCGCGGCCGGCGCGGCCCCGCAGTTCGCCGATTTCCGCACCCGCTACCGGGGCGTGTCGGCCAGCGTGGGGGCGGCGTATAATCTGTCGGAGCGGCTGCTGCTGCGGGCCAACGTGGCGCGGGGCTACCGGGCACCCAACATCACGGAGGTCGGCTCCAACGGCCTCGACCCCGGCGCCCACATCGTATACCTGGGCAACCGTAGCTTCGGCCCCGAGTTCAGCTTGCAGGAAGACTTGGGCCTGAGCGCCTACCTGCCCGACGCGGAAATCAGCGTGAGCGGGTTCAACAACTACATCGACAACTACATCTACCAGGCCCGCCTCAACGGTCCCGACGGGCAGCCCGTCATCATCGTGCCGGGCAACGTGACCTACCAGTACCAGCAGGGCCGGGCCCACCTCTACGGCCTCGAAGCCACCGTGAACCTGCACCCGCTGGCGCTGCCGGGCCTGGAATTCAACAACAGCCTGGCTTACGTAACCGGCCTCAATCGGGAGCCCGCGCTGCTGGAGGCCAACGGCGCGGCGGCCCGGTACCTGCCCTTTATTCCGCCGCTGCGCACCCGCTCCGAGGTTCGCTTCACCAGTCCCCGGCCGCTCGGCCCGCTGGTGCGGGGCTACGTGCGGGCCGTGGTCGACTACAGCGCCGCCCAAAACCGCTTCTACGCCGTCGACAACACCGAAACGCGCACGGCGGGCTACGCGCTGCTGGGCCTGGGCGCGGGTACCACCCTCGTGGCCGAACCAGACGGGCGGGAGTGGTGCGAGCTGTTCGTGCAGCTCGATAACGTGCTTAACACTAATTACCAGTCGCACCTGAACCGGCTGAAGTACTTCGAGTACTACGCGGCCTCGCCCACTGGCCGGAGCGGCATCTATAACATGGGGCGCAACCTGAGCGTGAAACTTACGGTGCCGTTTTAGGCCGGGGGCGGGCCGGCTGCGTATGTGGCCGCATTGCTCCTTTTCACCACGACCACGCTTATGACCTCTTTTTCCGCCCGCCTGCTGCTGGCCAGCCTGCTCTTACCTTTGAGCCTGGCCGCGCAGCAAAAGCCGCTCAACGACACCATCGCCGTCGACAAGCACCAGTACTCGCTGTTTCACCCCACGCCGCGCAAGTATATGCGGCCGATGGTGCCCGACCGGCCCGGCGTCACGGAAAACCCCTACACGGTAGATGCGGGCCATTTTCAGCTGGAAAGTGACGCCTTCCGCCTGGTAAACGGCGACGCGGGCAGCAGCCGGGAGCGGGACATCTACCTCAACCGCGTGCTGCTGAAAATCGGGCTCAGCGACAAAACCGACCTGCAGGTGGGCCTCGACTCCTACCTCATCAATAAGCGCTGGGCCACGCCCGAAACCACCACGCCCGAGCGCCACGCCCGCTTCGGCGACATGGTGGTGCGGGTGAAGCACAACCTACTCGGCGACGACAACAGCCGCTTTGCCCTGGGCACCATCGGCTACGTGCGGCTACCCACGGGCCACGAAGTAGGCGAAGGCGGCACCGAACTCGGTCTCGTGGTGCCCGTGGTGTATAAGCTGCCCCACAAGTGGAACGTGGGCGGACAGGTGCAGACCGAGTGGAACTACGACCGGGAAACGGCCTCCCACTTCCTGCTACTCACGCCCACGGCCACCATCGACCGGGAATTCTGCCCCTGGCTGGAAGGCTTTGCCGAGCTGGTGGGCGCCTGGGACACCCGGCAGGCATCATGGCGCGCTTCCGTCAACCTGGGCCCGCAGTTCGACGTGAGCGACAACCTGCAGTTCGACCTCGGCACTCACTTGGCCCTCAACAAGCAAACCGACCGGGAATACTTCGTGGGCTTCAGCTTCCGTATCTGAGGTGGGCCTGAATTCTGGCTTTTCGACGCTTATACCAGGCCGCTGAGGCGGTCGAAATTGCTGCCCAGGATAACTTTATCGTCGGCGCCGAGCCAGTCGCGGAGCACGGTGGCGTAGATGCTACGGAAGTCGACCTGGTGGCGCAGGTCGCCCTGGTCGAGGTTCTGCAGGTCGGGAGCGTCGTTGAGGATGCCCTTCTTTTGCAGGCCGCCGCCGAGCAGCAGCACGTTGTTGGCCGTGCCGTGGTCGGTACCGTTGCTGGCATTCTGGCCCACGCGGCGCCCAAACTCGGAAAACACCAGGATGAGCGTGTTCTCAAACTGCCCGCTTTTTTGCAGGTCCTCGGCAAATGCGCCCAGCCCTTCCGACAAGTCGCCGAGCAGCTTGCCCTGCTGCTCCTGCTGGCGCACGTGCGTGTCGAAGCCCGATAACGACACGTAGAACACCCGCGACTCGATGCCCGAATTAATCAGCTCGGCCGTCGTTTTCAGGTTTTTGCCAAACTCCGTGCTGGGGTAGGCAATGGCCGATTTGTAGATCTTGGCAGTCTGGTAGAGGTAGTCGGCGGAGGAGGCCGTTTCGGCCAGGGTCTTGTAGAGGTAGTCCATTTCGGAGCCGCCGGCCCCGGCGTCTTCCTGGCTCACCTGGCGTAGCAGCCGGTTTTGGGTGGCCTGGTGAAACTTCTCCGGATTCTTCAGCGCCAGCCCTTTGCGGGCCGCGCCCTTCATGGCCAAGCTCAGCGTATCGTCGACTTCCAGGCCGTTGTAGGGCACCTGGCAGCTGGGGCAGCTGGAGTCGAGGTAGCGGCCGAGCCAGCCGGTGGTCACGTACTGGTCGGCGGCCGAACCGCTCTGCCAGATGTCCATCGAGCGGAAGTGCGACCGGTCGGGGTTGGGGTAGCCCACGCTGTTGAGCACCGCCACCTGGCCCTGGTCGTAGAGGCCCTTCAAGCGGGTCATGGCGGGGTTGAAGCCCAGGTCCTTGTCGAGGGTCAGAATGCCGTTGGCCTCCCGGATGCCGAGCGTGGGCCGGGCCTTATAGTAGAAGTCGTTGCGGTAGGGAATAACGGTATTCAGGCCGTCGTTGCCGCCGCCGAGCTGCACCACCACGAGGCGGCGCCCCTGGGCATCGCGCAGCGCGGCCAGCCCCTGCCGGTCCAGCGCGTGCAGGAATTTCGGCACGAACAGCAGGCTGCTGGCCAGCACGGAAGTCTTCAGAAAGTCGCGGCGGGTGGTAGGCATGGCGGTGGGTTTTGGGGAGAAGCCAGGAGTTAGGGGTTAGATAGCCTTCTAGCTGCTGGCTTCTCCATTTTCACATCAACTGATATTCGGGCAGGCTTAGCAGGCTGGTCACCATGGTGCGGAGGCGGCTTTCGGCGGGGGCGGCGTCGGCGGCTTGCTGGATCAGGGCCAGGTTTTCGGGGCGGATGGGGGCTTGCAGCAGGAGCTGGCTGAGCTGGGCGGCCTGGGTGGCGGGGGCGGTTTTGGCCAGCAGCTGAGTGATGGGCGCCAGCTTCACCCGGGCCTTGACCTGCTGGCGGAAGGTGCGGTCGGCTTTGGAAACGGAGGGCGCGATGTCGTTTTCGTCTTCCTTGAGGGCAATGCTGAACTCGGCATTCTTGAGCAGCACCTGCGGCAGCTGGAGTCGGAAGATGAGCGACGAGGAGTCAATCCAGTTGCGGCCGCCGGGCCAGCCCGCCACGTTCGGGGGCTCGAACAGGGTTTGACCCAGCGCCTTCTGAAACACAATCAGCGGCTGCTGATTTTCCAGCTCCAGCCCCAAGGTGCGCTTGATGCCCGCCAGCAGCTCAATCGGCGACTTGATGCGGGTGCCCACGTTGGCGGCGGCGTAAAACCAGTCGGCTGAAAACAGGCGCTCCAGCAGGTCGCTGATGTCGTACTGGCTGCGGTAGAAAGCCTGAGCCAGGGGTTGGATATGGGTCGGGTCGGGCGTGTCGTTGACGAAGAACCGGTAGATTTTCGTGGTCAGGAACTCGGCCGTCTGGGGCTGCTCCAGGATAATGCGGAGCACTTCCTCGCCGCCGAAATTGCCGGTGCGGCCCATAAAGGTCTTGGCGTCGGCATCGTGCTGCTTGTCGCGGAAGGTGAACTGGTTGCCGGCGTTGTAGCCCCAGCCGGTGAAGGCCCGGGCGGCTTCCTTCACGTCCTGCTCGGAGTAGTGCCCGCGCCCGATGGTAAACAGCTCCATGACCTCGCGGGCGAAGTTCTCGTTGGGGCGCTGCTTGCGGTTTTGCTGGTTGTTGAGAAACTGCAGCATGGCCGGCTCCCGCGACACGGCTAGCAGCAGGTCGCCGAACTTGCCCAGCGCGCCCTTGCGCAGGGTGTTATTGAGCTGCAGGGCCGCGTCGGGCCGGCGGACGCGGCAGGCGAAGTGGCCGTGCCAGAAGAAGGTCATCTTCTCGCGCAGCTGGGCCGGGGAGGTGGCCATCCGGTCGAGCCAGCCGGTGTTCATGCGGTAGAAAGCGTCCCGGATCTGCTGGTTCTGCTGCTTGCGCTGCCCGGCCGTGAGGCCCCCTGGCTTCATGGTCATGGCCTGCGGGTCCAGGGCCAGATCGGGGGTAGGCGGCGGAGTCAGGGCGGCTGTTTCGGTGTAGCGCATCTGCTCGGTGTAGAGCGGGTCGAACTTCTCCGAGTCGCGGAAAAGCTGCCGCAATGCCTTGCGCGGCGCCAGGCCGGCGGCCACGTCGGCGGGCCGGGCCCCGAAGCCCGCGCGCCAGTACAGATGCTGCAGTTGCTGTTGCGTCGTCATGGTAGTAGGACGGCGCCCGGCGCAAAGGGTTTAATCTGAGGGCCAAACGTTCCCGGATGGACTGGTCCTTGGACAGGGGCTGGGTCCTTCCCGCTTCTGCCCCCTACCTCGGTCAGCGGGCCGGTTTTCGGTGTATCCTCCCGCGGAGGTTGTGAGGAAAAACCTTGTGATAAGAAAATTACCACAATCACTTTTATCACAACCCCCTCAAGAGAGCTAAGGCCAGGGTCTTGTTAGGCCCGCGGCGGGTTACGGATTGGACACGGGGAGGTGACCCGGTGCGGCCGGTCATTGCTTAGTCCTGCGTCTTCGCAATGATATGGCCAGCCGGCTAAAACCGCGCACCGAGCACGACGGTCTTCTTGTACTCCTGCTTGCCGCCGCCGTTGGGCTGGAAGAGCTGGATGTGGAGCACGTAGTAGCCCACGGGGGCTTTCCGGCCCTGGTCGTTGAGGCCGTCCCACTGGAAAAAGCCGCTGGTGGCCATGGTTTCGTTGCGCACGAGGCGGCGGGTGGCGCGGCCCTGGGCATCGTAGACGGTGATGCTGGCGGCGTAGCCGGGCTGGTCGAGGGTGTAGTTGAGGGTGGTGAAGTCCTGCTGGCCGTCCTCGTCGGGGGTGAAGACCTCGGGCTCCAGGCGAAACAGCTTGCTGCCGCCGGGGTCATCCTGGTACTGGGAGTTGGGCCGGCCGGGCGTGGCGTAGCCGGCGGTGCTGGCCGCCGAGTGGAAGTTGGCCGCCGTACTCGGCCCGTCGGTCCGAATCCGCTCCAAGGACACGCCGTTCAGGTCGCTGAGCAAAGCCAAGTGCTGCTTAGCCGAGTACGGCACCCGATCAAGGGAGCGGCCCAGCGCGTCGTACACCACCACGATGCCCGCGTCGTCGGGGAAGGTCGGGAAGGCGGGCATGGCCAGGAAAGCGTGGGGGTCGTGGGTAGGGTAGCTGCTCTGCACGATATCGGGGCGGGTGGTGAGCACCAGCAGCTGGCCGGGGGCCAGCACCACGGGGCCGGGGCTCACGTTTTCGGCATCCACCGAGCCGTCGGCCTTCTCGTTGCCGAGCTGCCAGCCCTGCACGTTGAGGTACTTACTAGAGCGGTTGAGCAGTTCCACGAAGTCCACGCCGCCGGTGCGGGGGTTGAACAGGACTTCGTTGATGACCACGTCGCCGGCCACCGCCGCCGAGGGCAGGGCAAACGTGGCCGAGGTCGTCGGGCCGGCAGCGTTGCCCACGCAGTCGGTGGCGCGCTGCACGGTCACGGTCTGGGCCTGGTTGGGCAGCAGCGGCGTGGTCAGGGTCAGGTCCACAGTGCGAAAGTCAGGCCCCGTAGGGCTGACCCGCGCTAGAGCGTTGGCGGGACTCAAGGCGTACAGGGCCGGGTTGGCGGCCTGCGCGCTATCCAGCTTCTCCCCGAAAAACAACCGCACGGTAGTGGCGCTGATAGCCAGGGCGCGCAGCAGGGCCGGCGGCGTCCGGTCGGGGTTGGTGGCCCGCACGCTGTTTACCCGGCCCGGCGTGCCGCCGCTGGGGTCGGTGCTGGCCGTCCAGTTGTCGAGGCCGCCGCAGGGGTTCGTGGGGTCCACCATTTCCAGGGCCCAGCCGCCGTCGGCCTTGCTGCGGTCCTTGTACCAGGTGCTGGAGTAGGTGACCTCAAACAGCGTGCGGCCGGTGCGGCCGCGCAGCACCAGCTGGTCGCCGTCGTTGGTGAGGCTGGGAAAGTTGCTGAGCGCGTACACTGTGCCGTAGCGGGCAAACAGCGCGCCGCGGGTGCTGCCGCACACCACCGCGTGCTGGCCCGGCAGCAGGCGCGTGGTGTCCGGAAACACCGCCGTGGCCGTGCTGCTGCCGGGCTTGAGCAGCTGCACCCCACCCAGGTCCAGGATGCTGGTCGAGGGATTGTAAATCTCCAGGTACTCGGAGGCCGGCAGCCCCACGGTGGGCGTTTCGTCGGGAAATATTTCGGTGATGAGCACCTGCCCCGGCAGCGGCACCGCCGGCAGCCCAAACGTGGCCGATACCGCCCCGCCCGTGGCGTTGCCCACGCAATCGACGGCCCGCTGCACGGTCACGGTGAAGGTTTGGGCTGGGGGCAGCGCGGCGCCGAGCGTCAGCTCCACGGCCCGGAAGTCGTAGGGCACAGGGGCCACGCGCAGCACGCTGAGAGCCGGCTGAATGACGTACAGCGCCGGGGTGGAAACCAGCGCGCTATCCAGCTTCTCGTCGAACTCGAGCCGCACCAGCGTGGGACTGACGACGGTGGCGCGGCGCAGCTTCGGTGGGGTCTGGTCAACGTTGGCGGCCCGCATGCTGTTGGCCCGCCCGGGCGTGCCGCCGCTGGGGTCGGTGCTGGCCAGCCAGTTGGCGGCCCCGCCGCAGGGGTTCGTGGGGTCAATCATTTCCAGGGTCCAGCCGCCGTCCTTTTTCGCCGCGTCGCGGTACCAGGTGTCGGCGTAGCGCACCTCGAAGATGGTGCGGCCGTTGGCCCCGCGCAGCAGCAGCTCGTCGCCGGCGTTGTTGAGCGAGGGAAAGTTGGTGAGCCCGAACACCTTGCCGTAGGGGGCAAACTGAGCCGTGCGGGTGCTGCCGCATATCACGGCGTACTCGCCAGGCAGCAGGCTGGCACCCGCTGGGAACACGGCTGCGCTGCCCGAACTGCCGGGCCGCAGCAGCCGCAGGCCGCTCAGATCCAGCGTCACCGTGGCCGAAGGATTGTAGATTTCCAGGAACTCCGAAGCCGGCAGGCCCACCACTGGCGTTTCGTCGGCCAGGATTTCGGTAATCAGCAGCTGGTTGAAGCCGGGGACGGCGGGCGGCGGCGTGTAGGTCACGGCGGCCGTGAGCGGACCGGCGGCAAGGTTGCCGTAGAGGTCGGCCACGCTGCGCACGGTCAGGGTGTTGAGGCCCGCGGCCAAGTCGGCGGCCAGCGTCAGGTGCACCAGCCCCGGGTCGGTAGCGTCGCGCACGGCGCTGAGCACGGCCGGCGCGCCCGTGTTGAGCTGGTAGCTGCTCACAATCTGGGTGGCGGCCACGGCCTCGTTGAACGTCACGTCGACCTGGCGGGCGCTGAGGCTGCTGGCCCGCAGCAGCGCGGGCGCCGTGGCGTCGGTGATGCGGAAGTCGTCGAAGTAGAAGCTGCGGTTGTTGGCCGATGAGTACAGCAGGGAGACACCCGCGTAGGCACTGCGCTGGTAGGTGGGGTCGGTGCCGGTGCCTTCACTGACGAAAGTGGTGCCGCCGGACAGGTCGCGCTCCAGGGTCCAGACGTCCTGTAGGCTGCGCGTCACCCGCACCCGCACGAGGTTATTGGTGGCCGAGCTGAGCGTGCCGTCGGTGCCGTTGACGACGTACACCGGGGTGGCCAGGGCGTCTTTGCGAAACAGCGAGACTTCGTCGGCGGTGCCGCCCAGGCGCACGAAGTAGCCCCGGGTGCCGGTGGCCTTTAGGCTGGCCTGGTCGGCCATCAGCCACACGTCGGCGTAGTTGGCGCTGCTGGTGGCAAATTTCAGGTTGGCCCAGAACTCCCAGGTGGTGCCAGTGCTGGCCGGCGCGGGCGTCGCCAGCTCCAGGGCGGTGCCCGTAACGGCGGGGCCATTGCTTTGCAGCTGCTGGGCCGTAACTTGGAACCCCGAAACATCTCCTGTCCAGGTCGGATTCTGGGTGAAGTCGCCGTCGGCAAACGACTCCGTGAGTTGGGCCCGCACGGGCCCGGCCAGCCCCAGTAGCAGGCAGAATAGTAGCTGTTTCACGCGGATTGCAGTAATAGTTTCCCGTAGGCGTAACGGCAAGCATTAGTAAGACAATTGGCCCAGCCTCAGCGTCTAAGCTCGCCAGCCGGTGCCCAACGGAAATATAGCTACAATTCGATTCCTGCCAAACAAGATTATCCTTTCCCCTGACCTGCTCTAGGTCGCTGAACTCTTCCCCTCAAAATGAAAGTAGCTGTCGTTGGTGCCACCGGCCTGGTGGGTGGTGAGATGCTGAAAGTGCTGGCCGAGCGCAATTTCCCGGTCACTGAGCTGTTGCCCGTGGCCTCCGCCCGGTCGGTGGGCCAGGAAATCGAGTATCAGGGTCGTAAATACAAGGTGATAAGCATGGACGACGCCATTGCCGCCCGCCCCGACGTGGCTATCTTCTCGGCCGGCGGCAGCATCTCCAAGGAGCAGGCCCCGCGCTTCGCCGAGGTCGGCACCGTGGTTATCGACAACTCCTCGGCCTGGCGCATGGACCCCACCAAGAAGCTGGTAGTGCCCGAAATCAACGCCACGCAGCTCACCGCCGACGATAAAATCATTGCCAACCCCAACTGCTCCACCATCCAGATGGTGCTGTCGTTGCACAAGCTGCACGAGGCGTTCCAGATCCGGCGCATCGTGGTGAGCACCTACCAGAGCGTGACGGGCACGGGCAAGAAAGCCGTGGACCAGCTGCTGGAGGAGCGCGCCGGCCAGACGGCCTCCAACCCCGCCTACCCCCACCGCATCGACCTGAACGTGCTGCCCCACATCGACGTGTTTGAGGCCAACGGCTACACTAAGGAGGAGATGAAGATGGTGAACGAAACCAAGAAAATCCTCTCCGACGACTCCATCCAGGTGACGGCCACTGCCGTGCGCATTCCCGTGATGGGCGGCCATTCCGAGGCTGTCAACGTGGAGTTTGCTCGCGAGTTTGAGCTGGAAGAAGTGTACCGCATCCTGCGAGCCACCGACGGCGTGGAAGTGGTGGACGAGGTGGGCCAGAACGCCTACCCCATGCCCAAAGACGCCCACGGCAAAGACGCCGTGCTGGTGGGCCGCATCCGCCGCGATGAAAGCCAGCCCCGCACCCTGAATATGTGGGTGGTGGCCGACAACCTGCGCAAGGGCGCCGCCACCAACGCCGTCCAGATTGCCGAGCACATGATTCAGCTGGGCCTGCTGAAGGCCTGAACCCGGCGGCCCGAAAAATTAATCTAAGCCGATATACCCGAAGCGGTAGTGAAAGTATTTACCTTTCGCTACCGCTTTTGTGTGCTGAGCTTGCCGCGGCGCATTCTCACGGATCATCCCTTCTTTTTCTACTTTTTTTATGCGTCTAGTATTACCCCTGGCCCTGGCGGCCACCCTGCTTCTAAGCAACAGCTGCGCGACTATCGTCAGCAGATCCCGGTACCCGGTGGCGTTTGCCAGTGAGCCCCAAGGTGCCACGTTCACCGTGACCGATGCTAACAACCGCGAGGTATTCTCCGGCACCACTCCTACCGTTGTGCCGCTCAAATCGGGAGCCGGCTACTTCCAGAAGCAGTCGTACACCATCAAGTTCAGTAAGCCCGGCTTTGAACCCAAAACCATGACCCTGGACGCGGACTTCAACGGCTGGTATATCGGCAACCTGCTGTTTGGCGGCCTCATCGGCCTGCTGGTTGTGGACCCGCTGACCGGGGCCATGTACCGCATCAACGATAAGCAGATCCAGGCGACGCTGGTCACCAGCGGCCAGGGCCTGGCCCCTACCACTGAGGGCGGCCTGCAAATCGTGTCGATTCAGGATGTGCCGGCCAGCCTGCGCGACAAGCTGGAACTGGTGACGGCCAAGTAAGCACCGTTCTTTCGCCGCCCGGCGAAACCTCTTTACTGAAAAGGCTCCGGAGATGCTCCGGAGCCTTTTTTTGATGGTCTTCAGAGCCCGAATATCCCCGCCGCGAAGTCCACGATGGCGCGGCGGGTTTCGGCGGGCCTCTCGAAGTAGGCCAGATGCCCGACGTCGGCCAGGAATAGGGCGTGGGCCACGGGGGGCAGCGGGGCTTGGGCAATGGACTGCTCCAGGGGTACGGCTACGTCTTCCTTGCCGGCCACGAGCAGCACCGGGAATTTGGCCTGGCGCAGCACCTTGGTCCGGTCGGGGCGGGCGGCCATGGCGCGCATGCCGCCGGTGATGGTATCGGCGGGCGTGGCCTTGCCGATTTCCTCCAGGAACTCGCGCTGCCGCCCCATGGCCTCCCGGTTGGCGGGCGCAAACAGCGGGCGGATAAACGACTCCATGAATTTCTCCACGCCGTGGCGCTCCACGAAGGCCACGTTTTTCTCGCGGCTGGCTTTCTTCTCCTCAGTGTCGGCGTAGGCCGAGGAGTTGACCAGGGCTAGGCCTGCCACCCGCTCCGGCCACCGCTCAGCGAAGGCCAGGGCCACGTAGCCGCCCATGCTGTGGCCCACGAACAAGGCCTTGCCGACGCCGGCGGCCTGGAGCTTGTCGGCCACATAGCGGGCCTGGGCTTCCATGCTGTAGTCGCGCACGTCGTGAATGTTGGTGCCGTGGCCGAGCAAGTTGAGGTTGAGCACGCGGTAGTCGGCGGGCAGGCCGGGCAGCAGGTCGGACCAGATTTCGCGGCTTTCGGCGAAGCCGTGCAGGAATACGAGGGTGGGCTGGGAAGCGGACATAAATGAAAGGCGGGCCGCGCCGGGGCGGCCGGGAAGTGAACTGCGCACAATTACGCACATTTACGCCGCCCATTTCTTCCCTGGCTCAGCCCATGCCGATATTTCCCCGCCGCTATACCCACTACATTATTGCCATTGGAGCCGGCCTGCTGCTGGCCCTGCTAGGGCGCTTCGTGTTTGCCAGCAACTTTCTCAAACAGGGCGGCGGCCTGCTGATGCTGTGTTTCCTGGTGCTGATTCCGATGGCCCTCGGTGCGGTTACGACGCACTTCACGCCCAAGTCGTCATCAAGCTGGTGGCGGCGAGTATTCGGGCCATTTTTCACGGTGCTGATATTCCTGATAACGGCCTTGCTGTTTCACCTGGAGGGCATGGTCTGCGTGCTGATGATTTCCCCGCTGTTTATCGTCACCTCGTGGCTGGGCGGCGAGCTGTACCGGCTCTTGACGAAGAGCAATGACTCCGACCAGCGCAAAACCTACGTCGTGACGGCCTTCGCGCTGCTGCCCTTCATGCTGGCCCCATTGGAAAGCCGGCTGGGGATGCCCGACGACTTTCGCCGGGTCGAAAACACGGTGCTCATCCAGGCGCCGGTGGCGGCCGTATGGCACAACATCATCCGGGTGCCGACCATTTCGGCCCAGGATTTAGGCCCGAGCCCGATTGACCGGATCGGCTTTCCCCGGCCCGTGGAAGCCACGCTGTCGTACGAGGGCGTGGGCGGGGTGCGGCACGCCACCTTTGAGCGGGGCGTGGAGTTCATCGAAACCGTGGACGTGTGGGAGCCGCTCCGGCGCATCTCGTTCAGCATCGTGCCCAACACGGCCACCATTCCGCCCACCACCTTCGACGAGCACATTACCGTGGGCGGCCGGTTTTTCGACGTGCTGCGCGGCACCTACGAGCTGGAGGCCGTCGGGCCCCGGCAGACGCGGCTGCGGCTGTACAGCCAGCAACGCCTGAGCACCCGCCTCAACCCCTACGCCGGCCTCTGGACCGACTACGTGATGCGCGAAATCCAGGGCCGCATCCTGACCGTGGTGGCCAAACGCAGCGAAGCCGAAGCAGCGGGGGCTGCTTCGGCTTCGGTACTAAGCAGGAACCGCTAAGCCGGCGGGGCAGATCCACCCGCTCAGCAGCTCCCGAGGAATTTAGGCTTGCTTGGCGAACTGGATGCTGGCCGACAGCTTCACGTCTTCGCTCACCACGATGGAACCGGCCTCAGTGACGCCGCTCCAGGTCAGGCCGAAGTCTTTGCGGTTGATTTTGCCGGTCACGTCGAAGCCAGCCTTGGTGTTGCCGTAGAAGTCGCCAGCGTTGCCGCCGTACTCCACGTCGAAGGTTACGGGCTTGGTGACGCCGTGCAGGGTCAAGTCGCCGGTGAGCTTGTAGTCGGAGCCGCCCACTTTCTCAAACGAGGTCGACACGAAGCTCATCGTGGGGTAGGTGGCGGCGTCGAAGAAGTCGGCGCCCTTCAGGTGCTCGTCGCGCTGCTCCTGGTTGGTGTCGATGCTGTTGATGTCGGCCGAGAAGCGCACTTTGGCCCCTTCGAACGTGTCGCCCTCGGTTTCGGCTTCGCCCTCAAACTTCTTGAACGAGCCCGTGACGGTCGAAATCACGAGGTGCTTTACTTTGAACTGAACTTCGGAGTGGGTGGGGTCAAGTGCCCATTTGGTAGTGGCCATGATGCGAAAAAGTTGAAAGTGAGGGGTAAATGCTGAATTTGAAGCCGGACGGCGGCCGGAGTATGATGCCCGGTGCCGCTTTGGTGTTGCAAACATACGACTTATGTAGTTACAACATATGTACCTACATCATTTATTTTTATTTGGTTCACGGCCGCTAACAGTTCAGCTCCCGGCTGGTGCCTGATCGGGGCCATTCAAAGCTTCAAGAGCCATTGTTTCCCTTCAAGACAGGTTGGCCGATTTCCTCAAGCCAGTTTCTAGCCGCCGAATGCGCTGTGAGGCTTCCTCAAACCAGTTTCCACGTGCAGAATGTCCTGTGAGGACGCCTCAAACCTGTTTCGGCGTGTCAAATGTGCGGTGAGGACGCCTCACAGCTGTTTCTACACGCCGAAAGCCTTGTGAGGACGCCTCAAACCAGTTTTTACGCGCCGAAAGCCCTGTGAGGATACCGTACGGCCTGGGTGCCCTGGTGGCAATAAGCCCACCTCTTTTTCTGCTCCCTTTATATCTGCTTTCGCCTCTATTTAAATATCTTATCCTCATCATTCACCACTCCCTTTCCTCTCCTCATGGATGCCCCCATCAAGCCCAAATCCCGGCACGTACCCCTACTGCCCACCAACGACTCAAGGCTGGCCGACTTGGCCGTATTCGCCGCCGCGCACTGGCTCACGGAGCCCTGGCTAACGCTCCGCTTCGTCACGGCGGCGGCCTTCCAGACCAAGAGCCTCGCCTACCAGGCCGCCGTGGCCTCGCGGCAGCAGATCGGCAGCGTCCGCCCCATCGATGCCGACGAAATTCTGAACCTCGACGAGCAGATTGAGGCGAACCTGTACCGGCTCAAAAACCGCCTCATCGACAAGTACGACAAGCAAACCGCCTTGGCCCACTACCCCACCCTGGGCATTATCAAGACCAACAAAACCTACACCCTGGACCGCGACCGGACCAAGCGCGCCGCTGCCCTGCTCACGCTGGTGCAAGGCCTGAAAACCGAGAAGCTCGAAGACGGCGCCTACGGAACCGCCTTCTGGCAACCCCTGACCGCCCGCTACAACGAGCTGGTGCAGCAGCTCACCGACACCAGCGGGGCCATTTCCCAGGCCGTGAATGCCAAGGACACCCTGCGCAACGAGGTCGAAACCATCCTCAGCAGCCTCGCCAAAGCCCTCGACGCCAACTCTCCCTCCGACCCCGACTACAAAGCCGAGCTGCGCGCCTGGGCTACCAGCGCGAAAAGCACGGCTGAGCCGGACGAGTTACTGCAGGCTGTTAAAAGCAAAAAACCCCGCCGGACGAATCCCGCGGGGCTTTTTTTTATCCTTCCGGCGCGCTACCGAATCACCGTTTCCACGGCGTCCTGGGCGGCTACCTTGCCGTTGAGGGCGCGCACGGCGGCGGCAATGCCGGCGGCGTCGAAGCCGCACTCTTTGTAAAGCTCATCCTGAGTGCCGTGCTCCACTACCCGGTCGGGGATGCCGAGGCGGGTGACGGGCAGATGGTAGCCGTGGTCGGCCATGAACTCCAGCACCGCCGCACCGAAGCCGCCGGGCAGGCAGCCGTCTTCCACGGTCACGATGGCCTTGTACTTGCCGCACACGGCAGCCAGCATCTCCTCATCGAGGGGCTTGCAGAAGCGCATGTCGAAGTGGCCGGCGCTGAGGCCTTCGGCGGCCAGCTGGGCGGTGGCTTTCACGGCGTAGTTGCCGATGTGGCCGATGCTGAGGATGGCCACGTCGTCGCCCTCGCGCACCACCCGGCCGGTGCCCACGGCAATCTTTTTAAACGGCAGGCGCCACTCGGGCATGACGCCTTCCCCGCGGGGGTAGCGGATGCTGAACGGCCCCATGTCGGGCAGCTGGGCGGTGTACATCAGGTTGCGCAGCTCCTCCTCGTTCATCGGCGCCGACACTACCATGTTCGGAATGCAGCGCATATAGGCCAGGTCGTAGCAGCCGTGGTGGGTAGGGCCGTCGGCCCCGGCGAAACCGGCCCGGTCGAGGCAGAATACCACGTTCAAGTTTTGCAGGGCCACGTCGTGCACCACCTGGTCGTAGGCGCGCTGCATAAACGACGAGTAGATGTTGCAGAACGGCACCAGACCCTGGGTGGCGAGGCCGGCGGAAAACACCACCGCGTGCTGCTCGGCGATGCCCACGTCGAAGGCGCGGTCGGGCATGGCCTCCATCATGATGTTGAGCGAGGAACCCGAGGGCATGGCCGGCGTCACGCCCATAACTTTGGCGTTCTGCTCGGCCAACTCCACTAGCGAGTGCCCGAACACGTCCTGGTACTTGGGCGGCTGGGGCTTATCGTGGTGCTTTTTGTAAATCTCGCCGGTAATCTTGTCGAACAGACCGGGGGCGTGCCACAGGGTCTGGTCTTTCTCGGCCAGGGCGTAGCCTTTGCCCTTCACCGTTACGCAGTGCAGGATTTTGGGGCCCGGAATGCTTTTCAGGTCGTTCAGAATCGTGACCAGGTGCTGCACGTCGTGGCCGTCGACGGGACCGAAGTAGCGGAATTTCAGGGCCTCGAACAGGTTGCTCTGCTTGAGCAGCGTGGCCTTCATGGCCGCCTCTACCTTGCGGGCTACCTGCTGGGGGTTGGGGCCGAACTTGCTGAGCTTGCCCAGCACGTTCCACAGCTCGTCGCGCACCTTATTGTAGGTGCGGGAAGTGGTGATGTCGGTGAGGTATTCCTTGAGCGCGCCCACGTTGGGGTCGATGCTCATGCAGTTATCGTTGAGGATAACCAGCAGGTTGGAATTGGTCACGCCGGCGTGGTTGAGGGCCTCGAAGGCCATGCCGGCCGTCATGGCTCCGTCGCCAATGACGGCAATGTGCTGGCGGTCGAATTCGCCCTTGTAGTCGGAGGCCACGGCCATGCCCAGCGCCGCCCCGATGCTAGTGGAGCTGTGGCCCACCCCGAAGGCGTCGTACTCACTTTCCTTGCGCTTGGGGAAGCCCGACATGCCGCCGTAGCGGCGGTTGGTCGGAAACCGGTCGCGGCGGCCGGTCAGGATCTTGTGGCCGTAGGCCTGGTGCCCCACGTCCCACACGAGCTGGTCGTAGGGCGTGTTGAACACGTAGTGCAGGGCTACCGACAGCTCAACCACGCCCAGCGAGGCCCCGAAGTGGCCGCCGTAAATGGACACGGTATCGACGATAAACTGGCGCAGCTCCTGGCTGAGTTGAACCAACTGGTCCTGGCTGAGCTTCTTGAGGTCGTCGGGCGAGTCAATGACCGCCAGCAGTTCACCGGGTTCAACAATCATCTTCAAATGGGACAAGGCGGGGAGTATAGCAGGGCAACAGGCGGATAGCGCAAAAGGTTAGTTCAGTTGCCGCCACTCCACGGGGCTGGCAAAGTTACGATTTTTCCGGGCCGGCGGTTGTAGCGCCGGGCTCGTAGTAAGTGCTCAGCCAAACGCCGTTTGCGCCGGCCGGCGGCCGGCCGAATTCGACAGCATGCCGCCCGCCTGGCCGCGGGGGCTTCTTAACGCCGCTTTAACCCCGCCGGGGCGAATATTGCCTACTTTTGCCCTCGCCCACCTCTCCCCTGCCCATGCCGCTCACCCAGCAGAACAACCAGGAAAAACAGCTGCTTCACAAGCTCCGGCCCTCGCGCATCGTGCTGCCGGTGCTCATCGGGCTGAGCGTGGTGGGGTTCATGTTCTGGCGCAGCTACCAGCCCGGCGACTTGGCCCCGCTGGCCCACGCCAAGCTGCACTGGCTGCTGATTATGCTGGCCGTGCTGCTGGCCCGCGACCTGGGCTACGTGTACCGCATCCGCCACATTGCCGAGCGGGAGCTGACCTGGCGCGCCAGCCTCGACGTGATTATGCTCTGGGAATTCGCCTCCTGCGTGCTGCCCTCGGCGGCCGGCGGTACCTCGGTAGCGCCGTTTATTCTGAATAAGGAAGGCATCAGCCTGGGCAAGTCGCTGGCCTACGTAATGGTGACGGCGCTGCTCGACAACCTGTACTACGTCATCACGGTGCCGCTGGTGGTGGTGCTGGCCGGCAATGCGCTGTACCCGCACGAGGTGCTGCAGGGCGGCCTGATTACCACGCTGCGCATTGCCTTTATCTTCAGCTACGTGTCCGTGACGGTGTACGCGGTGCTAATGGTGTACGCGCTGTTTATCAACCCGCTGTCGGTGAAGCGGCTGCTGGTGCGGCTGTTTTCGCTGCGGCTGCTGCGGCGCTGGCGGGCCAAGGCCTACCAGCACGGCAACGAGATGGTGTGGGCCTCTGCCCAGCTGCGCGGCAACGGGGCGCTGTACTGGGTGCGGGCGTCGCTGTCCACGGCCTTCGTCTGGACGGCCCGCTACGCGGTTATCGGCTGCATCATCGCGGCCTTTATCGACGTCAACCTGAGCGAGTTTGCGTTGATCTTCGGCCGCAACCTGACTTACAAGGTCATCCTGCTGATTGCCATTACGCCGGGCGGCGCGGGCATTGCCGAGGGCGCCTTCCCCACGTTCTTCGGCAAGTTCATCGGCACGCCCACCATGACCAACTTCATCATCCTGCTCTACCGCATCGCCACATATTACCTCTATCTGGTGCTGGGCGCGTTCTTTCTACCCCGCTGGATAACGCGGGTGTTCGGGCAGCCGGCCGCGGTGGAATCCTCAACGGTCTGAGCCAGGTGAACCTACCAGCAAAAAGCCCTTCCCAAAACACGGAAGGGCTTTTTTACTTCAGGGCCGGAACCGGCTCGGCAGGCCCGGGGCGCTGATAAGTCTGCCAGAACTCCGGATGAAAGGGCGCTTTCGCCAACTGCCACAGAGCGCCCCCGCGCAGCTCCGGAACGACTTTGGGGTCGGGAATGGCGGCCGGCGATGCGGGCGTGGGGGGCCCGAAGTACAGTTCGCAGGTTTTCTGGTTGTAAAACGGCCGCCCGCCCAGCACGTGGCCGACTTCCACCGCCTGAGCGATGCTGGAGGCGGCATAGTACCGGCCGTTGGCCGCCCGCTGGTAGGCTACGACGTGCGCCGCCCGGTGGTCCTGGTGTACGGCCGGATACAGTCGGGCAATCTGGTTGCCACGGCCGTAATACTTGTGGGCCACGGCATTGGATTCGGTGGTATCGTTCTGCCACAGGGCTTCGTAGCGCACCACGGCGTAGTCCTGCTGGCGCACGTACACTTTGCCCGAATAGCCCTCAACTAGGCCCAAACCCGTAGCGCGATGGTTAGCGCGCTTGGCCGCAAAGCGAATCACGTACCAGGTGTCGGCGCCGTGCTGCTCCAGGGTATCCAGCTGCAGCCGAAACCGCCCCAGCGTGGCCATTTTGAACAGGGGTGAAATTCGGACGGCATCGTAGCCGCCCGAGAAGCCGTAGCCGCCTTCCAAGTAGACGCGGGCATCGGTGCCGGGGCCGGCCACGATGTGCTTTTCCCGCACCTGCTCCACGGGCCGCGCCTCCAGCATCAGAAAGCCCCCGGCCCAGTGCCGGGCGCCGGCCGGCACCCAGCTTTGGCTTACGTACTCCACCTCGTGCCGCAGGGTATCGAACCCGGCGATGCGGCGGCGGGTGTATACCTGCTGGGTGTAGTCCTGCTGCTCGTAGTTGGCCTCGGCCGCCTTGATGGCCTTTTTCATGATGCGCTTCGGGTCCTGGGACCGAGCACTGACCCGCACGCCCGCCAGGGCAAACGCGGCGGGCACCAAGCGCACCGTCAGCGGACCGGGCGTCACGGTCAGCGCCACGGGCTCGTAGCCGATGCTGCTCACCTGCATCAGCTCCCCGCGCCGCGCCTCCAGGCGGAAGCGGCCCCGGGCATCCGACATGGTGCCGGCGCTGCGGGCCGGCACCGCTACCGTAGCAAAAGGCACCGCCTGGCCGGTTTTGCGGTCCAGCACCGTGCCCTCCAGCTTTAAGCTGAGGCCTTGTGCCTTACCCACCGGACGTCGGGCCGGGTTGATGGTATTGATGGCCACTCGGCTCACCGTGTCGGGCACCACGGGCTCACCAATTGGGATGGACGCTGCCGCTGAAGCCGCGTGCGGTGGGTTCACGGTTTTCAGGAATAGAAATCCATCTACTACCTCACTCCAGGGCCCGGTCAGCGGCTGGTACTGGAAGGCTGACGTGGTGAGAATGCGCCCGGGGGCATCGTGTTTCAGACTCAGGAAGCAGTACTCCCGCCCCTGCGTCAGCAGCATTTCCTCCACGGAGCCCGGCACCGGGGCTGGTACCAGCTGGTGGCGGCCCCAGTACCCGAAGCCGTATTCGCCGCCCCCGGCCAGAGTGCCCAACACGTATACCGCCTCGGGCCCCAAGGCGGCCTTTACGGCCCGGCCCATGGGGCGGTACTCCCGGATTTGCGCGTCGGCCAGCACTTCGGCCTTGTTGGCCAAGTGCGGCAAAGCGCCCCAGCAAATCACCTTTTCCCGGGGATGCTGGCGCAGGTACCAGAGCAGGTTGTCGGCCATCTGCGCGTCGCGGGCGTTGCTATCCACGGCCCTGAACTCGGTGGAATCCTTGGCGCCGGGGTCGTTGTGGGCGTAGTCGTACGCCAGCGCCTGGATGCTGCGCAGGTTCTGCAACCAGAAGGCGGCCCGCTCCCGCCGCGGCTTATCGGGGCCGGCCGCCACTTTCTCGAGCAGCTTGCGGGCCTTGCCGATCTGCAGGTTGAACAAGGCGAGGCTGTTGGCCGGGGGAAATATATTCTTATCCCCCATCGTGCTCAGCGTTTCGTCCAAATAGTCGTAGGCTACGTCGGCGGCGCCCTTCTCGGGTTTGAGGAAAGCTTCCAGCTCTTCCACCAGCTCATCGCGCAGGGCGGCCAGTTGCGAGTCGAAGCCGGCTATGCGCAGCCCGCCCCGGCCCAGCAGGGGCAGCAAGGGCTGAAACTCCCGGGTTTCGGTCCAAACCGGATACACGCCATCGGCAATGACGGCGGCCACTGGCGCACCGCGGTCCAGCTCGCGCTGCCCCTGATCCAGCTCGTAGAAGCCACTTTCGAAGGCTACCGTGGTAAAACCCATGCGTTTCTTCAAAAAGCGGATCAGCCGCACTTTGGCCTCAGTTACATTGCCCTCGCCGTGGGTCGGCTCGCCCAGCATCACTACCCGGGCCCCACCGATTTCCGTGGTCAGAAATTCCAGATCCGCGAAGCTGGTATCGGTGGGACTGATGCTGCGAATAGCGTGCGTGGGCAGCGGCGGCGCGGTGGGCGTTTGGGCCCGGGCGCTCAGGCTGGCGCAAAGCAGACAGAGGGCCAGCAGGCGGGTAAAGCAAGTCATCAGCGTAAATAAGCAGATCGGGCTATAGGAGTCGGCAAGCTAGGCGCTTTCCGCTTTCGGCGGGCCAAATCAGCTGCCGGGCCGGGTAAAAGAACAAAAAAAGCCCTTCCGCGGGGTGCAGAAGGGCCTTTTGGCAGTTTTTCAGACTTGCTTTAGCAGCGCAATGCCTAGTCGGCTTCCAGCATCATGGCGGAGCCGTCCTGGCCTTTGATGGTCATCTTCTTCTCGGTCAGGTTGGTGATATCAAACGCCATAGTCAGCGTGCTGCCGTCGGGCGTGAGGTTGAGCTTTTTGCCCGCCTGGTCGAACTGGTACTTGCCTTGCACGGTCTGGTTAGGAGCCGTCATGTTGTAGGTGCCATTGGCAAAAAAGCGCAGCTCGGTGTCTTTGTCGGCGCTGGTCTGGGCTACTTTGTCGCCGGTGGCGGTGGTTTCCTTATCGGTTTTCCACACTTTGCTTTCCTTGCCGTAGAGCAGATTAGTGTCGCCCACCTTATCGGGCTGGCTGCAGCTGGCAACAAACAAAGAAACCAGCATCAGCAGGCTGGCCAGGTAGTGGAAAGGGGTCGTGGCGCGTTTCATGGGGTTCGGGTAAAGGTTGAGGAAGGATTGAGGCAGCAGGATGATCCGGAATTGGCCCGGAATCGGCGTCTCTTACGGGGCGCACCGAAAAGGGTTAAGCTGCTATATTCTTCGCTTACGGTTGGTAACCTAATCGCCAAGGTGGCGTAAGAACGCCTGAAAACGTGAGGCTTAGACTACTACGGCAGCACGACTCTACTCCACCCTAACCGACACACAACCATGGGACTGTTCGATTTCCTGAGCAATAAAGGCGAAGAAAAACCCGTTGAAGCCGCCAAGCCGACCTCTACCGGCAACACTGACTTTTTTGGTACCAAAGACACCGCCGCCCCCGCGGCCGCCGGCAACACCTACACCGTGGTAAGCGGTGATTCGCTGTCGAAAATTGCCAAGCATCACTACGGCGACGCCGCCAAGTGGCACCAGATCTACGACGCCAACAAGGCCACCATCGGCGCCAACCCCGACCACATCGAGGTGGGCCAGGTATTGACCCTGCCAACGCTGTAGAGCCTTTCCTAGCCCGTATTCGCTTGAAAACGCCGCTCCCGCCCGGGGCGGCGTTTTTTTGTGGGCGCGAAAAAACCGGAAATATTTTGGCCCGGATTTGCGTTTTTCAATTCCGGGTGTACATTTGCACTCACCAATCCGGTACTCCCCCGCTAGCGGTGGGGCAGTTTTCAAGAATTTATACAGAAGTGGCGAGAGAACAGGCTCCGTGACCCACTGGCAACCTTCGGTCGTACGAAAGGTGCCAATTCCTGCCCGCTTTGCTTCGGCTCCCGGGACAGATAAGTTGAGTACCATGAAAAACACTCCCGCTTCCGCCTTCTCTTACCCATCTGCCCCGGCCGCCTCGCAGCCTGCCGGTTTGCCGATGGGTTTCCGCATTTCGGTAGTTTCCGCCCCCGAGGCCGGCCGAATGCGAATGTGCTGTTGTCGCGCGTGTTGTTGCTAGCCTGATTCCGGCTTAGCCCCGCTTTCCCCCTCTCATTTTTCGGCTTACCCTGCTGCCGGCAGCCACTCTTCGTGCGCTTCCCGCCGGGTTTCGCCTGGCTTTCTGCCCGCTTTTGGCGGCGAAGCCGCGCCCAGCCGGCCCTTTTGCGGCCCTGGCGCACCTTCATCATCCGACTTTTTCTTTCCGAAATCCATCTTAACTCCGCCTCATTATGTCGACGCCAGCCCTGCACTTCGAAACCCTTCAGCTCCACGCCGGCCAGCAGCCCGACCCCACTACGGGTTCGCGCGCCGTCCCGATTCACCAGACGACCTCCTACGTCTTCAAGAGCGCCGAGCACGGAGCTAACCTTTTTGCCCTGAAGGAGTTCGGCAACATCTACACCCGCCTGATGAATCCTACCACCGACGTGTTTGAGCAGCGCGTGGCGGCTCTGGAAGGCGGCGTGGCGGCCCTGGCCACCAGCTCGGGCCAGGCGGCGCAGTTCATTGCCCTCAACAACATCCTGCAAGCCGGCGACAACTTCGTGAGCACCGCGTTTCTGTACGGCGGCACCTACAACCAGTTCAAGGTGGCCTTCAAGCGCCTAGGCATTGAGGTGCGCTTCGCCGACGGCGACAACCCGGCTTCCTTCGAGGCGCTGATTGACGACAAGACCAAGGCCATCTACCTCGAAACCATCGGCAACCCGAGCTTCAGCATCCCGGACTTCGAGCGGATTGCGGCCATTGCTAACAAGCACGACCTGCCGCTGATTGTGGACAATACCTTTGGGGCGGGCGGCTACCTGTTCCGGCCCCTGGAGCACGGCGCCCACATCGTGGTGGAGTCGGCCACGAAGTGGATCGGCGGGCACGGCACCAGCGTGGGCGGCGTGATTGTGGACGGCGGCACGTATGATTTCGGCAACGGCAAGTTTCCGCAGTTCACCGAGCCTTCCGACGGCTACCACGGCCTCGTGTTCAACGACGTATTCGGCAAAGGCGGGCCGTTCGGCAACATTGCCTTCATCATCCGGGCCCGAGTGGAAGGCCTGCGCGACTTTGGACCGGCCATCAGCCCCTTCAACTCCTTCCAGCTGCTTATCGGCCTCGAAACGCTGAGTTTGCGGGTGGAGCGCACCGTGGAAAACGCCCTGCGCGTGGCCACCTGGCTGGAACAGCATCCGCAGGTAGAAAGCGTGAACTATCCGGGCCTGAAAAGCAGCCCCTACCACGGCTTGGCGCAGAAATACCTCAAGCGCGGCTTCGGCGGCGTGCTGACCTTCCAGATCAAGGGCAGCAAGGAAACGGCTACTAAGTTTATCGACAACCTGAAGCTGGTCAGCCACCTGGCCAACGTGGGCGACGCTAAGACGCTCATCATCCAGCCTTCGGCCACCACGCACCAGCAGCTGTCGGAAGCCGAGCAGCTGGCCTCGGGCGTCACGCCGACTTCACTGCGCCTGTCGGTGGGCATCGAGCATTTCGACGACATCCGGGCCGACCTGGCCCAGGCGTTTGAGGCCGTGCGCAACGCGGCCACGCCGGACGAATCGGGCAGCACGCTGCTGCAGCCCGAACTAGAACACGCTGCTCCGCTGGAGGTCTAAAGAGAGAGGAACGTAGCGGCGGCACCGGGTGCAAGCCTGGGCCGCCGCCTTCTCCAGCCGGAGTAGTGTTGGGCGCGGGCAGGCCGTTTTGTTGTGAGAGAGGAGGCGGCCTTGCTCGCGCCCGCAATAGCCCGGGCTGGGCCAGGGGCAAAGGGAAACATTCCATGGGTGGGAGAAACCTTTTGCCAGCTGGCCCAGCCCGCGTGCTATTTGACTTCACTGCCGCCCACGAGTGGCAGCCCTGATTTTTTCCGAGTTATGAGTAATCCTTCGGTATTCACCCTGACCACCCCGCTGGCGCTGGAAAGCGGCGCCACCCTGCCGGAGGTGCGGGTAGCGTACCACACGGCGGGCACGCTGAATGCCACCCGCGACAACGTCATCTGGGTGTGCCACGCCCTGACGGCCAATGCCGACGTGCTCAGCTGGTGGCCCGGCCTGTTTGGGCCCGGCTGCCACTTCGACCCGGCCGACTGGTTTATCGTCTGCGCCAACATCCTGGGTTCCTGCTACGGGTCTACGGGTCCGCTCACGCCGGTTGCAGCCGGCGCCGGGCCACTCTACCAGGAGTTTCCGCTGGTAACGGTGCGGGACATGGTAGCGGCCCACGAGCAGCTGCGGCAGCATCTGGGTTTGGCGAAGATTCACACCCTGATTGGCGGCTCCTTGGGTGGGCAGCAGGCTCTGGAATGGGCCGTGCAGCAGCCGGCGGCGTTTGAGCACCTGGTGGTGCTGGCCACCAGCGCCCGGCACTCGCCCTGGGGTATTGCCTTCAACGAGGCCCAGCGGCTGGCCATCTTCGCCGACCCCACCTACTACGCCGCCACGCCCGACGGCGGCCAGGCCGGGCTGCAGGCGGCCCGGGCGGTGGCCCTGCTCAGCTACCGCAGCTACGACGCCTACGCCCGCAGCCAGGCCGAGCCGGATGCGGAAAAGCTCACCGACTTTCGGGCCAGCTCCTACCAGCAGTACCAGGGCGCCAAGCTCGTGGCCCGCTTCGACGCTTACAGCTACGTGGCGCTGAGCCGGGCCATGGACTCGCATAACGTGGGCCGGGGCCGGGGCGGCGAGGAAGCGGCCCTGGGCCTCATCCGGGCCCGCACGCTGGTTATCGGCATCACCTCCGACGTGCTGTTTCCGCCCGCCGAGCAGCAGCAGCTGGCCCGCCACATTCCCGGCGCCCAGTACGCCGAAATGGATTCCGGCTTCGGCCACGACGGCTTCCTGATTGAAACCGCCCAAATCACGCACCTACTCGAACGATTTTATGTCCGGTCTTTTGCCCAATAGCTCTGTTTCCGTTCCCACCGCCCCCGCGCCACTGCGCATTGGGCTCATCGGGTTTGGCTGTGTCGGCCAGGGGCTCTACGATATTCTGCGGCGCCTGCCCGAGTTTGGGGCCGAGGTGCGGCGCATCGCCGTGAAAAATCCCGCCAAGGCCCGCCCGCTGCCCGCTGATCAGTTCACCTACCACGCCGACGAGCTGCTGGCCGACCCCGAGCTGGACGTGCTGGTGGAGGTAATCGACGATGCCGCCGAGGCCTTCCGGCTGGTGAGCAGTGCCCTGCGCCAGGGCCGCCGGGTGGTGACGGCCAACAAGGCTATGGTGGCCCAGCACCTGCCCGAGCTGGTGGCCCTGCAGCAGCACCACGGCGGCACCCTGCTCTACGAGGCCGCCGTGTGCGGCAGCATCCCGGTTATCAGGACCCTGGACGCCTACTTCGGGCAGGAGCCGCTGCGTAGCGTGAGCGGCATTTTCAACGGCTCCTCCAACTACGTGCTGACCCGCATGGGCTCTGAGGGTTCCGACTATGCCCCGGCACTGGCCGAGGCCCAGGCGAAAGGCTTTGCCGAAACCGACCCCACGCTCGACATGGCCGCCTTCGACCCGCGCTCCAAGGCCGTGATTCTGGCCGCCCACGCCTACGGCGTGCTGCTGAGCCCGGAGCAGGTGCTCAACCTGGGCATCGAAAACGTCAGCGCCACCGACATTGCCTACGCGGGCCTCGAAGGTCAGAAAGTAAAGGTGGTGGCCGGCCTCTACCTGCTGCCCGACGGCCAGCTCACGGTGCTCGTGACGCCGCAATTCGTGGGCCCCGCCTCGCCGCTGTACGCCGTGGACGATGAGTTTAACGGCGTCATCATTGAGGCGGAGTTTGCCGGAACGCAATTTCTGCGGGGCCGCGGAGCTGGCGGGCACTCCACCGGCTCGGCCGTGCTGGCCGATCTGGCCGCCCTGCGCGGCGACTTCCGCTACGCTTACGCTAAGCTCAACGCCCAGCCCCTGACTTATACCACCGACCTGGAGTTGGAAATCTATATCCGGACCGACAACGAGCTGCTGCTCGACCAGCTCGGCTTCACCGACATTACCGAGGAAGCCGACGAGGACGGCTACATCGTGGGCTACGTACCGCTGTGTGCCCTGCTCCAGTACCGCGACGCACTGCGCAAAGCCGGCGCCTTCGTGGCCCGCACCGGCAACGTACGGCCCGCCACCGCCCACTCCGACGAAAGCCAGGTGCTGGAGGCAGTTAGCTGCTAGCCCGACAATTCATGCGTAAAGCGCCTTTCTCCACCGCGGGGAAAGGCGCTTTGCATTTTGGCGGCTGGCTCTATGATGCTATGCCAGCTTTGCCAGAGCTTGGGATAGGCAAAGGCAACCCAGGCCGTCAGGCTGGGCGAAGCCGAAGCCTCTCTACTGCTTCGTTGTAGTGGTAATCCAACGAAGCGGTAGAGAGGCTTCGACAAGCTTAGCCTGGGAGTCAACCGCCACTGGCGTAAACCCACGGCAGCAAGTCGGGCAAGGTTTGCCATCTTCGCGGCGGCCTCACGGCTGCGTTTCCCTTCACTTTTTTGCCCACCGCTATGCCTGAGAATATGGAACTCGCCGCCACCGGGCTGCGGCGGCTGTCGGACCTGGGCCGGGCGGCGGGCGGGCAGTTCGTCGATGGCATCATGCAGCTACCGGCCAGCGTGGGCACGGGCTTTATCCGGGTGCTGGCTCCGGAGCCGGGCCTGCGGCTGTCCATTCACCACTGCACCCTGGCGCGGGAAGTAGTGCTGCGGCGGGTCGAAGGCGACGAAACCCAGTCCGACACCCTATTAATGGGCTTCTACGCCTTCGACCCGGTGCCCAACGCGCCCCTGCACCTGTCGTCGGTGCAGATTACCTCCAACGACGTCAGCTTCACCACGACCCTGCCCGCAGATACGGCCATGTTCATTGTGGGCATCGCCATCAACAAAAAGCTGCTGGCCGGCTGGCTGAACGGAACCGACGGCGCGCTGCCGGCCAGCCTGGCCCCGCGGCACCGCATCGTGCTAGATACGCTCATGACGCCCGAAATTCAGCAGGTGCTGCTCCAGCTCACCGAGCCCCGCGCCGCCCATTACCTGGACTCCTTTTTCTATAAGGTCAAAACCCAGGAGCTGCTGTATTTCCTGTTTCGGGAGCTGGCCAGCCGCGCCGACGCGCCCCCGCGCCACCTGCACCCCGCCGACGTGGACAAGATCTTTCGGGTGCGGGTGGCGCTGCTTGCCACGCTGAGCACGCCGCCCAGTCTGCCCGCGCTGGCGCTGGCGGCGGGCCTGAGCGAAACCAAGATGAAGCAGCTGTTCCGGCAGGTGTTCGGGGCCAGCCTCTACAGCTACTTCCAGGCAGCCCGCATGCAGGAAGCCCGGCGGCAGCTGGCGCACCGGTCGGTGTCGGAGGTGGGCTACCAGCTGGGCTTTACCAACCTGAGCCACTTTGCCCGGCTGTTTGAGAAGCACCACGGCCTCACGCCCAAGAAATATCAGGCCACGCAGCTGCGGTAGGAAGCCAACGGAGCTAAACATTAAATGATTTGGAGACGCCTCCTGGCGTATCGTCAGCCGCGCTGCTCCAACAGTAATCGTGCAATACGGAGACGCCAGTAGGCGTCTCTACATCGTGTCGACGGTTCTTTGGCCAAGAACTCTGCTGCCGGATTCGACTATTTTTCGGCCTTTATCGAATATTCGGCCCGTATTACCGCTGGTACCTTTGTTAAAACAAAGCGACCACATGAACCTCTCCCTTCTCAGCGGCAAGCAGATTGCCATCGTCGGCGGTGGGCCCGTAGGCCTGGCCCTCGCCAGTATTCTCCAGCAGCGCGGCGCCGCCGTGACGGTGTATGAGCGCGACCGGAGCCCGGACGACGTGCGCACGTCGGGCGGCACGCTCGACATCCACGCCGAGGACGGGCAGCTGGCCCTGGCCGCCGCGGGCGTCATGGCCGAATTCCAGCAGCTGGCGCGCCCCACCGGCGAGCGGATAGCCGACCAGCACGGCACCGTACTGGTAGAGGAAGAGTCGGACGGGCAGTTTGACCGGCCGGAAATTGACCGCCTCGACCTGCACCGACTGCTGCTGGCCAGCCTGACGCCGGGCACGGTGGTATGGGACCAGAACTTTCAGGCCCTGGAAGAGCAAGGCGGGCGCTTCGTGCTACGCTTCGCCGGCCAGCCCGACCGCGTGGCCGACCTCGTCGTCGGGGCCAGCGGCACCCGCTCGAAGGTGCGGGCTTACGTGACGGGTACCGAGCCTGAATTTACCGGCACGGTGGCGCTGCAAGGCAGCATCCCCGATCCGCAGACTAGCTGCCCGGCCTTCGCGGCCCTGGTCAACGGCGGCAACCTGATGGCGCGCGGCGAGGGCAAGATGCTGTTCACGCACACCAAGGCCGACAGCGGAATCCACTACTACCTCTCCTGCCGCCAGCCCGCCGACTGGTTTGCCCGGCGCGGCCTGGCGCCCGAGCCGGCGGCGGTGACGCAGTTTCTGGCCGAAGAGTTGGCCAATTGGGCGCCGGTCTACCACGAAGGTTTCCGGGCCACTACGGCGTTTCACTTCCTGGCCATCTACCGCGTGCCGCTGGTGGCCGACCGGGAGATAACCCAGCCCGTGACGCTGGTCGGCGACGCGGCCCACGCCATGTCGCCCTTCGCTGGCGTCGGGGTCAACATCGGGCTGGTGGACGCGCTGACGCTGGCCGACGCGCTGACCAGCGGGCAGTTCGACAGCCTGCCGGCGGCCATCCGCCACTACGAGCGCACCATGTACGGCTACGCCCACGAAGCGCAGGTCATGAGCGCCGAGGCCGAACTGATTATCCACAGCTCCATGAGTGCCGAGGAAATGATAGCCGCCACCCGCGGCCCCCGCGAAGAAGAGCCCCGGTAGTGCGCCATTTTCTCAGGCGCGAGAAACCCGCTGCACCCACTTTAACCGAAGAATCCGTGCATACCAGAACCTGCACTTTGCTCGCCGAAACCCTGCCGTTGGCCTTTACCGACCAAGGCCGCGGCCGGCCCTACCTGCTGCTGCACGGCGCGGCCGGCCCCGGCGCCCTAACCGGCTTGGCCGCCGCGCTGGCTTCCGCGGGCCGGGTCGTGCTGCCTACCCACCCCGGCTTCGCCGGCCAGCCCCGGCCTGACTGGTGCCGCAGTATCCGGGACCTGGCCACGGCCTACCTGGCTCTGCTGGAACAACTCGACCTGCACGACGTCGTGGTAGTGGGCAACTCGATGGGTGGCTGGCTGGGGGCCGAGCTGGCGTTGCGGGCCTGCCCGCGCGTGACGGCCCTAGTGCTGCTGAACGCGGCCGGCCTCGACGCTACCCCGGCCAGCGGCGGCATCACCGACCCCGGCACCCTCGCGCCGGCCGAGCGGGCCGCCTACGCCTTCCACGACCCGGCCCGCTTCGCCGCCGCCATCCGCCGGCCGACTGCCGAAGCCGACCAAGCCGCCGCCCAGCGGGCCGTGCAGGCCTACGGTGGCGCGCCATTTATGCAGGATGCAAGTCTGCGCCCGCGCCTGCCGGGCTTGAAGTTGCCCACGCTGGTGCTCTGGGGCGAGAGTGACCGAATCATCCCGCCGACCTACGGCCGCCAGTTTGCCGACCTGATTCCGGCGGCGCGATTTGCGCTGGTGCCGCGGGCCGGCCACTTTCCCCAAATCGAGCAGCCGGATACTGTCGTAGCTCACATCCGGAGCTTCGGCGGCTAGCTAGTCTGGTCCACTGCGGCGCTGGGCCAGCTTTATTTTCCCCGGTCCGTATGGGACTAGCCTATGCTCGCACCTACCGCCCGCCGCCCCAGCCTCACGCAAGGCTCCATCCTGAAATCATTGCTGCTGCTGGCCGGCCCCATCGTGCTGGGCAACCTGCTGCAAACTGGCTACCAGCTGGTGGATGCCTTCTGGGTGGGGCGGCTGGGCGCGGGCGCGGTGGCAGCCGTGGCGGTGAGCTTCCCCATCAATTTCCTGCTCATTGCCCTGGGCTCGGGCTTCTCGGTGGCCGGCTCGGTGCTGGTGGCCCAGAACTTCGGGGCCCGCAACCAGCCAATGGTCAACCACATTGCGGCCCAGACGCTGGTGCTCGAAACCGGGCTGGCGCTGCTGCTCACGGTGGGCGCCTACTTTGCCTCGCCCGTTATTCTGCGCCTCATCGGCGTGGGACCCGACATCTTCACGGAGGCCAACGAGTTTCAGCGGGTGCTGTTTCTGGGCTTACCCTTCAGCTTCGGCTTTCTGATGTTTCAGGCCCTGATGCGGGGCGTGGGCGAGGTGCGGATTCCGCTCTACATCAACCTGGTGACGCTGGCGCTGAATTTCCTGCTCGACCCGCTGTTTATCTACGGCTGGGGGCCGGTACCCGCTATGGGAGTGGCCGGCGCGGCCATGGCCACGGTGTGCACCCAGGCGCTGTCGGTGGTGGTGGGCTTTGCGGTGCTGCTGCGCGGCCGGTCGGGCATCGTGCTGGGCTTTCGGGGTTTCAAGCCCGACTTTGCCCTCATGCAGCGGGCCTTTACGCTGGGCGTACCCTCGTCCATCGACTTGTCGGCGCGGGCCCTGGGGCTGTCGATGATGACGGTGCTGGCTACCGGCTTCGGCACCACGGTGCTGGCCACCTACGGCATCGGCTCCCGCATTCTGGCCCTGGGCATCATTCCGGCGCTGGGCGTTTCATTGGCCTGCTCTACGCTGGTGGCCCAGAACATCGGGGCCCGCAACCCCGCCCGCGCCCTGCAAACGGCCTACTACGCCATTGGTCTGAGCTTCACGCTGCTGCTGCTGGTGGGCGCGGCGGTGTACCTGGCCGCCGAGCCGCTGGTGCTGTTCTTCCTGAGCAACGACGCGGCCGTAACCCGCGACACGGTAGAGTTCGTGCGCATCACGGCCTTCAGCCTGTGCTTCACGGGCGTGCAGCAGTCGGTATCGGGGGCGCTGCGCGGGGCCGGCAACACGCTGGCGGCCATGATGCTGACCATCATTGGGGCCTGGGTGCTGCAGTTTCCGGTGGCCTGGTACCTGTCGAGTCACACGGCGCTGGGCTTCCGGGGGCTGTGGTGGTCGTTTGTGGTAGCCAACGTGCTGACGGCGCTGCTGGCGGGCCTGTGGTTTCTGCGCGGCAGCTGGCGCGACAAGGAGCTGGCCGACCCGCTGCAAAAAGAAGTCGACGCCATCGAGCCCCTGGCCGACAAGCCCACAGGGTGAGCAGCAACAGGGCAGCGGTGCTCCTCGACAGGTTTCGCACCTAGTCCCGTCCAGCCTCGGGCGGAACGGCGTGGAGCTAGTAGCCCAGCCGCTGCCGGATCTGGGCCAGGTAGCGGGGGGCCGTACCGTTGTCGGGAGCGATGCGCAGCAGTTTTTCGCTCAGGGTGCGGGCCTGCCAGTAGTCGCCTTGGTCCATGACTAGGCGAATCTGGCTTTCGGCGGCATCCACGCGCTGCAGCAGCCAGGCGGGACTATTCTTAGGACGGTCGTCCAGGTAGGCTAAATATTTTTTGTAGTACGGGGCCGCCTGCTGGTAGTCGTACAACTCGTAGAAATAAGCATCGGCCAGCTGCTTGTATAGTTCCCCCACGTAGTACACCCGCACCCGCGTGGAAGGGTCCGACATAGAAAAGTCGTACTGGTCGGCATCCACCACCAGGCGGACCTGGGCGGCGGGGTCGTAGTGAAGATAGGTGGGCACCCCAGTCGTGCGCCAGCCGTAGTCGCACAGGCGGGCCCGGGTGCACACGTCCGCTTTCCGACTCAGGTACGGCAGCGCCGCCGCCAGGTCGCCTTGCTGCATCAGCAGGTCGGCCAGCCGCTCGTAGGGAGCCTGGAAGTTGTCGGGCCGCTGGGCAATGGCCTGTTCAAACGCTTGTCGGGCCGCTTCCAGCTGGCCTTGCCGGACGTACAGGGTGCCCATTTCCGTCAGGGCTTCCTGGGTGCTGGGCGGGTAGCTGCGCTGGGTGGCATCGCGGCTGAACAGGCGAAAGCCGTTGTCGGGCAGGCAGTGGGGTTCCGCAGCCAGAAACTGCCGGTAGAAGGCCAGGGCCAGGTCGAAGTCTTGCAGGTGGTACTGGCAGAAATGCGCGTAGTAGAAGTACGTCGTTCCCAGCCCCGACTGCAGGGTCAGTTCCTGGCCGCCCGTGGGCACCGCGCCACCATCGCTGCACGGGCGCTGCGCATAAAGACGATAGTACTGAATGGGATAGGCGCTGTTCAGCACTACGGCCTGGGCCAGCAGGTAGGCGCAAGCTGGCTCGCTGAACGTGCCGTCGTGCTCGTCGTCGGGCTGCCAGCGGCAGTGATACCAGAAAATCTGGGCGACCGTAATCCACTCCCGGCGCAGGGCCTCCGACAGCGGCAACGCCGCGGCAAACCACGCCTGCCAGGGCGCAAAGTCCTGCCACAAAGCCCGGCAGTCGGGGCTGTAGCCGCCCGCGTCCCCGTTGCCAATGTATATATCGACGGGGTAGGCGTAATTGAACAGGCGCGCTGCCCCCAGCAGCGCCGCCCGCTCCGGCAGCGCCGGCAAGTGCCGTTGCAGCAGCTGTGCCAGGCTCTCCTGGATGCTGTCGGCCGCGTCCCAGTCGTCCGGGGCGCGCCAGCCCAAGTGGATAGCCTGACATTCCTGGTAGTGATGCCGGTTATTTAGCTCGGCGGAGGCCTTAGGGTCCCAGCGGTGCCAGGCCACCGCGCCCAGCGCCAGCACTGCCGGCGGCAGCTCGGGCCGGGTCGCCAACTGCGCCACCGCCGCCTGCACCCGGCGGGCAGTGTTGCTTTCCAAAGCCTGTAGTAGCTCGTGCATGGTAGAGGGAGAATGTGCGGAAAAGCGCCGGCTGGTCATCGGCGGGGCAGCAACTATCAGCATTCAACCACTAGGCGCTAGTCGGTACCTCCACCCGGTTCTGACCGTCCAACGACGTTACTTAAACAGTTGCTTTGCCGTACTTACCTGGGGTGTCAGTTGCCGGGCCGTATGAGCAGCCTTTGCTCCAACTTGTTCTTACTCAAACACCACTCGCTGCCCGGCCACATTTTCCCCGCGCAGCAGGTACACGCCCGGCCGCAGCGCCTCCCGCCACAATACCTGCTCGGGCTGCTGCCAGCGGAATCGCCGCACTACCCGGCCCGTAGCGTCGAGCAGTTCCAGCTCCTGCGGGCGGAAGGCCGCGCCGGTGGGCGCGACCAGGCGCACGGCTTCGGTAGCGGGCACAGGGTACACCTGCATTTGTGCCTGGCTGGCTTTTTCCCGCGCGGCCGTCACCGTGCCGGGCTGGCCCAGGATGGGCCGCAGAAAGTCGCGCACGGTGCGAAAGGTGGTGTCCATGTAGGCCACGCCGCGGGCACTGGAGCCGTTGTAGGGTACGTGGCCCGCACCTTTGAAGGGGTAAAGCACGTTGGGCACGCCCACGGCGTCGGCGCGGGGCTTGATGGCGCCGCTGCCGTAGAGGCGCTGAGGCGGCAAACCCAGGCCGGGCTGGCCCACACCGTAGGGCACGGTAGCGTCGGCGGTGCCGTGCAGACTCACCAGCGGCACGCTGCCGGGCTCCAGCCACTCGCGCCGACCCAGCGCCCCGCATAGGTTGATGGCCCCGCGCACGGCGCTGCTGTAGCCGGGGTTGCCGCTGTTGCCTTCGAGCCCGCCCAGCTGCGCCAGGTTGTAGTAGGCCGGCACCTCGCTGTCCTTGTCTAGGTAGGCCGTCTGCAGCGCCACGAAGGCCCCGGCCGAGGAGCCGCCGGCGAAGATGTAGCCGCCGTGGACCCGGTACTGGCGGGCCGTGGCCGCATCCTGCCGGAAAAACCGCACCGCCGCCCGCAGGTCCTGGGTGGCCATAATGGCTTCCCGCGCCAGGTTGATGGTATCGGCCGGGGTGAGCAGCAGCAGCGGGCTGATGAGGCGGTAGTCGATGCTGGCCGCGACGTAGCCCAGCCGCGCGAAGCGGGTGCAGATTTCGGTCATCGGCTGGTCGTTTTTCTGCCCCGTAATGAAGGCGCCCTCGTGGGCGAAAATCAGCACCGGCCGCTGGGGGTTCACGTCGCCGGTGGGCTCGTAGATGTCCATGCGCAGCGTCTGGGTGGTGCCCTGCAGCGTGACGGCCGAGCCAAACACCACGTTTGGCGTCACGGTGACGGCTGAGAACAGCGGCTTGTAGTAGCGGCCGCCGGTGGTGTCAATCTGGGCGTTGGTGCGGCCGGCCAGCAGCAGGAGCAGCAAAGTCAGGAAGGCGGAAAGCTGTTTCATCGGAGTAAGGCGAAAAGGTAGTTTACTCAGGACGTGCGGACCGCCCGTTAGGTTAGGTCGAGCTTGGTGGGGCGGCCGGGTTTGTTGCGTAAGTTCGCGGCTTCCCAACTATTGCTTTATGCCCATTGCTCCTCCCGCCCTCCGCCCCGGCGACCAGGTTGCCATCGTCGGCACGGCCCGCAAGGTTTCCGCCCAGGAAGTGGCGGCCGCCGTCGATATCCTGACGGGCTGGGGCCTGCGGGTGGTTTTGGGCGAGTCCATCACCGCCGCCCACCACCAGTTTGCCGGCTCCGACGAGCTGCGGGCCCGCGACTTCCAGCGCCAGCTCGACGATGTGAATATCCGCGCCATTCTGTGCGCCCGCGGCGGCTACGGTACCACCCGCATCATCGACCAGCTCGACTTCGCGCCCTTCTTCCGGCAGCCCAAATGGATTGCCGGCTTCAGCGACATTACGGCCCTGAACAGCCACCTGCTGCGCCGGGGCTACGAAAGCATCCACGGCGTCATGCCGTTTATCTTCGCCCAGGCCGGCGGCGAGGATTCCCTGGAAAGCCTGCGCCGGGCCCTGTTCGGGGAGGCCGTGACGTACGAGGTGCCGCCGCATCCGCTCAACCGCCCCGGCACGGCCGTCGGGGAGCTGACGGGCGGCAACCTGAGTCTGCTCCAGAACCTGACCGGCACCGCCTCCGACTGCCCCACCGCCGGCCGCATCCTGTTTCTGGAGGACGTGGCCGAGTACCTCATGAGCGTGGACCGCATGATGGTGCACCTCGACCGGACCGGTAAGCTGCGCGACCTGGCCGGCCTACTCGTGGGCCACTTCACCGACCCGCAGGACAACGCCATTCCCTTCGGCCAGACTTCCTACGAAATCATCGATACCTACGCCCGCAAGTACGATTTCCCGGTAGCCTACGGCTTTCCCGTCGGCCACGAGCCGCAGAATATGGCCCTAATCTGCGGCCGCTCGGCCCGGCTGACTGTCGATGCCGACGGCACTCGGGTGGAGTACGTGGGCTGAAGAATTCGACGCAAAAAAAGCCGCGCCTCTGGTGGGAAGCGCGGCTTTTCTACGTCTGGCGAATTTATGCTACTCGCCGTAAATCGTCTGCAGCACCGTTTGGCCCACGGCTTTGAGCGTGCGTTTGTCGATGACGCTCATGTTGTCCTGGGTGGTGTGGTGATAGGCGGGAAATTCGCCGGCGGGCGAGAAGTCGATGATGTCGATGGTGCGCACGCCGGCCCGGTTGGTGTACACGTGGTCGTCGTCGATGCCGGGGCTGTCCTGGAAGATGAAGTAGTCGGAGTAGCCGATCTGCGAGGCCGTGTTCCACACCTTATCCACGATGTCGCGGGCACTTTCGCGCGACTGGCCCTCGCGGCTGAACCGGCCGCCCTTGGCCCCCACCATGTCGAGCAGGATGCCGTAGCTGGGCTTGTAGTTGGCGGGCAGCATGTGCTCGGCCCAGTACTGCGAGCCCAGGCACCAACTTTCCTTGCCCTGGGCGGCCAGCTGGTTTTTCAGGTCGCCCTGAGTAGAGGAGTCGTAGCCGTAGTCTTCGGAGTCGAACAAGATGAAGTCGACACCGACGGCGGGCTGCAGGCTGTCGGGCTGAGCAGCCAGCAGGCGGGCCATTTCCAGCGCGATGCCCACGCCGCTGGCCCCGTCGCAGGCCCCGTCGATAGGCGCGTTCTTGTGCTGCGGGTCTTTGTCGCCGAAGGGGCGCGTGTCCCAGTGGGTAAAGATGGCAATGCGGCGGGCGGCAGTGGGCGCGAAGCGGGCAATGATGTTGCGCGAGCGAAGCATCTTACCGTCGAAGGCCATGGCTTCGAATGGCTGCTCCTGCACGCTCAGCCCAAAGCTCTTGAACTTGCCGCTTACCCAATCGCCGGTACTGACGTGGGCCTTGGTGTTGGGCACGCGCGGCCCGAACGCCACCTGCGTAGCGGTGTAGGCGTAGGCCGAGTCGGCGTTGAACGAGGGCGCACCGGGCAGCTTGACCTCGTCGGCCGGGGCAGTTTCGGTGGTCGTTTCGGCGGTTTTTTTGGTGGTGGTGTCGCAGCTGGTGGCCAGCAGCAGGGCAGCCAGCGCGGGGGCCAGCCAGATCCGGTTATTCTTCATACGCCCAGTCGATGCCGGTTTTGAGGTCCTTGATAATGATGCCCTGCCCTTTTAGCGCGGCCCGGATGTGGTCGACCTTGTCGTAGGCCTTGGCCGTCTTGGCTTCCTGGTAGAATTCCAGCGTGAGGGCCAGCAGGTCTTCGGCGTTGGCGCGGGGCTCATCCACGAGGCCCAGCACGTCCACTACCAGGGTGCGGTAGGCGGCAGTGGCTTTTCTTCTTTCCTGCAGGTTTATCCCGGCAAAAGCAGGACTAAAGTTCGATCTGTCTAACTCAGCGGCATAGCCATTAAACTTGCGCAATACATCAAACAGGCCGGCAATGCAACGGGCGGTATTTAGATCTTCATTCAAGGCTGCAAACGCCGCATCCAACTCCGGAAAGGCTTTCCCGAACTCCCGTAGCGGCTGCTCAGGCTCATCGTCTTTCCTGATTGTTGTGTTTACCTCATCGGTAAAGGCGTCCAGCTTCTTCAGCATTCGTAACCCGTTCATCAGCTTGCGGTAGCCCTTGCGGGAGGCCTGCAGGGCAGCGTCGGAAATGTCGATGGGGCTGCGGTAGTGGGCCTGCAGCAGGAAGAAGCGCGCCACCATCGGCGAGTAGGCCTGCGAGAGGGTGTTGTTGGTGCCCTCAAACAGCTCCGAGATAGTGATGAAGTTGCCGGTGGACTTGCTCATCTTGGTCCCGTTCACCGTTATCATGTTGTGGTGCATCCACACCTGGGCCTCGTCAGAATGACTATGGCTGCCCTGGCTCTGGGCTATTTCGCACTCGTGGTGCGGAAACATCAGGTCCAGGCCGCCGCCGTGGATGTCGGAGAGCTGACCCAGGTACTTGCGGCTCATGGCCGAGCACTCCAGGTGCCAGCCGGGAAATCCTTCCCCCCAGGGCGAGGGCCAGTGCATCAGGTGCTCGGGCGCGGCCTTTTTCCACAGGGCGAAGTCCACCGCCGAGCGTTTCTCGTCCTGCCCGGCGAGGTTGTCGCGGGAGCCGGCCAGCAACTCTTCCACCACGCGGTTGGAGAGCTTGCCATAGGCGCGGCCGGCGGCATTATAAGCGGGCACATCGAAGTACACCGAGCCGTTGACCTCGTAGGCGAAGCCGTTGGCAATGATTTCCTCGATAAGCTGAATCTGCTCGGTGATGTGGCCGGTGGCCCGGGGCTGAATGTCGGGCGGCAGGCAGCCCAGCACCTCCAGGTGACGCTGGTAGAGGTTGGCGTACTGCTCGGCTATCTGCATGGGCTCCACGTGGCGGACGCGGGCGGCCTTGGCCATCTTGTCCTCGCCTTCGTCGGCGTCGCTTTCCAGGTGGCCCACGTCGGTGATGTTACGCACGTAGCGCACGGTGTAGCCCAGGTGGCGCAGGTAGCGCGTTAGCACGTCGAACACCACCGGCCCGCGGGCGTTGCCAATATGGGCCTCACTGTAGACGGTCGGGCCGCACAGGTACACGCCGGCAAACGGCGCGTGGACGGGCGTGAAAGGCTCCTTCTTGCGGGTAAGGGTATTATAAAGCGAAAGCGGGTGCTGCATGGAGCAAAAGTAGAAAGATTTGGCGGGCGGTGGCGTGCAAAACCACGGGTGGTTATAAAGCAGTCCATCATGTTATAAACCAGAATCCGAGAGGACGCAAGGCGCTATATAGCGCGGTTTCCGCCCGAAGTGGTCCAAAGCGGCATTCTATTGGTACAAAAGCGGGGCCACCCAGTATATAAAGTTCCCCTAGCAGTACAAACCAAGCCGTTGACTGTTCCCAGATTCGGCAGAGGCGCCAGTATCGGGCAGCGGCAGAAGCGGATAATTTTCCGCGCGCTACTTCAGCTGGTACACGGCCGTGGTGGGGAAGTGGTCGGAGTAGGGCACTTCATAGTGCACCCGGAAGTCGTCGACAATCCACTGCGGGCCCACGAACTGGTTGTCGATGCGCACGAAGGGCAGGGCTCCATTGTAGGTGGAGCCCACGCCGGTGCCCACGGTGGCCCAGGCATTCTGGAACCGGTCGGCGAGCTGGTCGTAGCTGTAGCTGTAGGGCAGGTCGTTGAGGTCGGCGCAGAGCAGCAGCGGGTAGCGGCACCGCTCGAAGCGGCGGGTGAGCGTGTCCATCTGCACGCTACGGGCCACGAGGCCGCGCTTGAAGCGCCGCATCAGCCCCAGCCCTTTCGCCTTCAGCCCGGCCTTGCTGGAGTAGCTGTCCACAATGTCCTTCTCGTCCATGCTCATGCTCTGCAGGTGGAAGTTGAAGACCCGCACCGTGTCGCCGGAGGGCAGCCGCAGGTCGGCGTACATGGCGTGGTTCTGGGTGAGCTTGTCGAAGGTAATGGTGCCGCGGCCCACGATGGGGTATCGCGAGAAGATGGCCATGCCAAACTCGGCCCCGATGGAGTTGGTAAGCGTCTTGGACAAGAACGCCTGCCGCCCCGCCTGCCGCCCGATCCGGTCGATGCTCTGAAACGTGTGACCATCCTGCCGGCTGGGGCGCGGCTCGTTGTAGAACTCCTGCAAGCAGATAACGTCGGCCGGGTTGTCGGCTAGCCACCGGATCATCTTGTCGGGGGAGGTAGGGTCTTTCTCGCGCAGCTGCGGGTACACGTTGAAGATGCGCACGTTGGCGCTAAGTACCCGCACGCGCAGCCCCTTCACCACCGGCGGCTGGTGCAGCGGGTGCAGGGCTAGTCCGCGCTGGAAGTGCGGCCACGTGAGCACCGCCACCCCGATGGGCAACATCGCCACCCGCCAGTTGCGCAGCAGCCAATACAGGGCCGCCACCGCGTTCAGGCCCAGGGCCACGGGCAGGCTCAAGGTAATAAAGGCCGCCGGCCAGAACGTGCGCGCCGGCACCTGGGTGCAGGCAATGGCCGCCAGCAGCCAGCCGATAACGAGCAGAGTACACTTGAAGGCAAAAGAGCGACGCACGGCGGAAAACCCGGTTGGGGGTGCCGGCAAAGGTAGAACTTACGGCTGGAAAGCGGCGGCGGGCGGCGGAATCCGCCAGCTTTTCGTCGTATCTTTCCTCTCCTTTTCCTTACCACTATATGCTGCTTTCTACGATTCGCTATTCTCTGCTGCTGGCCTTTACGCTGCTGGCCCTGCGCGGCGCGGCCGCCGCCCCCACCCCGGCCGAACAGCCGGCCCAAACCCTGGAATTCGTCGAGAACAAGGGCCAGTGGGATGCCCGGGCGCAGTACGTGGCAGCCCTGCCGGCCGGCCGGCTGTTCGTGGGGCCTACCGGCTTCACCTACTCCTTCGTGAGCCCGGCGGCCCTGCGCGCCCACCACGAGCACACCGCGCCCA
>Ga0247729_10000066_pt1 | contig 49564 bp, 41 predicted proteins | sample UWRJL133311R2_FD_180958 | JGI IMG/M metagenome (GOLD analysis project Ga0247729, IMG submission 180958) | Plant litter microbial communities from Arlington Agricultural Research Station in Wisconsin, United States - UWRJ-L133-311R-2 | ecosystem: Environmental > Terrestrial > Plant litter >... | reverse complement strand
CTCATCGTGGGCCGGGTCTTGCTGGGCAGCCGGCTGGCGAGCCGGATGACGTAGCGGTAGGCGCTGATGTTGCGGGTGCCGTTGGCGGCCAGCGGCACGGAGTTATTGATGATAATGGGCTGGCCGGCCGTGGCGCGGGTCCGAACCAGCAGCACCGAATCGGGCTTGAGCGCCTGGGTACTGTCGCGCGGAATCCGACGCAGGTAGATGGAGTCCACGTCGGAGGCGTAGAACTGCTGCCGGAGCGAGTCCACGTCGAAGCGAATTGTAATGGCGTCGGTGGAGGAACCCTGGCAGTCGCAGGAAACGCTGCCGCAGCAGGCGGCCACGGTGGCGGCGGTAGCGGCCAGCAACAGCCATGTAAAGATAGTGCGCATCATAAGAAGACAAAGATAGGAGCCGGATAGCGGGGAAGCGCCCGGCCTGGGGCCAAAACAAAAAGCCAGTCCACGGCGGACTGGCTTTCTACGACGAAGGAGCCGCTTTTATTGCTTCACAAACCGCTTGGTTTCCACGCCCGCGCGAGTGGTGATTTTGTAGAAGTACGGGCCGCTGGGCAGCTCCTCCAGGCCGACCGATACCGTATGCAGGCCTTTTTCCTGCTCCTCGCTCTGCACGATGGTGCGCAGCACGGTGCCGCGCCCATCCAGGATTTCTACCAGCACGGGGCCGGCTTTCTTCACCGTGTACTCCAGCTGGTTGGTAGCCGTGGCCGGGTTGGGAAACACGGTGCTGGCGGGCGCGGCCAGTTCGGCGGCAGCGCTGGCCTGCGGATCTAGCAGCAGGAAGCGGGTAGCGTGGCCCAGGCCGCTGAAGCTGCCGGGGTGCCAGCGCCAGTCAGGGTGGGCAGGCTTTTCTGCCGGCCCCGGCGTGGGGCTCTTGGCGGCCAGAGCCTCAATGTCCGCCGTCCACTTGTCCTGCTGGGGCTGGATTTGCTGGCGCAGCTGCGCAATGGGAGCCGCGTACTTCTGCGCCAGCTCCCCCACGCGGAGCATGATAGCGCGAGTGTCGGTGCGGAGCTGCTGGGCCTGCTGGCGCTGGGCGTCGGTAAGGGCGGGGCCGGCGCCGGTAGCGGCCGGCGGCTGGCTCTGACGCAGAGCCTGGCCGCGCTGGCGCAGGTCGCGGAGCTGGGCGCGGTAGGTGGCCAGCTGGGTTTTGTCCTCGGCCGAGAGCTGGGCATCCAGCTTCTGGCGCTGCTGCCGCACCACGGGCAGCACGTTGGCCTGGTAGTAAGCCCGGATTTCCGTCCGCTCGGGGTGGGCCGGCCGGGTTTGGGCGGTGGAAGAGAAGCCAGTGCAGAGGCCCAGTAGGAGCATGGCCAGGGAGTGGAGCAAGGTTGTTTTCATAGCGCAGGACACAGAAGTAGGGAAGCCGGATTTCCCGCTATAGACGCAGGCCAAGCGTCAACGTTTAACCAACCGGCCAAAAAAAGCGGCTCCGGACCAGCCAGAACCGCTTTTGCATATACGACGGGCGCAAGATGCTTACTTGAACGTGTCCTTGGTGTCTACCACTTTCACGTCCGTCACATTGAGCTTGTAGGTAGCCACCTGGGCATCTTCGGCTACTACTTCCTTGGGCAGCCCTTCGCTCACCACCTTGGCGTAGCTCATCGGGGAGGGCAGGTTCTGGCGCAGCACGTCGGCCAGGGGCTGGGCCTCGCTGTCGTCCGTGACGATGGTCACGTACATGTTCTGCACCTGCCAGTTCTGGCGGATGGCCTTGTTCACGTCGGCCAGCGTGAGCTTGGCCAGCTGGCCGTCCACTTCCTTGAGCCAGTCTTTGCGGCCGTAGAACTTGGAGTCGAGCAAGAAGCCGAGCTGCTTGGCGGGCGTGGTGCCGTAGAGCTTCACGTAGGAGCGCAAAAAGGTGCGGGTGAGGTCGAAGTCGGACTGGCTCATGCCGTTTTTGAGCAGGTTGTCCATCTCGCGCACCGCTAGGCGGAAGGCAAACGCGCCGTGGCCCACTTTTAGGTCGCCCAGCTCACTGGGGTACTGCTTGCGCAGGCCCTCGGCAATCTGGACCGGGCGCAGCCACAGGCTGGCGTAGTTGGCGTGGCGGGGCACGCCGGGCACGGGCAGCATGTTGGAGCCGCCGTTTTCGTACCACTCGATGTAGCTGTAGTCGCCGTAGTTCATCGAGCGGGTCGTGCGGATCTTGTCGTAGAGCTTGCCGTAGCTTTTGCGGTGCTCCCCGAGCCAGGAGTTGGCCACCATCAGGGCGGCAAAGTCGTCGGCGGCGCGGGTGCTCGGGATGGGGAAGCCAGCGTACACGGCCGAACCCAGCGCGTCGGTTTTGCTGATGATTTCGACGCGCACGCCCTTCGGCGGCGCCACCGTGGGCACGACGGTTTTCACCGTGCTTTTGGGCAGCTTGTCGAGGTCGGCCTTCAGCTTTTTCAGGAACGACTCGGGGTAGTTGCCGGCAATGCCGATGGTCAGGTTGTCGTTGCCGAAGGCGGCCGGATAATATTTCTGCACGTCGGCCAGGGTGAGGCCGCGCACACCGGGCGCGGTGCCGCGGGTCATGTGCTGGTAGCGGGTGCCGCGAAACAGCTGGTCTTCGAGGGCAAACTTGCTGTAGTCCTCATCCGAGGAGGCCCGAATCACCTGCTCCACGTAGTTGAGCTGGTTGGACTTGAGCCGCTCAAAATCCTCCGGCGTAAACGAGGGCGTGAGCAGCAGCCCCTGCAGCACGGGGTAGAACTTGTCGATAAAGTCGCGGTGAAACTCGAAGGTGAAGGTCGTAACTTCCTTGTCGGTGGTGGCGTAGTAGCTCACCGCCATCGGGTAGAGAAAGTCCTTGAGCTGGGCCGCCGTCATGGTTTTGGTGCCCCCGGCCGTCACGAGCTGGCTGGTCAGGAAGGTGAGGCCTTCCTTGCCCACGGGGTCGGCGGCCGAGCCGTTGCGGAACTGCAGCTTGACCACCACTTTCGAGGCGTTGGGCTGGCGCAGCTCTACTACTTCGGCGGCTTTAGTTGGCGCTACGACTGCCGTGCCCAGGGCCGCGGCCAGCAGGAAGCGGGAAAAGATATGTTTCATGAAAGAAGAGTTGAGAGGAAGTAATACCAGCGTCAAACCTTACACTGTTGGCAACTGACTATAGTCCGCTGGCGGCATTCGGCCCGATGGTGCCGATGGTGAGGTGCTCGGGCACGAAGTATTTCTGGGCCACGGCCTGGATGTCGGCGGGCGTCACCTGGTCGTAGAGGGCGTAGAAGCGGTTCAGGCTCTGCGGGTCGCCGGTAAGCCAGATGTACTGGGCCAGGGCGTTGGCAATCTGGTCGGAGGCGTCGAGGCCCATCAGAAAGCCGTACTTCAGCGCCGACTTGGTATCGGCGAGGCGCTTGGCATCCACGGGCGTGGTTTTGAGCTGGTTCAGGGCCTTGGTGATTTCGTCGCGCACGTAGGGAATGTCCTCGGCCTTCACCACCGAGGCGCGGATGCTCAGCAGGTACGGGTCGCGGGTGTAGTTGGGCGAGCCGCCCACGAAGCGCACCTTGTGCTCCTTCACCACCAGCTTCTCATACAGCGGCGAGTTTTCGGCAAACAGCATGGTCGTCAGCACGTCCAGGGCGGGCAGCTCCCGGTTCTGGTCGGTGTAGGCCGGGCCACGGTAGCTCAGGCTGAGGAAGGGCGGAAAGTTGGCGTTCTGAATGTGCACCGCCCGCGGCGCGGTCTGGGCCGGCTCGGAGGTGATGCTGGGCTGGTAGGAGCCCCGCTTCCAGGCGCTGAAGTACTGCTCGGCCAGCTTGTTGACCTGCTCGGCCTTCACGTCGCCGACTACCAGCAGCGTAGTGTATTCGGGGCGGTAAAACCGGTCGAAGAACGTGAGCGAGTACTGGTACTGGTTGGGCATGTCCACGATGTCCTTGAAGAAGCCCATCGTGGTATGCTCGTAGGTGTGCTTGTCGAAGGCGGCGTCGGCCACTTTCTCGTTGAGCTGGGAGTAGAGCGAGGCCGAGTTCTTGGTGTACTCGCCCTTCACGGCCCCGGCCTCGGCCTTGAAGTCGTGCTCGGAGTACTTCAGGTGCTGAAACCGGTCGGCTTCCACCTCAAACATCTTCTCCAGCATGGCCGCGTTGCCGGTCATGTGGTACACGGTGCGGTCCAATGAGGTGTTGGCGTTGGCCGAGGCCCCGATGCTCTTGAGCACCTCGTCGTACTTTTCCTTGGGGTACTTATCAGTGCCCCGGAACATGACGTGCTCGAAAAAGTGGGCGAAGCCGGTGTGACCGGGCTCCACCTCGTCGCGGGAGCCGGCCCGCACTACCAGGAAGAACGAGGCCAGCCCCGGCGAGTCGAAGGGCACGGTCACCACGTTGAGGCCATTGGGCAGCAGCTTCTGCTGCACGGGGTAGGGGAAGAGGGCGGCCGGCTCGGCCACCGAAGCAGCTTTGGCAGCCGGGGGCGCCTTTTTCTGAGCGTCGGCACCGGGGGCGGCCAGCAGGCCGGCGGCCAGCAGCAGCGCGGGGAACAGGTTTCTCATCGACAGAACGGAACGGTAGGAGGAAAGAACGAGGGCCGCACCAGCTGACGCGGCCGGGTAAAAGTAGAAACGGCGGCCGCAAAGTTGCAGCCGCCGTTCAAAAATAGGTTTTCCGGGCTTCTCACTCCCCGTTCGAGGCCTGTAGCGGCCCAGTCACCAGCAGTTCGTCGCGCAGGCGGCCGGCGTCAGCAGCTAGTTGGGGCCGGATCTGGTTGAAGGCCTGCTTCAGGGCCTCGTTGTCGGCCAGCCGCGGCGCGTTGGTCTGGGCGTAACCGTGGTACATGGCCACCCGGATGCGGGAAGTGCCGGTACCGTTATAGGTCCCGATGATGTCGCCCTTGGCATTCATAATCTGGACCACCGCGCTAAGGCGGGTGCAGTAGTACTCCATGGGCAAACCCAGCAGCGTGGGCAGCATCAGCGTGGCCATCTGCACGGCCTGAAACCCCTTGCCGGCCCGCGTCATGGTGCTGTTGGTAATCACCAGCTTGGCGTAGCCAAACTGCGCGGTGTCGGCCCCCGCCACGATGTTCTGCCGCAGCTCCCGCTGAAACAGCAGCCGCGGATCTTCGGGCAGCGCGCCCTCGGTCTCTACCCAGGGCCCAAGGTCAACGGAAGCTTCCAGCGGTGGCAGGCGGGCCGGGATGGGCGCGCCGGAAAGCCGGAAGATGGCTTTTTCCGCCGATTTGCAACTGGCCGCCGCCAGCAGCAGAAAAATATAAAGCAGGGGTAAGCGTGCCTTCATGGGCAAAGCAAAAGTTTAGAAGCCAGGGTGGAAACGTATCCAGGCTCTAAACTATGACAATAATCAGTAATTATAGTAAATATTTGTTTTGATGTATATACATTATTGATCAACCGGCTAATGGCCAGCCTGAACCATTGCGCTGTCACGCTCGGCCAGCTCGGCCACAGGCGGGGCCACGTAATCGTCCACAAACTCGCCTTCCCAGCGGGCAATGACGGCCGTAGCCAGGCAGTTGCCGGTCACGTTGACGGCCGTGCGGGCCATGTCCATCAGCGCATCAATGCCCAGGATGATGAACACCGGCCAGGCGGGCAGGTTGAACGAGGCCACCGTAGCCAACAGGATTACGAGGGAGGCGCGGGGCACGCCGGCCACGCCCTTGCTGGTGAGCATCAGCGTAAACACCATCACCAGCTGCTGCCCAAACGACAGTTCGATGCCAGCGGCCTGAGCCACGAATACGGCCGCCAACGACAGGTAGAGCGTAGTGCCGTCGAGGTTGAAGGAGTAGCCCGTCGGCATCACGAAGGCCACGATGCGGCGGGGCACGCCGATGCTTTCCATGGCTTCCATGGCCCGGGGCAGGGCTGCCTCGGAGCTGGTGGTAGCGAAGGCAATGCTGACCGGCTCGGCAATGGCCTGCACGAAGCGCTTCACCGGAATGCGGGCCAGCAGGGCAATAGGCAGCAGCACCAGCAGGATGAAGGCTATCAGCGCGCCGTAGAGGGTGAGCAGCAGGTAAAACGCGTTTTGCAGGGGCGCGAAGCCCATTTTGCCCACCGTGTAGGCCATGGCCCCGCCCACGCCGATGGGGGCGAAGAACATGACCACGTTGGTAAACTTAAACATCACCTCCGACAGGCTTTCGGTGAATTCTAGCATCGGGCGGCGGTGCTTGCCGTGTACCATGGCCAGCCCGATGGCGAAGATGATGGCAAACACCACGACCTGCAGCACCTGGCCTTCGGCAATAGACTTGGCGATGTTCTCGGGGAAGATGTGGGTGATGATTTCGGCGGCCGTCTGCTTGACGGGCTCCAGCTTCTCGGCCTCGGTTTCCATGCCCGCGTTGCTCACGCCCACGCCGGCCTTGGTCAGGTTGATGGCCGCCAGCCCTATGAACAGGGCAAACGTGGTCACGATTTCGAAGTACACCAGCGCCTTCACGCCCATCTTGCCCACCTGCTTTAGGTTGGCGTGCCCCGCAATGCCCACCACCAGCGTGGCAAACACCAGCGGCGCAATGATGGTCTTGACCAGCCGCAAAAACACGTCACTGAGCACTTTCAGGTTCTGACCCGCCACCGGGAAGTCGTGCCCCACCTCGGCCCCGATAAACATGCTGACCACGATCCAGAAGGTGAGGGAGCGGCGCTGGGCGGCGTAGAAGGCCAGCGCGGCCAGAAACAGCCAGCGGACGGCTAGGGGCACGGCGGCGGGCAGGGCCACCATATTGTAGCCGGCCAGCACCGTGAGCAGAATAGCGGCGGCCAGCAAAACGAGAAGCAGCGGAACGAGGCGGGAAATCTTCATGCGGAGAAAAACGGGTCGGGAAATCAGGGGAAAGTCAGCAAAGATAGGTTTTTGGGTTTCGTGGCCGATTCCTCATTTTGCCCCGCCGGTTTTTCGTAACTCGAACGGCCGTTAGCCGCGCCGCGTGGCGGCGGCCGCTTTTCTCACCCCCAAGACTTGCTACTTTGAGCCTCACCTGGAATCTGCGGGCGCGGGAGCTGCCGCTGCGCTTCACCTGGAAAATCTCCCGCAATGCCTCCGTCGCCAAAACTAACCTCCTGGCCAGCGTCACCGATTCAGTTGGCCCGGCGGCGGCCATAGGCTGGGGCGAGGCGGCCCCGAACGTGCGCTACGGCGAAACGCCGGCCGGGCTGCTGGCGGAGTTTGAGCAGCTGCGGGCAGCGGGGCTGAGCCGCGTGAAGTCGCTGGATGAGCTGGAGGAGTTTTTGGATGCCCAGGCGCCGGCTCACGCGTTGCGGTTTGCTCTGGAATCGGCCTACGTGCACTGGCAGGCGCGGCGCGCGGGCGTCACGGTAGGCCGGCTGCTAGGGCTGCCCGCACCCGCGGCGGCGGTGCCCACGGCATTTTCCTTGCCCATCATGGAGCCGGGCGCGGTGGCCGGGTTCGTGCGGGAGCAGGGCATGGCGCGGTTTGAGCTGCTCAAGGTGAAGGTCAACCAGGAAAGCGGCTTCGAACTGCTGCAAGCCCTCACTCAGGAACTGCCCGGCCGCCCGCTCATCATCGACGGCAACGAAGCCTGGACCGACGCCGACAGCCTGCTCACGTTCCTGGAACAGCTGCAGCAGCTGCCTGGCCTGCAGGTGCGCCTGCTGGAGCAGCCCCTGTCCGCCGCCTGCGCCGCCGACTACCGCTACCTGCGCCTCCGCACGCCCTACCCACTTTTCGCCGATGAGTCCGTAACTGCTGCGGCCGACTTCGCCGACATTGCCGGGCAGTTTCACGGCGTCAACGTGAAGCTGATGAAGGCCGGCGGCTACCGCAACGGCATCCGGCTGCTGGAGCAAACCCGCGCCCACGGCCTGCAAACCATGCTCGGCTGCATGGTCGAAACCTCGCTGGGTATCTGGTCGGCGCTGCAGGTCAGCCCGCTGGCCGACGTCTGCGACCTGGACGGCTTCCTCATTGTGCGCGACGAGCCGTTTGGATTGGTGCAGGAACAAAGCGGCCGACTGAGCGCCTCGGCGGCCGTACCGGCGTTGAACAGCTAAGGCACGGCACTCATCAGGAATAAAAGCAAAGACCGTCGGGCCACCCGAATCCGGGGCCCGACGGTCTTTGCTTTTACACTAAACTACTCACTTGAGCTGCCGCAGCTGCTCGTCCAGGGTTTTAATCTGCTGGTCGAGCTGGCTGGTGTCGGCGGGACGCTGGGCGCTGCTGCTGAGCAGGCTGATTTTGTCGTTGAGCAGTTGGATTTTCTGCGCCATCAGCGTGAGGCGGCTGTTCAGGCTGCCCAGGCGCGTTTCCATCTCGGCGGGCGTGGGGGCCGAGTTGCGGTCCACGTAGTTATTGAACTGTGCCGAGGCAGGCACCGAATTGTCGCCGCGGGCGGCAGCGGCGCTGCCGGGCGTGGCAAACACGATGTCGCCCTTCATAGTTACGTAGTCGCCTTCCCGGAGCGTGGTTTTCTTGCCGTCGGGAAATTCCACGATAGCACTCTTGTAGTTGACCTTCGTGCCATTGGCCAGCATTACATTCTTGGTCAGGGGCTTGAGGCTGGTGCCCTGGCGCAGTACCACCTCGCCGTCGTGCAGCAGAAACTGGTCGTTGGCGCCGGCTTCGGTAGCCCCAGCAGGTTTAGGCGCGGTTTTGGATTGGGCGGCGGCGCTCAGGGGAGCAGCCAGCGCGAGGCAAACGAGGGTAGGAAGTAGATGGCGGCGCATGGAGCAGAAGAGTAGGTGAGGTAGAGCTCATGCATACGGGCGGTGGCCGGAATTGGCTGCGCCGCCCAGCCTTCGCAGAAAGTTTGCAAAAAAAGTTCTGAACCATGTTGCGACATTAAATGTATGTACATATATTTGCAACGTATTTCGGAGTTCTCGAATGCAGGCCATGAAAATAGAAGACGAAATCAAGCAGCCCACTTTCCACGACCTCTACCAGAAGGCCCACATCAACGTGATGTACACGGCGGGCTGGCTGGGGCAGCGGCAGGCGGCCATTTTTCGGAACTATGGCATCACCCCGCCCCAGTTCAACATTCTGCGCATTCTGCGCGGGCAGCACCCCAAGCCGGCCACTGTCAATCTGCTCATCGAGCGGATGCTCGACAAAACCAGCAACGCTTCCCGCATTGTCGATAAGCTCGAAGCCAAGCTGCTCGTCACGCGCACCATCTGCCCCAGCAACCGCCGCGCCGTGGACATCCGCATCACCGAGGCCGGCCTGGTCCTGCTGCAGCAGATGGACGATGCCGCGGCCCTCAGGCCGATTGGCATGCAGAACCTAACCCTGGAAGAAGCCGCCCAGTTAAGCGCGCTCCTCGATAAAATCCGTGACTGACGGTTTTCAGTTTCTCCCTTTCGTTTTTCCCTCTTCACTTTTTCCTAGTCATGAAAAAAATTGCTCTTTCCGCGCTGTTCATTGCTTCCATTATGGCTGCTCCGGCCGTCGCCAAAGATCCAACGGCGCCGAAAGCTCCAACGGCAAAAGCCAAAGCGCCTAAGTCGCTTAAGCTGCAGCCGCAACTGAGCACGCTGGGCTGGGACGCTAAAGCCGTCACCCACGGCCACAACGGCACCGCGCAGTTCAGCGCCGGCGAGCTGCTCGTCGACGGCACCCAGCTGGTGGGCGGCACCGTGACGGTAGACATGAAGTCGATCAAAACCACCGACATCACCGACGCCGAGAACAACGGCAAGTTCATGGGCCACATCAACTCGGACGACTTCTTCAGCACGACCAAGTTCCCCACCGCTACCTTCAAAATCACCAAGGTAACGCCGATTAAAGGCGCCGCCGCCGATGCCAACAACGCCACCATTACCGGCGACCTGACCATCAAGGGCATCACCAAGCCGCTGTCCTTCCCGGCCAAAGTGGGCGTGAAAGGTGGCGTGGCCGCCGCCAGCGGCACGGCTACCGTCAACCGCACGCAGTACGACATCAAGTACGGCTCCAAGTCGTTCTTCGAAGGCATCGGCGACAAAGCCATCTACGACGACTTCACGCTGAGCTTCAACGTTATTGCCAAGTAGTAGCGCTGTCCTGAGCGGGCTTGGGCCCGGATCAGGTGCATAATGTAAAAGCCCCGTCAGCACTAGCTGGCGGGGCTTTTTGGCGTCGGGGCTAGCGGCTTACTCGGGCACGACCAGCTCCCGGGGCAGCTCGAAGCGCAGGTTGCGGCTTTTGCTGCGGCCGTGGAGCTGAGCCAGGAAGTCGTCCAGCTCGGGCTTGTATTCGAGCCAGAGGTCTTCGTGCAGGGCCGTGAGTACGAGCTGGGCAGTGCGGGCCGTGAGGCGGGCGGTGCTCACGTAGAAGCCGTTGTAGGGCGAGTCGAACTGGCCGGTGTAGTTGTCGAAGATCAGGCGCAGGGCGTACAGATTCAGGTCAATTTCCAGGCGCTTATCCTTGGTGATGCGGCGGGCGCGGGCAGTTTCCTTCACGGCCTTGCCCAGGGCCTTGTTCAGGCTGCGGTTGAGCAGGCGGCCCGTCACGGCCACGTTGAACAGCTCGTGAATCCGGTCGGCGGTCTGCTCGTAGACCTGCTCGGTGGTCACGTCGGGCAGCAGCTCAAAGACGTAGGTTTCGTACAGCTCGGCGTCGCGGCGCACGGCGCGCAGCAGCAGCTTTTCCTTGTCGGCGTCGGGCAGGCGTTTGAGGGCTTTCTTGAATTCGGCGGACGGAACGGGCATGGCGGAGGCGAAGCAGCGGGTGGGAGCCTAAAAGTAGGAGTAGAAACGCAGGAATCAGGATTTGGATGGGCCGCGGCCGGTCCGATAGGTTTTTCCCACCTTGCCAACGCGCGGCCGCCGCCCGGCGTACAGCCAAGCGTACCCTCGCCTTTTTCTTACTTCGCATGGCCTACCTCACCATTCAGGACGAAACCGCCACCGGCAGCATCCTCAACCAGCTGGAGCTGGAAATAGCCCAGGAAATGCTCACCGTCCGGGAGCTGATTGCCCAGCGCGTGCAGCAGGAAGTGGCCGCCTACAACGCCCGGCAGGCCGACGTGTTTCACGGCCTGGTGCAGCCCACCGACTCCGAGCGGGTGCTCAACGGCTTCCGCCTGCGCCGCCACAAGCTCATCGACGCCGAGGAGCAGCTGTACCGGGCGCTGGAAGGCTTCCAGCAGAACAGCTACTTCGTGCTCGTCAACGACCGGCAGGTGGAAAGCCTGGACGAGGAAATCTGGCTGGGCACCGGCGCCACGGCCAGCTTTATCAAGCTCACGCCGCTGGTAGGCGGCTGAGCCAAGGCCCGTCGCCGGGGGCGCAAACCCGTCGTCCGGCTGATTCTTTCCTCTTTATTCCTTCGTTCCCTTATGGCAACCAAGAACCCGGAAACCTACGTCATTGCCGCGGGCAGCAGCGCCGAATCGGTGGAAATGCAGCCCGTACTTCAGCAGTTTCTCAATGAAATACAGGAGCGCGGGCTGAGCTACTACAGCCTGAAGCTAACCGACGTGCCCGTCTACAGCATCATCCGGGAGCAGGACGCGGCTTACAAGAGCCGGCTGGCGCTGGCCACCGCCGAGGCCATTGGGCGCGACCGGGCCGCCAAGAACAGCAACTACCAGATTCGCTCCTTGCTCGAAGCCTTGCTGCAGATCCTGCTGCGCTCCACGCTGCAGTTTGATTCCGCCGGCCTGATTCGCCTGTTTCACGCCTACGGGCTCAACTTCGACGGCAGTGAAAAAGAGCGGGACAATGCCGGCTACGGCATCCTGATGGCCCCAACCCTGCTCACGCTGGGGCAGGTGGAGAAATACGCCAAAAAACAGCCCCTGGACGACGCGCTGACCACTTACCTGGGCCAGCTGCTGCAGGCTACCAAAGGCAGCAGCGGCTACGGCTCCGGCGACCTAGTGAAAATCGGGGTGAAGATTCAGACCATCCTCGGCGACGATGGCTCCGACGGCACGCTGCCCACCGTGGTCTTCACCGACGCCGACGCATTCGGCCAGTACCTCAACGAGTTTGTGCGGCAGCTCGACCCGGCTGCGCCAGCCACCAGGGCCTGGCTGCAGCTGCTCCAGCTCTGGCAGAAAACCAGCGGCGGGCAGCCCACGGCCAAGTTTCGCAAGGAGCTGGACGCGGCCGTGGCAGCCGTGGGCGCCGAGGCTGTGCGGGGGCAGGGTAAGGCGCTGCTGCAGGTGCTGGGCGGCGTGAAGGCCGAGGAAAAGACTCACACCTCGGAGCACAACGGCCGCAGCTATTCCTACACCGCGTGGGAGTATCTGCAGGAACCCAGCCTGAACGTGGGCAAAGGCCTGATCTGGACCCTGCAGCCGCTGGCCGATGAGGCCACGCTCCAGCTGCTGGCCGACTTTGCCGTGAAGTGCTACCGCAAGATTCCGGGCAAGGGGCCCATGGCCGCGGGGATGGGCAACGCCTGCCTGCTGGCGCTGGCGCAGAACGGCCTGACCGGCGTGGCCCACCTCTCGCGCCTGCGGCCCAAAATCCGGCAAACCAACACGCAGGAGCTCATTGGCCGCCACGTGGAAAAAGCCTCGCAGGAGCTGGGCGTGACGCCGGCCGAAATCGAGGACATGGCCGTGCCCGACTGCGGGCTGCGTGAGGGCCGGGCTGCGCACGTCTACGGCGACTACGAGGCCACGCTGCAGCTGCTCGACGGCAAAGCCGAAGTGCAGTGGCACAAGGATGGCAAAGCGCTGAAAGCGGCTCCGGCGGCGCTGAAAAAGGACTTTGCCGCCGAGCTCAAGGAGCTGAAAACCTTGCAGACCCAGGCTCAGCAAACTCTGGTCGCCCAGCGCGACCGGCTGGACCGCAGCTTCGTGGAAAACCGCCGGCTGCCGTTTCCGTGGTTCCGGCAGTACTACTTCGAGCACGGCCTGCAGAGCTACCTTAGCCGGCAGTTGATCTGGCGCTTTCACTCCCCCGACGGCTCCCACGCCGACGCGCTGTGGCTGGACGAGGCCTGGCGCGACGCCCGCCAGCAGCCCATACCCGAGCCCACCGACGAGACGCACGTGCAGCTCTGGCATCCGGTGCTGGTGGAGGCGGCCGAAGTGCTGGCCTGGCGCGCCCTGCTGGAGCAGCAGCAGCTGCGGCAGCCGCTCAAGCAGGCTTTCCGCGAGGTATACCTGCTCACGCCGCCCGAGGAGCGCACCAACACCTACTCTAACCGCATGGCGGCCCACATCCTCAAGCAGCACCAGTTCAACTCTCTGGCCAAGCTGCGGGGCTGGCGCTACAGCCTGCTCGGGGCCTACGATAAGGGTTACGACTCGGAAACGGCAATCCTGAGCCTGCCCGCCTACGGCCTGCGGGCAGAGTTTCTGGTGAGCGAAGTTAACGCCGACGGGGCCTGGAACGACACCGGCATCTACCTCTACGTCAGCACCGACCAGGTGCGCTTCACGTGGCTGACGGGGGCGGCGTCCCTGCCGCTGCCGGAAATTCCGGCGCTGGTTTTCTCGGAAGTGATGCGCGACGTAGACCTGTTTGTGGGCGTGGCCTCGGTGGGCAACGACCCGCTCTGGCGCGACAACGGCGGCCTGGCCCAGTTCCGCAACTACTGGGAAAGCTACAGCTTTGGCGAGTTGGGGGAAGTGGCCAAAAACCGCAAGATGGCGCTGGAGCGGCTGGTGCCCCGCCTCAAGATTGGCCGGGTGAGCGAAATCCAGGGCAACTTTCTGGTCGTGCGCGGCAAGCTGCGCACCTACAAGATTCACCTCGGCAGCGGCAACATCCTGATGGAGCCCAACGACCAGTACCTGTGCATCGTGCCCGACCGCTCAACCAAAGCCGTGGGCGCGCCCGACGTGTTCCTGCCCTTCGAAGGCGACGCCGTGCTGTCCATCATCCTGAGCAAAGCCCTGCTGCTGATGGACGACGACCAGATTACCGACGAAACAATAAACCGGCAGATAAAGAGGTAGTTAGGGCTTGGCGGGGGAAAAGCTATTAGCTGACAGCTGACAGCTGTTAGCTAATAGCTTTTCCCCCGCCAAGCCCTACAGCTTCTCGTCGAAGTACTGGGTGATTTTATTGTACAGGTGCACCCGGTCTTTGCCCTGCACGTTGTGGGGGTGGCCGGGGTACACGAAGTAGTCCAGCTGCACACCCTGGTCGACGGCCTGCTTGAGGTAGTCGAGGCTGTGCTGCCACACCACCACGTCGTCGACGGTGCCGTGGATGAGCAGCAGCTTACCCCGGAGCTTGTCCACGTAGTGCAGCAGGTTGGCGGCTTTGTAGCCCTCGGGGTTTTCCTGGGGCGTGTCCATGTAGCGCTCCGTGTACATCACCTCGTACATGCGCCAGTCGATAACCGGGCCGCCGCCCACGCCCACCTTGAACGTGCCGGGGCTGCGCGTCATCATGGTCGTCGTCATGAAGCCGCCGAAGCTCCAGCCGTGAATGCCGAGGCGGGCCGCATCCACGTAGGGCAAGCTTTTGAGGTAGTCGACGCCCTGGAGCTGGTCGGCCATTTCGGCGGTGCCTAGCTGGCGGAATGTGGCCTGCTCGAAGGCCCGACCCCGGTTGCCGGAGCCCCGCGAGTCGATGGTAAACACCACGTAGCCCTTCTCGGCCATTAGCTGCATCCACAGGTTGGTACCGCCCAGCCAGCTTTCCGTCACGAGCTGCACGTGCGGGCCGCCGTAGAGGTACACCACGGTTGGGTACTTCTTCGCGGGGTCGAAGCCCGGCGGCGTAATCAGGCGGCAGTACAAATCCGTCTGGCCGTCGGCGCTTTTAATCGGGAAAAGCTTGGTTTCGCCCAGCGCGTAGCCGGCCAGCGGGTTGGGTGCGGCAAGCAGCAACTGTTTCGGTTTGCCGTCGGCCACGCCGATAACGCGGATGGTGCGGGGCGTGGCGCTGCTGCTGAACGTGTCCAGAATGTACTTGCCCGACGGGCTCAGCGTGCCCGCGTGGGTGCCGGTACCCTGCGAAATCCGGCGCGGCGTGCCCCCGCGCAAGCTCACGGCGTAGAGGTGGCGCTCTAGCGGGCTTTCGGCGGTGCCAGCGTAGATGATTTCCTGCCCCTGGGGGGCGAAGCCCAGCACGTCGGTGACCAGCCAGCTGCCTTTAGTGAGCTGGCGCAACAGCGTACCGTCGGTGGAGTAGAGGTAGAGGTGCTCGAACCCGTCGCGCTGGCTGCGCCACACGAACTGGTCGGGGTGGCCGGGCACGAACTGCAGCGGGTGCTGGGGCTCCACGTACTTGTCATCCTTTTCCTCAAATAGCGTTTTGACCAGCGCCCCGGTGGTGGCGTCGTACTGGTTGAGCTGGAGGTGGTTTTGCCCGCGGTTGAGCACGGCCAGGTAGATAAACCGCTCGTCGGGGCTCCAGCTCAGGTTGGTCAGGTACTGCTCCTTCGGCTCACCGGTTTGCAGAAACGTGGTTTTGCGGGTGTTCAGGTCGTACACGCCCACGGTTACCTGGTGGCTGGCGTCGCCGGCCATCGGGTACTTGAGAGCCTTTTCCCGGGCCGGCGTGGTCGAAATATCCACGATGGGGTAATCCGTCACCATCGTTTGGTCCATGCGGTAGTAGGCCAGCCGGCTGCCTTTCGGGCTCCAGAACGTGCCCTTGGTGATGCCGAACTCCGAGCGGTGCGCCGCCTGCCCGTTCACGATGGCCGGGTTGGCTTCCTGGGTCACGGCCTCGTTTTCGCGGCCCGCCAGGGAGATATACAGATTCTGTTCCTTGGTGTAGGCCACGCGCGTTTTCGAGTCGTCGGCGTCCACGTTGTCGACGCCAGCGCCGTACCCGAACGCCTTGCGCGCCTGCCCCGACTTCACGTCGTAGCGGTAAAGCTGATTTTTGCTCGTGACGGCCAGCACACCCTGATCCAGCCACTGTACCGCCGGAAAAGCTTTGGCCTCGTCGGCGCCGGCGGCGTGCAGCGCCCCGCTGAAGGTGGCCAGCGGCACGGCTACGCTCATTTTGCCGGTGCTGGCGCTGCCGCGCGCCAGCTCTTCCGCGCCGTTGCGGGTTTGTACGAAGCTGAACTCGTCTTTGGAGCCCGGAATCCAGGCGAGCTGGCGCAGGGTCTGAGGCTGCAGGCTGCGATTGAGGAAGGCATCTTCCATCGTGAGCAGCTTCTGCTGGGCCTGGGCGGGCCGGTGAAGCACGAGCGCCAAGGCCAGCAGCAGCGGCAGACGCGAAGTGAGGTGAAGCATAGGGGGCGGAAGGGTAGGAGAATGAAGGCCGGAAATTACGCCGGAATTCTCATTGCCCGCGCCCCAGTGGCCCCGCGAGCCTTTCCGCCACTGCTACCCCTAAAAATGGCCCGCCGGAATCCCAGAGCCGCGAAACGATTCTGCTGGCTAAGGGGTTATACGGGGCCGAAACCCGGCGTAAACAAGCTTTTTTGCCCGCTTTTTCGTACTTTTGTGCCATGCAAACCAAACCGCAAATCGATTACGACGAGGACGTTCTGGTGCTGGAGGAAACCATCGACGTGCGCGACCTGATCGTGTACAACGACGATGTCAATACCTTCGAGCACGTCATCAAAACGCTCATCGACGTGTGCGGCCACGAGCCGGAGCAGGCCGAGCAGTGCACCCTGCTGATTCACCACAAGGGCCAGTGCACCGTCAAGCACGGCGCCTTCGACGAGTTGGCCGGCATGTGCACCGCCATCCACGACCGCGGCATCTCGGCGGACGTTCTATAATTCAGTTGTCAGTTTTGGGTTGCCAGTTACCAGTTCGTATTTGCGAAACGGCTAGAACTGGCAACTGGCAACTGGCGACTGGCAACTCAATCCTGAATGGAATTTCCCTCCAAACTGATAGAAAACGCGGTTGGTGAGCTCTCGAAGCTGCCCGGTATCGGGCGCAAGACGGCGCTGCGGCTCACGCTGCACCTGCTCAAGGCCGAAACCGAAACCACCTCCTCGCTGGCCGAGGCGCTGGCCAAGATGCGCTTCGAAATCACCTACTGCCGCACCTGCCACAACATTTCCGATACCGAGGAGTGCACCATCTGCGCCAACAAGCTCCGCGACCATAGCACCGTCTGCGTCGTGTCCGACATCCGCGACGTTATTGCCATCGAAAACACCGGGCAGTACCAGGGCGTGTACCACGTGCTGGGCGGCGTGATTTCGCCCATCGAGGGCATCGGGCCCTCCGACCTGCACATCGACACGCTACTCACCCGCCTGCCCGACTCCGAAATCCGGGAAATCATCCTTGCCATCAGCCCCACGATGGAAGGCGACACCACCGCTTTCTTCCTGTCCCGCAAGCTGCGCGACTTTCCCGAGGTCCACATCAGTAGTATTGCCCGCGGCATTCCGATGGGCGGCGAGCTGGAATACGCCGACGAAATCACGCTGGGCCGCAGCATCGTGGAGCGGCAGCGGCAGGCCAAGTAAGCTGCCCGCAGCATTCCGCTAGCTCATCCATAACAAGCGCAAACGGCCGTTACCAGCTCTGGTAACGGCCGTTTGGATGTATATCCTGGCCGTAGCTACGTAGTTACCACGGCCATTCCGGCGTATTCCCGGGTTTCCGCAAATAGCGGCGCGGCGGCGGCGGCCCGGGCTTTACGCCGCCGCGGGAAGCGCGCCCCGACCGGGACCATATATAAAATCAGGCCGCCGGCCATGGCGCAGAAAAAGCTGACCAGTCCGAATACCAGGGCAATGCCGAAGTGAAAGCCGATGGCCGGTCCCAGTAGGTGCCGGCGCTTTTGCGGGGCCATAAAAAACGCGCCGAACAAAATGATTTCGAAGAGAATGGTGCCCCAGGTAAGCGTCGTTACCACGTAGGCGTTGGTCAGACCCGGCACCAGCACACCGCTCATCCAGTCGGGGTAGCCAAACAGCGGGTCGTTGAAGAAGTAGTAGATGGCCGTGCCGTTTTTCCACTCGTCGAGCTTGTAGAGCTTCTCGATGCCGGCGTGGAAGTACAGTACCGCCATCTGCAGGCCAATCAGCGTCAGGGCCCCGCGGGCAATGAAATTGGCGTAGTAGCTGGTCGGCCGCTGGGGCTCGTTCACCCAGTGGTTGCGGCGGCCGTCGAGCAGCGTGACGGGAATCAGGAGCATGGTGATGATGGAGGCAATCTGGTCGCCGCCTTCCACGATGCTGCTGGCTTGAAAAAAGCTGTAGGTGACAATCCAGTGCAGAATGCCGGTGTAGCGAGGGAAATAGCCCGACACCACCAGCAGCAGCGTGCCGATGGCCACGGCGTAGGCGTAGGGCAGGTGGGCGAAGCCGAAGGCAAAGAAGATGTTGAAGCTCTCCAGCGCCGGATCCAGGCTCATGCTGCCGAACAGCTGCCGGTCGAAGAGCACTTGCGGGCCACTGAACAGCAGCGTGATAAGCGTGCCCAGCGCAATAACGCTGCGGCCCAGCCCGTACACCCAGGTGAAGGGGCTGACGGCGGCGTAGCGGTCGAGGGTGCGTAACGTGTTCCGGAACATGGCGGCGCTTAGTTAATGGTGAGTTTCAGGTAGTGCTCGGGGTTGGTGTAGTGCTCGGGGTACTGCGCCCAGGCCCAGGGCACGAGCGCGTAGCGCTTCACCAGGTAGCTGCCTTTCGCCAGCTGGTTGAAGTCGTGGCCCGTGTACCGCATCTGGATGGCCGGAATGGTATCGGAATGAAGCAGTTCCGGGAGGCTGTAGGCCGCGTACCGGTTCCAGTCGGCTTCCGTGATGGTGCTCATCAGCCGGCCAAACTCCAGGCTGGCCCGGCGGCTCCGGCGCGAAAAGCCGAAGCAGTTGTCGGGCGCGGAATTCTTGTAGGTCGCCAGCCGTAGCGACTTGTCGGGCAGCACCTGGTAGAGGACTTTCTTCTCGTCGCGCGGGTTCTTGGTGAAAAAGCCCCAGCCTTCGGGCAGCAGCACGCTGAACAGGTACCGCTCGTGAAAGGACGTTTCCGTGGCGCTGATTCCCGCCGAGGCCTGCAGGGCCTTAGTGAGCAGCACGAAGGCCAGCGCAATGGCGGAGAAATAAAAAGTAAGCCTTTTGATTTCCATGGTGGCGAAGAGTGAGAAGTGAAAAGGTGGTCGGCGACTGGCCCGGGAAGTAACTTGCTGGTAAAAAGGTACTCCACCGATTAAGGCCCGCAAACTCTGTTACACGAAGCCCGGGATTGGCAGGACCAACGGGTAATTCAGCGGGAGAAGAAGCCGCGTAACGTCATGGCAGAGTAGCTGAGGTCTTAGCTGGGCGGGACGTTTCAAGCACTCCAGAACGGGCTCGGCGCAAACGCAACAGCCCCAGCTGCCAAGGCGACTGGGGCTGTTGGGAGAGGCAGGGCCCACCAGAAGCTTAGCGCTGCCCGGCGCTCAGGAAAGCCAGGTCCCGGACCAGCTGCTCTTTTTCCAGGTCCGCTTTTTTGCCCATTGTGCTGGACATCTGATCCTGCCCGGCGCGTAGCTGCTGACTGGACCAAATCGTTGGCGGCATGTAGAAGTAGACCTGGTCCATGGCCAGCGTGCCCCAGTCCATCACCACGGGCTGGTACACCACCACCACGTTAAGGCCCTGATCGGTTGATACGCTGCTCGACGGGGTGCTTGGCACGAGGGCTTTCAGATCGGCCAGGAACCGCTCGTAGTCGGCCTGCTGCTCAAAATTGTACTTGGCCAGATCCAGGCGCGTAGCCGCTTGGCCACCCGGCTGCGGCGAGCCGAAAAGCGACAGGCCCGCCAGCTGGTACAGGGCCGCGCCCTTGCGCAACGAGGTCTCGATGCGGCTGAAGTCCTGCGCGTCCACGGCGCTCTTCAGCTCGGCGAAATAACCGGGGGCCAGCTCGCGCACCAGTTGGGTGAGCTGGGTTGCTGCGGCCGCCCGCTCCAGCTTGCGCTCCGGGTGCTGCCGGTATTCGCGAGCTAGGGCCAGTTGGGCGGAACTGAAGTAAGGAATGTGAGCTACGGCCTCGCCCTGCAGCAGGAACACGGCCTGGAACAGCTCTTCGCCGCTATAGTCAGCCTTGGCGTTGGCCGTCAGGGTGGAAGCCGTCGGCGCGGCCGAGGGAGCAATGGTATCTTTGCTGCAGCTCAGCAGCAGGCTGGTGCCGGCGGTGAGCAGGCAGAGGGAGGCGAGGGAAGCCGATTTGCGGAAAGAGGAAAGCATAGCGCGTTGGTTGAAGAAGGGGAAAGGTAAAGGGACGGTGAAGGCAACAGGCCGCCGGGCTCCGGTATTTCAGGGGCGGGTTCTTCTACAAAGTGAGCCGGTTGGGTTGGCGTTCGGGGTCAGTAGGCTGCCCGGAAAGGCCGGAAAGGCGGCGCGGTTGGCACAGCAAAAGCGGGCGGTGCCCGAGAATCAGAAAGCCTTAGTTCAGGTTGAAGGCAATCTGCTTGATGAGCGTTTCTTTTTCCAGGCTGGCCTTGGCCGACAAGTCGGTGGAAGCCCGCTCCTGGACGTTGGTGGCAATCCAGGAAACGTAGGTATTGATCATCACGATGCCGATTTCTGTGGCAAAGAACACGGCAAACTCCCGCACTTTGGCCATTACGTTCATGTCTTCGGGCGTCGTGGTCGGAATGAGGTTGCTGCCTGCCAGCTGAGCCTTGGCCGCCGCGGTAAACTTGCGGATATCCGCGTCGTCGCGGAAGTTGTACTTGCTCAGGTCCATCTGCGCCAGCACGGTCTTGGCCTGCTGGTACTGCTGCTGCTGGTCGGCGTCCAGGGAAAGCAGCGTGGCGGCCTCGACCAACTGGGCGCCGTGTAGCAGCGCCTGGTCGATGCGGCCGAAATCCTTGGACGCCACCGCCGCTTTCAGGTCGGCGAGGTAGCCGGGCTCTAGGCGCACGACGGTCTGCATCAGCTCGTTTACGTGGGCCGTCTTGCGGGCCGCCAGCCCGGGGTCACGCTGCCGTTCTTTATCCAGCATGCTGACGTAGGCGTCGAGGTAGGGGAGCTTGCGCGCCACCGGGCCTTCCAGGAAGAACAGGCCCTTGAACAGGTCCTGGCCGGTAAACTGCTGCTCCTGAGCGGGGGCGGTGGCGGGAGCTACCGTGCCGTCTTTGGAGCAGCTGGTGGTGAGAGAAGTGCCGGCCAGCATTAGCGCCAGCACGGCAGGGGAGGTGGAACTGCGGATTCGTTTCAGCATGCTACAAGTGGTTGAAAGAGTTGAAAAAACGTGGTAAATGTCTAGCGGAAAGCAGGTTCTGCCTTTCAAATCACCGCAGAAGCCCGCAGTTTAGCAACCCTTCGGCGGCCCAAACGGACACAAAGCAGGACTCGCGCTACCAACACCCAGAATGTGGGGATGTACCCCTGATTTCCTATCTTTCGGCCTTTTCCGTGGTCGTATTCCTGTGAAGCTTTCCGTCGTCATCGTCAACTATAACGTCTGCTATTTCCTGGAGCAGGCGCTGCTGTCGGTGCAGAAGGCGGTGGCCAAGCTGGGCGCGCCGGCCGAGGTTTTCGTGGTCGACAACAACTCCGTAGACGGCTCCGTGGCCATGGTGCGGGCCCGGTTTCCGGAGGTGCTGCTCATCGAAAACAAGGATAACCCCGGCTTCAGTAAGGCCAATAACCAGGCAATGCGCGTGGCCCGGGGCGAGTACGTGCTGCTGCTGAACCCCGACACGGTGGTGGAGGAAGACACCTTCCGGGCCTGCTGCGCCTTTATGGACGCGCACCCCGACGGGGGCGGGCTGGGCGTAACCATGCTCGACGGGCAGGGTAAGTTTCTGCCCGAGAGCAAGCGCGGCCTGCCTACGCCGCTGGTGGCCTTCTACAAGATCTTCGGGCTGGCCAGCTTGTTTCCCAAGTCGCGCACGTTCGGGCGCTACCACCTGGGCTTTTTGCCCAACGACCAGAACCACGAAATTGAGGTGCTCAGCGGGGCCTTCATGCTGATGCGCAAGGCCGCGTTGGATCAGGTGGGGCTGCTCGACGAGGACTACTTCATGTACGGCGAGGACATCGACCTCTCGTACCGGCTCACCCAGGGCGGCTGGAAAAACTACTATTTCGCCGGCACCCGCATCATCCACTACAAGGGCGAAAGCACCAAGCGCACGAGCGTCAACTACGTGTTCGTGTTTTACCGGGCCATGGTCATCTTTGCCCGCAAGCACTTCGCCCCCCAGCGCGCAGGCACGTTTTCGCTGCTCATCAACTCCGCCATCTGGCTGCGGGCGGGCGTGGCCGTGGCGCAGCGCCTGCTCACCCAGGCCGCCCCGGTACTGCTCGACGCGGGCCTGATTTACGGGGGGATGTACTTTCTGAAGTCCTACTGGGAGCAGAACCACAAGTACGTGCGCACCGACTACCCGCCGGAGTTTATGCTCGTGGCCGTGCCGGCCTACATCCTGGTGTGGCTGACCTCGGCCTACTTCAGCGGGGCCTACGACCAGCCCGTGCGCACCTCGCGCATCGTGCGGGGCATTTTCGTGGGCACGGTGCTGATTTCGGCCGTATCCAACTTTTTCGATGCCTACCGCTTTTCCAAGGCCCTCATTATTCTGGGCGGGGCCTGGACCGTGGCGGCGCTGGTGGCCCGGCGGCTCGGCAGCCACTTTCTGCGCTACCGCGACCTGCGCCTGAGCGAAAGGCGCCAGAAAAACGTGGCCATCGTGGGCTCGGCCCAGGAAAGCCACCGGGTGCGCCAGCTGCTGGAAACTGCCGCCGTCCAGGCCCGCATCATCGGCTACGTGACGCCCGCCGCCCCGGCGTCAGTTTCCTTCGAGCCTGTTGGCCGACTACCGGGAGGCCAAGGCCCCAAGACCCTAAGTCCCCAAGACCCCAAAGACGACCTGCTCGGCGAGGTGCGGCAGCTGGAGGACATCATCCGCATCTACGCCCTGGATGAGCTGATTTTCTGCGGCCGCGACTTGTCGGCCAGCCAGATTATCACCCTCATGGTGAGCCTGCCCCAGCACCCGCCGGTGGCCTACAAGATTCTGCCCGAAGACAGCGAGTACATCATCGGCAGCTCCAGCAAGGACGCCCCCGGCGACTACTACGCCCTCGACATTGCCCTGAACCTGTTTCGGCCCCAGCAGGTGCGCAACAAGCGCGTGCTCGACGTGCTGACCAGCCTGGGGCTGCTGCTGGGCGCCCCGGTTTTTATCTGGCTCGAACTGCACAAGGCGGGCTTTCTGCGCAACTGCCTGCGCGTGCTCGGCGGCTCCCGCACCTGGGTGGGTCTGCGCCACATGGAAGGCCCCCGCACCACTACCCGCGCCGTATTGTCGCCGGCCGACGCGGCCCGGGCGGACGCGCCCCTCACCGAGGCTACCCGCCGCCGCCTGGAGCTGCTCTACGCCAAAGACTACGAGCCCTCCACCGACCTGAGCCTGCTGCTGCGCTGCTTCCGCCAGCTGGGCCGGGAATAAAGGTGAAATGGTGAACATGTGCGGTGATGCTCGGTTTGCGCAGGGTAGCCCTGGCCGAACGTAGCACTCGCCATTGGTGAAGCTGGGAGTAGAGGCTTCAGTCGCGCAGAATAGCGCCGGCGGAACAGGAAACCCACCATTTCATCATTTCACTACTTTTGCGCTTTCCGTCCCAGCCTTTCCTATGTCCGTTTCGACTACTCCGCTTGCGCCTTCCTTCCTATCTGCCCGCGTCAATGCCATGCAGGAGCCCCAGACCATTGCCATGGCCAAAAAGGCCCGGGAGCTGATGGCCCGGGGCATCGACGTCATCAACCTGAGCTTCGGCGAACCCGACTTCCAGACCCCGCAGTACATCCGCGACGCGGCCACGGTGGCCATGAACGAGGGCTACACCAAGTACACGCCCGTCCCCGGCTACCTCGACCTGCGCCAGGCCATCGTCGACAAGCTGCGCCGCGAAAACCAGCTCGACTACCGGCCCGAGAACATTGTGGTGAGCACCGGGGCCAAGCAGGCCCTGGCCAACGCCGTGCTGAGTTTGATCAATCCCGGCGACGAGGTTATCGTGTTTGCCCCGTACTGGGTAAGCTACGAGGAGATGGTGCGCCTGGCCGAAGGCACGACCATCACCCTGCTCGGCACCCTGGAAAACGGCTATAAGGTCACGGCTGCCCAGCTCGAGGCCGCCATTACCCCGCGCACCAGGCTCATCATGTATTCCTCGCCCTGCAACCCCACGGGCGCGGTTTTCTCCCGCCAGGAGCTGAGCGACATTGCCGCCGTGGTGGCCCGCCACCCCCGGCTGCACGTGCTGGCCGACGAGATTTACGAGTACATCAACTTCGTGGGCGAGCACGTGAGCCTGGCTCAGTTTGCCGACATCAAGGACCAGGTCATCACCGTCAACGGCTTCTCGAAGGGCTACGCCATGACGGGCTGGCGCGTGGGCTACCTGGCCGCCCGCCCGGAAATTGCCGCCGCCTGCGAGAAGATGCAGAGCCAGATTACTTCCGGCACCTGCTCGGTGGCCCAGCGCGCCGCCCTGGCCGCGCTGCAGGGTGGCCGCACCTCCGCCGACGAGATGGTAGCCGCCTACCGCCGCCGCCGCGACCTGGTGCTAGCCCAGGTGGCCGAAATTCCCGGCTTCCGGACGCCCACGCCCAGCGGCGCCTTCTACATCTTCCCCGACGTCAGCGCCTACTTCGGCCGCGCCACGCCCGCGGGCGACACCATCACCACCGCCTCCGACCTGGCTCTGTACATGCTCAACGACGCCCACGTGGCGGCCGTCACCGGCGAGGCCTTCGGGGCGCCCAACTGCATCCGCTTCAGCACCGCCGCCGCCGACGACAAGCTGCGCGAAGCCTTCGAGCGGATTAAGGTCAGCCTGGCGAAGCTGGGGTAGGTAATACGTCGGCCTGTCGGCCTCATCTGGCGTACGCCTGCGAAGGACCTTCCTCCTTACATACTGCTAGCGTATTCCAACGCCAAAAGCCCTTTCCCGCGCAATCGGGGAGGGGCTTTGCTCTTTTCAAAGGCTCTGGACCGGCAAAGAGGCAGGTGCTGCGCGCCGTTCAGGCTTACCGCCGGACCTGATAGAGCCCATCCCGCCGCGCCTGGTTACCTTTGCGGCCTTCCTTCTGAATTGCCCCGAATGTCTGCCGTGCCAACTCCCGCTTCGCTGCCCGAACTCTTCGCCGCTTTCAACCGCCTCACCGTCCTCATCGTGGGCGACGTGATGATGGACGCCTACGTGTGGGGCAAGGTGAGCCGCATCTCGCCCGAGGCGCCGGTACCGGTTATCAACGTGGGCCGCACCGAGCAGCGCCTGGGCGGGGCCGCCAACGTGGCCCTCAACGTGCAGGCCCTGGGTGCCACGCCGCTGCTCTGCGCCGTGGTGGGCGAGGATACCGGCGGCGACCAGCTCATCGGCCTGCTCGACGACAAGCAGCTCTCGGCGGCGGGCATCGTGCGCAGCCCGCACCGGCCCACCACCGTGAAGCAGCGCATTCTGGCCGCCGGGCAGCACCTGCTCCGCATCGACTCGGAAGTGGAAACCGACCTGAACGCGGAAGAGGCCGGCCTGCTTCAGCAGCGCTACGAAACTCTGCTCGCCCAGGCCGACGTGGTCATCTTCGAGGACTACGACAAGGGTGTGCTCAGCGCGGACAGCATCGCCCACTTCATCGGGCTGGCCCGGCAGCGCGGCATCCCGACGGTGGTGGACCCCAAGAAAAAGAACTTCCTGGCTTACCAGCACTGTACGCTCTTCAAGCCCAACCTCAAGGAGCTGCGCGAGGGCCTCAAGCTCGAATTCGGCGACACCGATGCCGACCGGCCGCAGTTTGAGGCCGCTGTAGACCGCCTGCGTGAACTGCTGATGCCCGACATCGTGCTCGTCACGCTGTCGGAACGGGGCGTGTTCAGCGAATCTTCGGCCACCGGCCGCAGCTATATTCCGGCTCACCTGCGCATGATTTCCGACGTGTCCGGGGCCGGCGACACGGTTATCAGCATTGCCGCGCTGTGCGTGGCACTGGGCCTGCCCGCCCCGGTCACGGCCGCGCTGGCCAACCTGGGCGGCGGCCTAGTGTGTGAGCAGGTGGGCGTGGTACCCATCGAGAAGCAGCGCCTGTTGGAAGAAGCCCAGGAAACGGGGCTGGAGCTGAGCGGCAGCTAAGAGCGGCCGGGGAATTCATAGAACGTGATGCTGCGCTCTGCATGACGTTCCAGTATGTCTTGGCTACCAACAGAAAGCCCCGACGCATATCTACGTCGGGGCTTAGTGGTGAAAAGGAGCTTTCTACATTTCAGAGGACGGATTGCTTCGTCCCTCACAATGACAGCTATAAACTGCCTTGGCGGGCCAGGGGGCTGAATTCCTTTACCGTCTCGATGAACACACGCACGTTGTCGGCGTTGGTGTCGGGGTAGACGCCGTGGCCAAGGTTGGCGATGTGGCGGTGGGGGCCGAAGCGGCGCAGCATATCGATGGTGGCCTGCTGCACCTGCTCACGAGTGCCGTAGAGGGCGCAGGGGTCGAGGTTGCCCTGCAGGGTTTTCGCCTCGCCGATGGCGGCCCGCACGGCCCGCGGGTCCTCGTTCCAGTCGAGGCCGATGGTGCGGCAGTTGAAGCCGGCAAACTCCGGGATGGCGAAGTAGGCCCCCTTGGCAAACACCGTCACGGGCACGTCGGGCAGGGCGTCGCAGATTTCGGCGATGTAGCGGGAGGAAAACTCGCGGTAGTGGTCGGGGGGCAAGATGCCGGCCCAGGAGTCGAACACCTGGATCAGGTCGGCCCCGGCCGCCACCTGGGCCCGCAGGTAGGCAATGGTGGTCGCCGTGATTTTGCGCAGCAGCTCGTGGGCCAGGGCCGGTTCGGTATAGAGCAGACGGCGGGCCTTGGAGAAGGTCTTGGAGCCGTGGCCTTCCACCATGTAGGCCAGAATCGTCCAGGGCGCGCCGGCAAAGCCGATGAGCGGCACCCGGCCGTTCAGAGCCCGCTTGGTCACCCGGATAGCCTCCAATACATAGCCCAGGTGCTCCTCGGGGTCGGCCACGCGCATCCGCGCCACGTCCTGGGCCGACTTGATGGTTTCGGGAAACAGCGGGCCTCGGGCTTCCACCATCTCGTAGGTCAGGCCCATGGCCTCGGGCACCACCAGGATGTCGGAGAAGATAATGGCCGCGTCCACGTCCAGCGCATCGACGGGCTGAATGGTGACTTCGGCGGCCAGGTCGGGCGTCTCGACCAGCTCCTTAAAGCCGCTCAGGCGGGCGCGCAGAGCGCGGTATTCGGGCAGAATGCGGCCGGCCTGGCGCATGAGCCAGACGGGCGTACGTTCGGTTTCTTCGCCGCGGGCGGCACGGAGCAACAGGTCGTTCTTGAGCATAGCAGGGGAGGGCGGGTGGCCGGAAATCGGGTGCAAGTTACGGCCTGCCCGGCAGGAATGCAGCCCGCCGCCCGGCCCGCTAGCCTAATTCTTTGCCCGCTGCCTCCTTTCGGCGCGGCGCCCAGGCCCACCCGTAGGAGGTAGCCCGCCCAAAAACCCGCCCGGCCCAACCAAAGACCTGCCCGGCCTGATCAAAAGCCTGCCCGGCATAACCCAAGACTCACCCGGCCCGACCAAAAGTCCGCCGGGCGTAACCAAAGCTCCGCCCGGCCCGATCAAAGCCTTGCCCGGCGCGACCAAAGCGGCTACCGGAGATAAATCCCCCTCTTGGGGCGGGTGAGGAATGGCTTTGGGGCCGACGGCACCGGTTTGCGGCCGGCCCCGCGAACCAGCGGGGGCGGCGGACCGGGCTTATGGACGGCGCCCCTACTCCTGAAACAGCGCCTTAATGGCCGTGGCCAGGAAGTTTACGCCGATGGCCAGGGTCAGGAAGCCCATGATGCGCGCCAGCGCCGACATGCCCGGCCGGCCCAGAAAGCGCGTCAGCCGCAACGACGACATCAGAATGAGGTAGGCGGCGAAGGCCACCAGCACGAAGCCGAAGAAGATCAAACCCATGTCGAGGTAGGTGAGCTTCTTGGTGAAGAGGCCGATGCACACGGCCATGGAGCCCGGCCCCGACAGCATGGGCATGGCCAGCGGGGTAAAGGAAATGTCTTCCTTGTGCATGCTTTCCTCCAGCGTGGCGTCGGATACCTTGGCGCGGTTGCCGCCCGGCGTGAGTAGGTCGAAGGCGGAGCGCATGAGCAGAATGCCGCCCGCGATGCGCAGGTGGTGAATGTTGATGCCGAAGAAGTTGAGCACGTACTGCCCGGCGAAGAACGACACCGACAGCACGCCCACCATGTAGAGGCAGGCCCGCAGCCCGATCTGGGCGCGGTGGCTGGGCGTATCGTCCTCGGTGAGGGTCAGAAACACCGGCATGGCCCCGAAGGGATTCACGACCGAGAACAGCGTGGTGAACGTGGCGAGTAAGATTTCCATAAACCGGGAACGGACGCGGGAGGGCAGGTAAAGGTACGAGGGATTGGCAATCGGCAAACCGGTTAAAATGGTATGTTTGGGTAGCCAACCACCCGGCGCAGCCCCCGTACAAGCTGCCGGAAGGTGACGGTAACCTTTCTCGCCTTTCTGCATGACCACCACTACGCCGCCCGCCAACCCCACCTCCGCCGACGCTTTCGACACGCCCCTGGTCGGCATCATCATGGGCAGCCAGTCGGACCTGAAAATCATGACGGCCGCCGCCGAACTGCTCCGGCAGTTTGGGGTGAGCTACGAAATCACCCTGGTGTCGCCGCACCGCACCCCGCACCGGCTGGTGGAGTACGGCGAAACGGCCCGCAAGCGCGGCCTGCGCGTCATCATTGCCGGCGGGGGCGGGGCCGCGCACCTGCCCGGCATGGTGGCGGCCTTCACTACGCTGCCCGTCATCGGGGTGCCCATCAACTCCACCACCTCCATCCGGGGCCTCGACTCGGTGCTGTCGATGCTGCAAATGCCGTCCGGGGTGCCCGTGGCCACGGTCGCCATCGACGGGGCCGCCAACGCCGCCGTGCTGGCCACCCAGATGCTGGCCCTGAGCAACGCCCGCCTCGCCGACGCGCTGGAAAAGTACCGCACCTCTCTCAAGGACAAAGTCATGCGCACCATCGAAGAGCTGCGCAAAGGTGGCTTCAGCGACGATTAGGCAATGAGTGAATGGAAAAATGGGCAAATGAGTGAATGAATCAGTCGTGCCCGTTTCTTCATTCACCTATTTCTCCATTTAATCATTCCTCCATTCACCCATTGCATCCGTGCCCGATTTCGACGCTTCTTTTTGGTTACTGACGGGGCGCTGCCTGGTATTCGGCCTGGGGGGCGCGGCGGTGCTGGCTACGCTGCTGCCGCTGCTGCGGCAGGAAGCCTGGTGGATCCGGGTGTTCGACTTTCCCCGCCTGCAGATTATCGGCGTGGCCCTGGTGAGTGCCGGGGCGGCCGGGCTGCTGGGCTTGCCGGCCGGGCCCTGGGGGCTGCTGCTGCTGGGAGCTCTGACGCTGGCGGCCGCCTACCAGCTTTACCGGGTGCTGCCCTATACGCCGCTGGTGCGCAAGCAGGCCGCCGACGCCACCCTGCCCGGCCCCGACAACCACCTGAGCCTGGCGGTGATGAACGTGCTGCAATACAACAAGCAAGGCCAGCTGGCCCTGAGCATCATTCAGGCCTGCGACCCGGACGTTATCATGGCCGTCGAAACCGACGCCTGGTGGCTGGAGCAGCTGCGGCCGCTGGAGCAAACTCACCCCTACACCTGCCACGAGCCCCTCGAAAACACCTACGGCCTGCTGTTCTTCTCGCGCCTGCCCCTGCGCGACGCCCGCATCGAGTACCTGCTCGACGACGACATCCCCTCCATCCACGCCCACGTGCAGCTGCCCGGCTCCGATACCTGGGTGCGCCTCTACGGCCTGCACCCCAAGCCGCCGGCGCCGGCTGAGTCTAAGACCAGCACCAAGCGCGACGCCGAGCTGCTGCTCGTGGGCAAGGCCATTGAGGAGAAGGACGAGCCCAGTATCGTGTTTGGCGACATGAACGATGTGGCCTGGTCGCACACTTCTGAGCTGTTCCGGCGCGTCAGCGGCCTGCTCGACCCGCGCGTGGGCCGCGGCATGCTGCCTACCTTCCACGCCGACTACAACCTGCTGCGCTGGCCCCTCGACCACGTCTTCATCTCCCCTGACTTCAAGGTGGCTACCATCGAGCGGCTGCCCTACGTGGGCTCCGACCACTTTCCCATCTGCATCAAGGTTAGCTACGAGCCCCAGGCCAAGGCCGAGCAGGAGCAGAACGCCGAGCAGGCCGACTACGCCGACGAGCAGGAAGCCGAGGAGAAAATCGACAAGGGATTCGAGGAAGAAGAGCAGCAGGAAGCCCAGGAAGCCCGCACCCCGGCCGAGGCGGCTCTAAAGCTTAGCCACTAGTTTTTCGCCAGCACCGCCTGCCAGATGACCGTCTGGTAGGTCAGGTACCGGCCCGGCACCTTGCGTTCCGTCACGGCGCAGCTGTGCAGGATCAGCCGCCCCGCCGCATCCAGCCCGACCTGCGACACGGCCCCCTGCACCAGCAGGTACCGCTGATTGACCAGCGCGTACTTCTTCGCCAGGTGCTGATTTTTCGGGGCGTCAGAGTCTAGCACGAACTTCTGCTCCGTCATCTGCAGGGTCAGGTTATCGGGCCGGTTGAAGACAGCGGCGCGACGGTAGAACTTCTGATCCTTGACGGAAAAGGAATCGATGTGGGTGACTACTCGGTTTACCACGCTGCGCCAGGTGCCCAGCAGCCGCGCCGGGTCCTGAATCCGGGTAGTCGTATCGAGCTGCGCGTGCGGGCTGGCCGAGGGCTGGCAGCGCCAGATGTGCACCCCGTTCACGATGAACGACAGGCCCTGCTGCGTCCGATTGATCTGCGGGGTCAGAAAGCGTTGGTAGCGGGCATAGTCCTGCTCCCACCTGGCCGGGTCCAGGGTGGGCAGCGCCGTCGCATAGGTAGCGGAAAAGCGCAGGGTATCGACGGCCGGCACTGCCCTTTCCGCCGCCGCTGGTCGTATTTTTCCGCGCGGCGTGGTTGTATCGAATGGGCGCAAAATCAGAAACGCGGGCAGCAGAGTCAGGTAGAAATGGCTAGACATGGCGCAAAATAAAAAAAGGCCGGAAGCAATGTGCTTCCGGCCTTTTCATTGGTCAGGTCAGAATTACTTCTGGCCGTCTACTTCTTCATAGTCTACGTCCGTCACGTTGTCGTGGCCGGCCGCCTGGCCGTTGCCACCCTGGGCCTGGCCGCCTTCGCCGCCGGGGTAGCCCTGGGGCTGACCTTCGCCGCCCTGCGTGGCGTTGTACATCTCGGTCGAGGCCGCTTCCCAGGCCGAGTTGATGGCCGTCATGGCGGTGTCAATCTGGCTGATGTCCTTGCTCTCGTGGGCCTTTTTGAGGTCGGCCAACGCGTTTTCAACGGCCGTCTTGTTGCCGGCGCTCAGCTTGTCGCCGTACTCCTTCAGCTGCTTCTCCGTCTGGAAAATCATCGAGTCGGCAGCGTTAACCTTGCCAATCCGCTCGGTTTCGGCTTTGTCCGACTCGGCGTTGGCGGCCGCTTCCTGGCGCATCCGCTCAATGTCGGCGTCCGTGAGGCCCGAGGAGGCTTCGATGCGGATTTTCTGCTCCTTGCCGGTGCCTTTGTCGCGGGCCGAAACGTGCAGGATGCCGTTGGCGTCGATGTCGAAGGTTACTTCAATCTGCGGTACGCTCCGCGGGGCCGGCATGATGCCGTCGAGGTGGAACTTGCCGATGGTGCGGTTCTGGCTGGCCAGCGGCCGCTCACCCTGCAGCACGTGGATTTCCACCGAAGGCTGGTTGTCCGAGGCCGTCGAGTAGGTTTCCGATTTCTTGGTCGGAATCGTGGTGTTGGCCTCAATGAGGCGGTTCATCACGCCCCCCTGCACTTCGATACCCAGGCTCAGCGGGGTTACGTCGAGCAGGAGCACGTCCTTCACTTCGCCGGTCAGCACGCCGCCCTGGATGGAAGCGCCGATGGCTACTACCTCGTCGGGGTTCACGCCTTTCGAAGGCTTCTTGCCGAAGAACTTCTCTACTTCCTCCTGGATGCGGGGAATGCGGGTCGAGCCACCCACGAGGATAACTTCATCGATGTCCGACGTGCTCAGGCCGGCGTCCTGGAGGGCCTTTTTGCAAGGATCCATCGAGCGGCGCACCAGCGCATCGGCCAGCTGCTCAAACTTAGCGCGGCTCAGCTTCACCACCAAGTGCTTCGGACCCGAGGCAGTAGCGGTGATGTAGGGAAGGTTGATTTCGGTTTCAGTCGAGCTGGACAGCTCCACTTTGGCTTTCTCCGCGGCTTCTTTCAGGCGCTGCAAGGCCATCGGGTCCTGGCGCAGGTTCAGGCCTTCGTTTTCGCTGGCAAACTGCTCGGCCAGGAAGTTGATGATAACCTGGTCGAAGTCGTCGCCGCCGAGGTGGGTGTCGCCGTTGGTGCTCAGTACTTCGAACACGCCGTCACCCAGTTCGAGGATGGAGATGTCGAAGGTACCGCCGCCGAGGTCGTACACGGCAATCTTCTGGTCTTTGTGCTTCTTGTCGAGGCCATAAGCCAGGGCCGCGGCCGTGGGTTCGTTGATGATGCGCTTCACATCGAGGCCGGCAATAGCACCGGCTTCTTTGGTAGCCTGACGCTGAGCGTCGTTGAAGTAAGCGGGCACCGTAATAACGGCTTCGGTTACAGTCTGGCCCAGGTAGTCCTCGGCGGTCTGCTTCATTTTCTGAAGCACCATGGCCGAAATTTCCTGGGGCGTGTACTGCCGGTCACCGATCTGAACGGCCACCGTGTTGTTGGAGCCGCTCACCAGCTTGTACGATACGTTCTTGGCTTCTTCGGTCACTTCGCCAAAGCTGCGACCCATGAAACGCTTAATCGACTGAATCGTGTTCTGCGGGTTGGTAATGGCCTGACGCTTGGCGGGGTCACCGACTTTACGCTCGCCTTTGCCACCGTCGAGGAACGCTACAATCGACGGGGTCGTGCGGCGGCCTTCGCTGTTTGGAATCACCACCGGCTCGTTGCCTTCCATAACGGCTACGCACGAGTTGGTGGTGCCGAGGTCAATACCGATTATCTTTCCCATGTGAATGGTTGGTGTTTATAGAATGTGAGATGTCAGTTTCAGAGTGCGAATTACTCGCGCCGGACTAGTTACAAGAGGCGTACCAGCCCGTTTTCTGCCGCTTTTCCGTGACAGATTGTCATTTTACAAGGTTCCCGCCTCCGTTTTCGCGACGGACTGACTCCTGCGGGAAAATCCGTCCCCGGATTGTCTGCCAGGTGGGCAGAAAGCGGATCCGCGCCGGGGGCGCCATTGCCCGGTTTTTCCAGCTGCTGGTGAGAATCCTCGCCGCAGAACCGAGCGGTGGCCGATGCGCAAATGCCTGGTAGCGCGGAGTATGGGGTAGCGGGTAGAAACACGGGTATTTAGAAATCAGGGGTTTACGCGCTGTTGCGGCGCGTTACAAAGATCTTCCTTTGTGTCATTCCTAACCCCCAAAACCTTTTCAATCATGGGAGCCAAAACCTTCATCAACAAGAGCGGTGCGCCGCTGTCCATTCTGCTCAACGTCCGTCAGGGCGATACGCCCGGCACGTCGGCCGGCAGCCAGATCGTAGCATTAGCCGCGGGGGCCAGCGTCAACTACACCTATAGCCCCGGCTCGGCCAATCCGTACCTGGACGGCGTCATCGCCACCGCCAGTGCCAACGGCGCCATCGTCGGGCTGCAGGAAACCGTAACGACGCGGGGCAGCCAGGTCGACAGCGCCCTGAACACCAACAACACGGTAACCTTCGCCATGGCGGGTACCTGCCTCACGGCCACTTACAGCAACCACTAGGTAGTTGTGAACGATAACAAAAAAGCTCCGGCCCGCAGGCCGGAGCTTTTTTGTTATCACGCGTATCGGCCTTTAGCCCAGCACCTCGTGGGGCACGGTGTAGCCCTGCAGCGCCTGCCCAACCAGCGCCGTCACGTCTTGCCCGGCCCCGGCCGTAGCCCGGATGCCGGCCACCAAGCCCAACTGCTTGTCCTCGCGCACCGTTACCGACTCTACCTGCAAGCCCGGAACTTTCGCCAGCTTCTCCCCGAACACCCGGCTGATTTCCTGCTTGAGCAGGGCGGGCTTGAAGATTTTGCCGATGGCGGTCAGCGGCAACTCGTCGGCCAGGTAGATGCGCTTAGGCACGGCGGCGCGCTCGGGAATGTGGGCCGCGGCAAAGGTTAGCAGCTCGGTTTCGGTAACCGCCGAGCCGGGCGTGCGGGTGACGTAGGCCACGGGCAGTTCCCCGGTATCGGCGTCGGGGCTGCCGATGGCGGCGGCCAGGGCCACGCCCGGGTGCTGCTGCAAGGCTTCCTCAATAACGCGCGGGTCGATGTTGTGGCCGCCGCGGATGATGAGCTCCTTCTGTCGGCCGGTGATGTAGAAACGGCCCTGCTCGTCCTGCCGGCCCAGGTCGCCGGTGTTGAAGAAGGGCTGGCCGCCGTCCTGGATGTCGACCCAGATTCCCTGGTTGTGCTCGGCTTGCAAATAGCCTTTAAAGACGTTCTCGCCCCGAATAACGATGGTGCCGCTTTCGTTGGGCTCGGCTTCCCGCTCGAAATGGCTGGTTTGCGGGTCCAGCACCACCACGCGCACATCCTGGTAGGGCAGGCGCAGGCCAATGGAGCCGGCTACCCGTTCACTGGTAAAGGGCGTCAGGGTGTTGATGCAGGAGCCTTCCGTGGAGCCGTAGCCCTCGGCGATGCGCAGGCCGGTGCGGCGCTCAAACTCCAGAATCAGCTCCTTCGATAAGGGCGCGGCCCCGCAGATGGCGTACTGCAGGGAGCTCAGGTCGTGGGTGCCGACGGGGATTTCCAGCAGGCGGCTGAACACCGTGGGCACGCCGCTGAACAGCGAAATCCGGTAGTGCTGCACCAGTTCCCAGAAGTTGGCCACGATGCCCGGCCCGCGGTAGCCGGCCGGGCTGCCCAGCACCAGCGTGTGCCCCATCGACCAGGGCGCGCAGATGGTCACCACGGCCCCGTTGATGTGGAACATGGGCAGGCCGCAGAAGTACACCAGCGGGCCGGTGTCGGCGGCGGGGCCGGTGAGAAACTCGACCGTACTAGTGATGGTGGTGAGGTTGCGGTGGGTGAGGGGCGCGATTTTGGGCGTGCCCGTGGTGCCGCCGGTGTGGAAGTAGCAGGCTACGTCGGTGGGGGCAATGGTGCGGCCGGTGGTGAGGCGGTCGGCGGGCTGGGCGCGCCGGAGCCGGCCGAAATCCAGCACACGCTTGCCGGCAATGGCGGGTTTGGGCTGGATCAGGCGCAGGGCCCCGACGACCAGGCGCGGCCCGAGGGGCAGGTAGGGCAGCAGGTCCACGGTCAGCACCGTTTCGAGCGTGGGCACCAGGGCGGCGGCCGCGGCGGCTTTCTGCCAGATGTCGGTTTTGGGAAAAGCCCGGAGCGTGACCAGCACCTTGGTGCCGCAGGCCTTCATGATGTCGGCAATCTGGGCGGGTTCCAGCAGCGGGTTGATGGCGTTGACGATGCCCGCGGCCTGCCCCCCGACGAAGGTAAACATGGTTTCGGGCAGGTTCGGCAGCAGGTACGACACCACGTCGGTGGGCCCGAGGCCCAGACTGTGCAGCAAATTGGCGGTTTGGTGAAGCTGGCCCAGCACCTGCGCGTAGGTGAAGTCCGTCGATTCTGTGGGCTTCTCGCCGCTGAATACGAACCGGAGCGCCAGCGCCTGCGGATTGACGGCGGCCCCGCGCTGCACCATCGTGAAGGTGTCGGGCGCAATGGGGCGGGCACTGAGGGGCGTTTGCTCAATCTGAGCAATATCGGCGAGGGTCTGGTAAACGGGCATAGCGGCAGGCGGAGGAATGAGCCGGCAAAGCTAGTCAGGTTCCCGGGGTGGGCGGTATAGATTGGAGTGAAAGGAAAACAGCGGCCTTATTCAGCTTTAGGAGCAACCAGAAAGGTGCGCAGCATACTGTCTTCAGACTGAAAAACGAAAGGCTCTACTCTATCACCTGCTGCGTAAGCCGTTTGGAGCTGCGCTAGTGAATCCGTTAGCTCGTTTAGTAGATATAGCTCAGCATCATTGCGCCATTCATAGGAACGAGCATCGTTATGGTCAGCAATGGTTGTGATTTCAACTATTGACTCTGACAGCATTTTAGCTTCTGCTTTTAGCCATAGCTTACCTTCGTATCCGATAACGGGCAAATGAATTTCCAGTGTGCATTCGGGGTCAAGATGCGTGGGTAAAAATGTGTTAAGAAAATACTCGAGAATCTCCGTGAGATTCTCAGGGCCACCAGAAGCCAGAAATTTTTGGTCCTCAACATACCAGAATGCCTAATTAGTAGTTGAGCGCTCTATGGTAGGCTGCTTAGGTAAAACCGCGTTTGCAAGACATGTATTTTGCAAATCGATAGAAACCCACCAGCCCGGATTATCAACATTGGTTATCGATATTCCATACTCATGCTCCCAATCTCCATCGCAGTTGATAGTGAACCAGCGCTGAATTCGTTGTAGCAATTCCATAGGTTTTTAATTTGGGCGAAAGTGGGCTGCAAATACCAAACGCCCCCCGAATCCAGGTGAATTCGGGGGGCGTTTTCTTGAGTGTGGTTCGAGTTCGGGGATGTTACTCGGTTACTTCCTGCGTCACGGTTACCTTCTCATACTCGCGGGCTTTGCCGGGCAGGGTTTTGTGCTTTTCCTTGCCCAGGGCGGCGGCAGGCTCGGGCACCCAGTGGTGGCGGCCGCCGGCTTTTTCGTCGTTGAACTCGGTCGGAATGTCGCCGGCGGCGGTGCGCTCCTTCCAGGTTACGTGCTGCGTGCCGTCGTCCTGGCGGTCCATGGTGATGCAGTCTTCCACGGGGCAGACCAAGGAGCACAGGTTGCAGCCCACGCAGTTTTCCTCGATGATTTCGGGTACGCGGGTGCCGGCATTGAGCTTGATGGCCTGGTGGGCGCCGTCTTCGCAGGCAGTGTAGCAGAGCTGGCAGCCGATGCACTTCTCCTCGTGGATGTTGGCCGTCACCTTGTACTTCATATTCAGATCTTCCCAGGGCAGCACGTTCGGCAGGGCCTTGCCCACGAAGTCGTAGATGGTGTGGAAGCCCTTCTCGACCATGTACTGCTCCAGGCCGCTGGTCATTTCGCGGATGATGCCGAAGCCGTAGTGCATGGCGGCGGTACAGACCTGCACGCTGCTGGCCCCGAGCAGGATGTGCTCCACCGCGTCGCGCCAGTTTTCGATGCCGCCGATGCCGGAGATGGGCAGGCGCACGTCGGGGTGCTGGGCGCAGTTTTTTACCATATTCAGGGCAATGGGCTTCACGGCCGGGCCGCAGTAGCCCCCGTTCGAGCCCTTGCCATCCACGATGGGGTAGGGCGCAAACTTGTCAAGGTCCACGCCCACGATGCTCTGAATGGTGTTGATGAGCGAAATGGCGTCGGCGCCGCCGCGGCGGGCGGCCAGGGCGGGCTCGGTGATGTCGGAGATGTTGGGCGTGAGCTTGACGATAACCGGAATCTTAGCCACTTCCATCACCCACTCCACGATGGTGCGGAGCACTTCGGGCTCCTGGCCCACGGCCGAGCCCATGCCCCGCTCGCACATGCCGTGGGGGCAGCCGAAGTTCAGCTCGAGGCCGTCGGCGCCGGCGTCCTGGCTCTGCCGCACGATGTCGTGCCACTCCTGCCGGCTCTGCACCATGAGCGAGGCAATGACGGCGTGATTGGGGAAGCGCTTCTTGACTTCCTCAATCTCGCGCAGGTTGTCGGCCAGGGGGCGGTCCGAAATCAGCTCGATGTTGTTGAAGCCCATCATGCGCTTGTCGCGGTAGTTAACGCTGCCGTAGCGGCTCGACACGTTCACGACGGGTACGCCCAGGGTTTTCCACACCGCCCCGCCCCAGCCGGCGTCGAAGGCTTTCATGACCTGGTAGCCGGAGTTGGTCGGCGGCGCCGACGCCAGCCAGAAAGGGTTCGGGGACTTGATGCCGGCAAAATTTATGGAGAGGTCGGGCATAGGTTAGGTTTCTGTTGGAACGTCATTCCGAGCAAAGCCGAGGAATCTCGCGTGTAGTCGTTGCAATGGTAACTGTCATGCTGAGCTTGTCGAAGCATCTCTACCGCTTCGTTGGGCCTCACTCCAAACCCTCTCTGGGGAGAGGGGCTTAGATTAGTTTGGCACCATCAGCACGCGAGATTCCTCGGCTTCGCTCGGAATGACGTTCTTATTTGCTCGTTTGCTCGGAACGACGTTCTGGTTATTTGCGGGAAAGGTATTCGTGGATGCCGCGGGCGGCGGCTTTGGCTTCGGCGGCGGCATTGACGACTTCCGCGCCGCCGTTGCGGGCGTCGCCGGAGGTGAAGTATTGGGGGTTGGTGGTCTGGCCCGTACGCTCATCGGCCACGATGCGGCCTTTGCCGTCGGTTTTCAGGTCCGGAATCAGGCTTAGAAACTGCGTCTGTTTGGCCTGGCCGGTAGCTTTGATAACCATGTCGCAGGGCTCGATGAATTCAGAGCCGGGCACGGTCTGCACCTGGCCCTCGTGCAGGGCGGTGCGAATGAACTTCACGCCTTCCACCTTACCGTTGCCCACGATTTCGACCGGGGCTACGTTGAATAACCCTTGCACGCCCACGCCCTTGGCCAGGTCGTACTCAAACTCGTAGGCGCCCATGTCGTCCTTGCCGCGGCGGTAGGCCAGAATTACGGAGTCGGCGCCCAGGCGCGACGATTCGGAGGCGGCGTCCATGGCGGTGTTGCCGCCGCCGAGCACGATAACCTTGCGGCCCACGGTGGTAGTGTGGTGATGCATGCGCAGCTGCTCAATGAACTCCACGGCACCCACGCAGTTTTCGCGCTCCTCGCCGGGCAGCAGCAGAGCGTTGGTTTTGCCCAGCCCGATGCCCAGGAAAATGGCATCATACTCATTTTCCAGCCGCTGCAAATCCTCCCGGGAGCGGATGGGCGCGTTGTACTGCACCGAGTAGCCGAACTGACTTTGCAGGTAGCTCATTTCGGCCAGCACTTCCTCATTGGTGATTTTGTAGGGCGCCACACCGTACACTGTCAGGCCCGAGGGCTGGGCTTTGGCCTCAAACACGTCCACTGCGTAACCCAGGGCCCGCAGCTCGCAGGCGCAGCTGATGCCGGCCGGTCCCGCCCCGATGACGGCAACCTTGCGGCCGTTGGCAATGCCGGGCGCGAACAGCGGCTTTTCCTCCTCAATGGCTTTGCGGGTGGCAAAGCTCTGCAGGCGCCCGATTTCGATGGGCTTCACATCCTGCAAATTATACACGCAGGCGCCCTCGCAGAGCACTTCCGTGGGGCACACTTTGCCGCAGGCGTTGCCGAAGTAGTTGGCCTCGTAGATGGTGCGGGCCGCGCCGGTGTCGTTGCCGGTGTTGATCTGGCGGATAAACTGCGGAATGTCGATGCCGGAGGGGCAAGCCTGGATGCAGGGCGCGTCGAAGCAGAACAGGCAGCGCGAGCTTTCGAACAGAGCCTCGGTCTGGTTCATGCGGGGCTTGAGCTGGGCGAAGTTCGCGTGGAATTCCTGCTCGGAAGTAGGGGTAGAGTATTCGGCCATTTAGGACAGGATTTGTTGCGGAAGAAGTGAACAAAGGCCGTGGTAGGCGGAGCATGACGCCTGCGCTACGCGTGAGTAGCAGCGCAGGCGTATCTGCCAGAAAGCCAGACTAACTGGTCATAGCGTAGGCTATTGCTAGCCAGAGTAGCCCCAGGCCAAGGATGATGACGCCCAGAATCAGGTTCGCGTAGCCAACATCCTTTTTTTCTCGGTCGCCACTGCTAACGGCCAGCGCCAAGCCACGGCGGGTGAAGAAAAGCCCCGCCACGCCAAGCGGGAGTAAGGAAAGCAGCCCCAGAAACGCGGAAAAGGGAATGACGAACCCGATCAGCAATAAGCTAAATGGACTAGCATAGCAGTAAGTCGCCTTCCTGTAATTAGCTACAATCTGAGTTCGGCTGGTCATGACTTGTATGTTCCGTTACCAGCTGGAGCGGCTTACAGCTCCACCAACTTCTCGTAGGTTTCGGGGCGCCGGTCGCGGAAAAACTGCCAGGTGTTGCGCACTTCTTCAATCATGTCGAGGTCGAAGTCGGCAATGAGCAACTCGTCCTTATACTCGTCGGCCTGGGCGAGGATTTGCCCGCGCGGGTCCACGAAGTAGCTCGTGCCGTAGAAGCGGCCCAGGTTCCAGGGCTTCTCCTCGCCAACGCGGTTGATGCAACCCATGAAGTAGCCGTTGGCGGCTGCGTGAGCTGGCTGCTCCAGTTTCCAGAGGTACTGCGAGAGGCCCGCCACCGTAGCCGAGGGGTTGTACACGATTTCCGCGCCGTTCAGGCCCAGCACCCGCGCACCGTCGGGGAAGTGCCGGTCGTAGCAGATGTAGACGCCCACCTTGGCGTACTTGGTCTGGAACACGGGGTAGCCCAGGTTGCCGGGGCGGAAGAAGAACTTCTCCCAGAAGCCGGTGGTGTGCGGAATGTGGTTTTTGCGGTACTTGCCCAGGTAGGTGCCGTCGGCATCGATGACGGCGGCCGTGTTGTACAGAAAGCCCGCTGCCTCCCGCTCGTACACGGGCACGATGATGACCATGTCGTACTTCTTGGCGTACTCGGCCATGCGGTCCGTGGTCGGGCCCGGCACCGACTCGGCCGAGGCGTACCATTCCTTGTCCTGGCCGGGGCAGAAGTACGGGGTGTTGAAGATTTCCTGCAGGCACAAAATCTGCACCCCCTGGCGGCCGGCTTCCTCAATGAGCGGAATGTGCTTTTGCACCATGGCTTCCTTGATTTCGGCAATCGTGCCTTCGCCTTCGGTCATCGGCAAGCTCATCTGAATGAGGCCGGATTTAATCATTCTGGGCATTGGAAAAGAGAGGAAAAGAGTTGGGGGGAATGAGTTTAAATTGGAACTGTCGCGAGGGGGAGCCGAAGCAATCCATCCTGGACAATGAAGAAGATGTTGTTGATCTGGGAGCCCTGTCGTTGCAGCTGCTAGCTTGGTACGGAAAAAAGAGTGAGCCACATTTCAGAGGACGGATTGCTTCGCTCGCAATGACAGGCCTATGTTCCTAAAAAGCCGTTTTGCCGCGCTTGATAAACTGGCCGTAGCCTTTGGGTACTTTGGTTTCGCCGGCGTCCACGGCGACTTGGCCGCGGAGCAGCACGGTGTCGATTTTGCCGGTCAGCTCCCAGCCTTCGTAGGCCGAGTAGTCGACGTTCATGTGGTGGGTGGCGGCCGAGATGGTGTGCGTCTTGGCGGGGTCGAAGACAACTAAGTCGGCGTCGGCGCCGATGCTGATGGTGCCTTTGCGCGGAAACATGCCGAAGATCTTGGCCGCGTTGGTGCTGGTTACTTCCACGAACTTCTGCAGGCTGATACGGCCCTTGCTCACGCCCTCGGAAAACAGCAGCTCCATGCGGTGCTCGATGGCGGGGTGGCCGTTCGGAATCTTGGAAAAGTCGTCCTTGCCCATGAGCTTCTGCGCCAGCATAAAGGGGCAGTGGTCGGTGCCCACCACCTGCACCAGGCCCTGGTTGATGCCGGCCCAGAGCGTGGCCTGGTCCTTTTTCTCCCGTAGCGGCGGCGACATAACGTACTTGGCCCCGTTGGCCTCGTCCTCGTAGAGCGAGGCGTCGAGCACCAGGTACTGGATGCAGGTTTCCACGAACACTCGTTGGTTGCGCTCCGTGGCCCGGCGCACCTGGTTCAGCGCGCCCTCGCAGGTCAGGTGCACGATGTAGGAGTTCACGCCGGTGTAGTTGGCAATGTCGGCGAAGCGGCCCGAGGCTTCGGCTTCCGTCACTTCGGGCTGGCTGAGGTAGTGGTAGAGCGGGGTGAGTTGGCCCTGAGCGCGGTGCTGGGCAATGAGCGTGTCAATCATGTCGCCGTTGGTGGCATGGGCCGTGACTAGGGCGCCGTGCTTGCGTACTTCCTGCATCAGGCCCACCATCTGCGCGTCGTCAATCATGAGCGCGCCCTTGTAGGCCATGAAGGTTTTAAACGAGGTGATGCCCTCGGCCACCATGTCCTGGATTTCCTCCTTCGTGCTGGGGTTGAAGTCCGTGACGGCCATGTGGAAGCCGTAGTCGCCGACGGCGGTACCGGTGGCGCGGCCCTGCCACTCGGTCAGCGCCTCGCGCAGGCTGTGTCCCTGCTTCTGAAGCACGAAGTCGATGACGGTGGTGGTGCCACCGTGCAAGGCGGCGCGGGTGCCGGTTTCGTGGGTGTCGGAGCTAAAGGTGCCCATAAACGGCATGTCCAGGTGCACGTGCGGGTCGATGCCGCCGGGCACGATGATTTTGCCGGTGCAGTCGATGACTTCGGCTCCGTCCGCCGCCAGATTCCGGCCCAGCGCGACGATGGTTTCACCCTCAATCAGCACGTTGCACACGCTGTCGGAGTCAGCCGTCACGACGCGGCCATTTTTAAGCAGTAAAGACGCCATCAAAAACGAGAGAGTGAGAGAGTTATAGCTGGAAAAAGTAACGTTTTCCAACGCCGAAAACAAGCAGTGGTGCCCGAAATTTGGCAACAGCAAGGGCGGAGCCAGTGTAAAACCGGTTCGGCAGAGAGCTTCGGAAAAGGGGAGAAAGAAGTCAGAATGTCATTCCGAGCGAAGCCGAGGAATCTTGCGTAGCGTCGTTGCAGTGGTAATCAATACCGTTGCAACGAAGCGGGAGAGATGCTTCGATTTCGCTCAGCAGGGCCGTTCTGGGGCGGCTGTCCGACTAATCGGCCTAGTGCACGTGCTCGTCGGCGAGGCTGATGGCCTGGGAAATGATGGCGAGGCCCTCGTCCAGTTCGTCGCGGGTGATGGTAAGCGGAGGCGCAATAAAGATGTAGTTCCAGCGCACGAAGGTGTACATGCCCAACTCCCGGATTTTGGCCATCACCTTGTTCATGATATCCATCTGGCTGGGGGCCGCGTTCCAGGGTGCCATTGGCTCCTTGGTGGCCCGGTTTTTCACCAGCTCGATGCAGCCGAACAGGCCCGTATTGCGCCAGTCGCCGATGCTGGGGTGCTTTTCGATCAGCTCGGCCATCCGCTTATCGAGGTGCTTGCCCATCTGCACGGTGTTTTCGAGCAGGCCGTCTTCCTCATAGATGTCGAGCACGGCCACGGCGGCGGCGCAGCTGACCGGGTGGGCCGAGTAGGTAAGGCCCAGCGGCAGAGGCCGCTCGTCGAAGTGGTGGGCAATGGCGTCGTCGACCATCACCGCGCCCAGGGGCAGGTAGCCGGCCGTAATGCCCTTGGCCATGCACATGATGTCGACTTTCACGCCGTGGTGGTCGGAGCCGAACCACTTGCCGGTGCGGCCGAAGCCCGACATCACCTCGTCGGCAATGAGCAGGATGCCGTGCTTGTCACAGATTTCGCGCACCCGCTGCCAGTAGCCGGGCGGGTACTTGATGCAGCCCGAGGTGCCCGACTCGCCCTCCAGCACGATGGCCGCCACGCTGCCCGGATTCTCGTAGCCGATGATGCGCTCCATGGCGTCGGCGGCGCGCTGGGCGCACTCCTCGGGCGTGGCGCTGTGCCAGGGGCAGCGGTAGAAAAACGGGTTTTCCACGTGCACCACGTTGGGCATGGCCTGGCTGTCGACGGCAAACTTGCGTGGGTCGCCGCCCACGCTCATGGCCCCGTACGAGGCCCCGTGGAACGACTGGTACAGGGCCACTATTTTGTGGCGGCCGGTGTACACGCGGGCCAGCTTGATGGCGTTTTCGATGGCCTCGGCCCCGCCCAGCGTGAAGAAGGCCTTGGTCAGGTTGGGGGCGGTGATTTCCGCCAGCCGCCGGCCCAGGTCACCGCGGGTTTTGGTAATCATGCCCGGGTACACGTAGCTCAGCTCGCGCATCTGGGCCGTCACGGCCTCGGTCACGCGCTGGTCGCCGTGGCCGATGTTGACGTTCATGAGCTGGGAGCTGAAGTCGATGTAGCGCTTGCCGTCCCGGTCGTAGAGGTACACGCCCTCGGCCCGTTCGGCGCTAATCGGGTTCAGGCCCGTCTGCTTCGACCACGAGAAGAGCGTATGGTCGAGGTTGTCCTGAAGAATCTGGTCCTTATCGGTATCGAAGGTGGTTTCCATGGGGAGAGAGGGTGGGATTTTATTCTAAAATCTAGTTTTAGCTCTAAATTCTTAGCTCATCCAGTTTACCCGCGACTCCGGATTCCACTTGGTCGTGGTTTTCTTGAGTTGGGTCCAGAACTCGATGGAGCTTTTGCCGGTGATGTCGCAGGCGCCGAACTTGGAGTCGTTCCAGCCGCCGAAGGAAAACGGCTCCCGGGGCACCGGCACGCCGATGTTGACGCCAATCATGCCCGCGTTGGCGTGGTCCATCACGTAGCGGGCCGAGCTGCCGCTGCTGGTAAACACCGCCGCGGCGTTGCCGTAGGGGTTGCTGTTTTCGATGGCCAGGGCTTCGTCCAGGGTGTTGGTGCGCATGATGGCCAGCACCGGCCCGAACACTTCTTCCTGGGCGATGCGCATATCGGGCGTCACGTAGTCGACGACGGTGGCGCCCACGTAGTAGCCACCTTCGTAGTCGGCTACGGTGGCGTTGCGGCCGTCGAGCAGCACCTTGGCGCCGGCGGCTTCGGCTTCGGAAATGTGCTTTTCGATCCGCTCCTTGGCGGCCTTGCTGATTACTGAGCCCAGGTTCTGGCCAGGCACGATCTTGCGGGCTTCCTCCACGATTTTAGCCACGATATCGTCGACCGCGCCCACGCCCACCATGGTGGAGCCGGCCATGCAGCGCTGCCCCGCGCACCCCGACATAGAGGCCGCCACGTTGGAAGCCGTCATTTCGGGATGGGCGTCGGGCAGCACCATCAGGTGGTTTTTGGCCCCGCCCAGCGCCACGCAACGCTTCAGATTAGAAGTAGCCCGAATGTAGACCACCTTGGCAATGGCGGTGGAGCCCACGAACGACACGGCCTGAATGTCCGGATGGTCGCAGATGGCCTCCACGATTTCCCGGTCGCCGTGCACGATGTTGAGTACGCCGTCGGGCAAGCCGGCCTCCTGGAGTAGCTCGGCAATGCGGCCGGCGCTGAGCGGCACTACTTCCGAGGGCTTCAGAATCATCGTGTTGCCCAGCACCAGCGCGTTCGGGATGGTCCAGTGCGGCACCATATTGGGAAAGTTGAAGGGCGCGATGCTGGCTACCACGCCCAGGGGCTTGCGCTCCACGCGGGCTTCCACGCCCTTGCTCACTTCCAAAAACTCACCTTGGATTAGCTGGGGCATGGAGCAGGCAAACTCGGTCAGCTCAATGGCCTTCTCGACTTCGGCGCGGGCCTCGTCATAGGTCTTGCCGTTTTCCTCGCGCACGAGGTCGGCCAGGGCTTTCATGTCGCGCTCCAGCAGAGTTTTATAGCGGTAAAAAATCTGGACCCGCTCCTTGATGGGCGTGGCTGCCCAGGCCGGATAAGCAGCCTTGGCGGCCTGCACGGCCCGGTCCAGCTCCGCAGTACCCGACAGGGGCAGGGTCGAAATGACCTGGCCAGTCAGTGGGCTCTCCACATCCAGCGTGCGGTGTGCAGGGTCGGCCTCAAACTGGCCAGCCACGTAATTGCGAATAACCGGGTATTTTAATGTTTCGGCAGGCATGTTAAGTTTTTGTTAAGATTTCGCAAGTAACAGGTTTCCACAAAACAACCCAACTATGACTGTATTTTATTCTACCGACAGCAGAATAAGTGACCAGAAGGCAAACGACTGATCTTTAAAAACTAACATAATTCGGGCTTTTCTCTACGGGCCCACTGTTACGGCGGGGTAGTATAAAAGAAGTTTCCCCGATTCACTATTGCTGACTGGCAGATTTGTACAAACTGTCTGGTAGGCAGCGGGAAGATATGCTATTCATAATCCATCTAAGAGGCAGGGCAGCCGCTGACCGTCTCAATTTGGACGGCGCTTGGCTGAAGCAATTGGCCCCAAAAGCAAAATGGCCGGCTAATCACACGCTTAGTGGATCAGCCGGCAGAGCGGTAGCAGTAAAGGGGGATTATTCGGGCGGCTGGCGTAGAGAGGTTTGCAGGAATGCCCGAATCTGTTGTTGCCAAGCCGCCGGTGCGTGGTGCCAATAGGGTTCGTGGCCGGCGCCGGGGAAGTAGCGCCGCTGCTTCGGACCGCGTAGCGCCGTGAAAATATCGTCGGTTTCTTGTCGGGTCACCCGTTGGTCTGCGAGGCCATAAAGGAGGAGCGTGGGCGTGGTGATGCGGCGGGCGTAGCGGCGGGCATCGTGGCCGAAGGCCCAGAAGCCGTTTTGCGCCCCACCCCAGAACACGAGCAGGTGGGCCAGTGGAAAGGCCGGTACGCCCATAGCTCGGAACCGGTTTTGGGCCGTTTCGAGCATGCTGCCGTAGGGACACTCCACAATGGCCGCGGCGGACCGGATTCCTAGCTCTCCTTCGGCCCGCAGAATGGCCGCGGCACCCATGCTCACGCCGTACAGCACCACGGGCGCGGCGGGCTGCTGCCGCGCCAGAAAACGAAAGGCGGTGGCTACGTCGTCGGCCTCGCGGTAGCCCACGGTGCAGCGGTAGCCGGCCGAGTTACCCGCGCCGCTCATATCGACCAGCAGCACCGAGTAGCCCAGAGAGCGGAAAAACGCGGCCTCGGTCAGCAGCTTCGACTTGTCGCTAGTGTAACCGTGAAACAGCGCGACGCGGCCCTTGGGCGCCGCCACGGCCCCGTACCACATTTCCAGCCGGCCGTTGGGACTGTCCAGGGCCAGGGTTTCGTAGGGGAAGGCCGGCAGGGCCGAGTTGACGGGCTTGGGGTTCGATACGCCAGTCAGCAGCAGCCCGAGCTTGGTGGGCCAGCCCAGCTTTTCCGGGCTGCTCGTCCGAGTACCCGGTTCGGCGCTGAAGTGCGTGAAGTGCCAGGCGTGGTTGAAGGCCAGCAGGTTAATGAGTAAGAAAAAGCTGAGCAGCGTCAGCCCCACCCGCCGTTTCACCGAGGACGGGCAGGACGCCCGGCCCCGGACTTGCCGCCCGCGCCGCCCGCCTTACCGGCCGGGCCGGCTTTGCCGCCGGCCGGTTTGCCCCCGGCGGGGCGGCTGCCCGCCGACTTGCCGCCAGGTCCGGATTTGGGACCGGCACCGCGGCTGCCGGCGGGCTTGCTGAAGCCGAACTTGCCGCCCTCAGCGGGCTTGCGCGAGTCGCCGGAGGGGCGGATGCCGCCGGGCCAGAAACCGCCGGACCGCGCCGCGCCGGGCGTGCGGGCCCCGGACTTGAAGTCGTTCGGGCCCAGCACCTGGCCGGCGGTAAGCTCCTTGAGGTCTTTTATTTCGTCGGACGTCAGGTCGCGCCACTTGCCCGGGGGCAGGCCGGCGATGCGCAGGTCGGCAATCTGCACGCGGATCAGGCGCAGGGTAGGAAAGCCCACGGCGGCCGTCATCTTGCGCACCTGCCGGTTCATGCCCTGGGAGATGGTGATGCGCAGCCAGGTGGTCGGGATGTTGGCGCGGAAGCGCACGGGCTTGCTACGCTCGGCTACGGCCACCGGCTCGGGGAGCAGTTCGGCTTCGGCGGGGGAGGTGAAGCCGGTTTTGATGTCGACGCCCCGGCGCAGCTGCTCCAGGGCTTCCTCGGTGGGCACACCTTCCACCTGCACCCAGTAGGTTTTCGGAATCTTGAAGCGCGGCTCGGACAGGCGGTGCTGCAGGGGCTTATCGTCGGTGAGCAGCACGAGGCCCTCGCTGTCGTAGTCGAGGCGGCCGACGGGGTAGACGTTGGGCACGTCGACGAAATCCTTGAGCGTGGCGCGGCCGTTTTCGTCGGTGAACTGGGTCAGGACTTCGTAGGGCTTGTGGACGAGGACGTAGCGCATGGGCTAAGGGGAAAGGGTAACGCGAAGCTTGGCCTCGCAGGGGCGTTGAAAAAAGGGTGGCGCGGCCGGAGCGCGGCTATTGCCGGCGGTGCGCCGCCAGCTGCACGACTTCCCGGTTCGGATACACTACAAACTCCCCACTGTCGCGGGTGACGCGGCCGGTTTTAGTTTGCTCGCGGTAGGCGTGGCTTACAAAGGTGCCGATTCGGACCGAGTCGGGCTGCTTTACCGGCCGGCTGACTGAGGAAGAGTCGGCGACGCTAAACAAGGTGGCCGCGTAGGCTGCCGAGTCTTTGCGGGTGTAGGGGCGGAGCGTGAAGCGGCCGGCGCGGTAGTCGCGGGACTCATCGAGGCGGTTGCTCACGTACTCCGACACGGCCGCTCGCGCCTGCTTTTCGAGGCCGGGCTGGCAGCCGGTGCAAAGGGCGAGGAGCAGCAGAAGGGAAAGGGCGGAAAATTTCATGCGAAAAAAGAGACGGAAGAAAAGCTGGCTGGAGCGGCGGGCAAAGGTACGAGCTTGTAAGCCAGAACGGCCACGCGGCGCCGAAGCTCTGCCCCGGGGCATGCCGGTTATTTTTCCGCCGCCGTCCCACGGCACTTTTTACCAGGTGCGGCAGATAAGTCCGGGGTTGGCTTTTACACCCCGCCCGAGTACTTGCGGGCGGCCCACTCGGCCGTGACCAGGGCCAGCACCAGGAAAAACAGCCACTTCAGGTTGATCAGGTCCTTTAAGTCTTCCTGGCTGTAGATGACGGGCTTGGCATTAGCCTTCTCGATATCCTGGGTGAGGCGGGCAAACTGGCTGGGGTAGTACAGGCGGGAACCGCTGCGGCGGGCTAGCTGGTAGAGCAGGTTGTGGTCGGCGCGGGCGGTGAGGGTTTCGAGCTGCTGCTCCTGCACCAGCAGCTCGCCGGCATCCTGCTGGGCCTGGCCGCCGAGCGTGGCGCGGGCGGCGTAGCGGTAGAGGCCGCCGGGCAGCGCCCCGAGGTGGAGTGCCGTGCCGTCTTCACTATTGGTAAAGGAAAAGGTGCGGGTTTTCTGCTTTTCGTCGGTGAGCGTGAGCGTGATCTGCTGGTTGTAGATACGCTCGAAGATGGCGTTGTAGGTTTCGGCCCCGAAGGTCACGTCGTCCTGGGTGGTGAAGGCGTCCTGGGTCGGGTACACGTCGAGGCGCTTCTTGTTGGCGTTGGCGGTGAGCAGCTGGAGCGTGCGCACGATGAGGCGGTCGTAGGCTTCGGGATGGTCGTCGTGGTCGGCAGCTTCCTGCAGGCGCCACTGCCAGCTCCCGTCGGTGAGCAGCGTAGCCTGGCGCTGGGCCGGCGTGCCGCCCATTACCAGCAGCGGCCGGGTGGTTTTCAGCCTGCCCACCTGCTGAAACAGCGCCGCCTCGGCCCCGCCCGCCAGACGCAAATCCCCGAAGGGCACCGCCGCGGGCGGATAGGCCGCAAACCGGCGCAAAGCATCTTCCTCGAAGGTGAAGCGCGAGAAGGCCGGGTTCAGCACCGGCGTCACGTCGTCGGTCTGGGAGCCGCGGGGCAGCACGGTAAGGCCGGTGCCGAGGTTGTTGTAGGCGCTCAGGTCGGACTGCGCGCCGATGACGTAGAGGGCCGGAATGCGGCGGGCGCGCACCTGAGCCAGCACCTCGGCCCCCACGCCGCCGCGGGCGGGCAGCTGGTGCAGAATGGCCACGTCGAAATCCTGGGCCTTGAGCGGAGCAATGCCGGGGAGGTACGTGGTCAGGTCGAAGTTGTCGTTTTGCAGGATGGCGGCCCGCAGCGCCTTCAGGTCGGGGTGGGGGGCGGCGCCGGCCAGCAGCACCCGCAGCTTGCCCTTCACGATGTCGAGGTAGGCAAACTTGCCGTTGTTGAGCGGCGTGAACTCGCCCGGCTGGGGCTCCACCACCACTTCGTAGCGGCGCTTG
>Ga0247729_10000065_pt1 | contig 49667 bp, 41 predicted proteins | sample UWRJL133311R2_FD_180958 | JGI IMG/M metagenome (GOLD analysis project Ga0247729, IMG submission 180958) | Plant litter microbial communities from Arlington Agricultural Research Station in Wisconsin, United States - UWRJ-L133-311R-2 | ecosystem: Environmental > Terrestrial > Plant litter >... | reverse complement strand
GCCGCCGCCGCCGAGCCCCGCCTCACCGCCCTGCTCAAAGCCGTGCTGGCCAAAGTGTGAGCCGGCCACTTATAAAAGCAAAAAGGGCCGGTGCAATACGCACCGGCCCTTTTTGCTTCGAAGTCAACCCGCCTTAGGGCTGAACGGAGAAAATAAATTCCTCGAGCTTGTTCTCGTTATTGGTCCAGCTGTAGCGCAGCTCCTGGGCGGTCAGGCCAGTGAGGGTGTACTGATGGTCGGCGCCCTTGTGGTCGATAAAATGCAGCACGGTGTTGTTGGTCATCAGCATCCAGGTACCGTTGTAAATCGAGTTGTCGTCCAGCAGCGTTTGGGTATAAGTGCCGTCGGCGCGGAAGGCAATGGTATAGCGGTCCTTGATGCCGGCGCCGCTGCTGCTAGTCTGGCTGTTGTGCTTAATCTCGTCGAGCCGCCAGGTGTGGCCGGCTACGAGGGCCGGGCGGTCCGCGTAAGTATCAGAGGCCGGAGTAGGGTCGTTTTTGCTGCAGCTGCTCAGCAGGCTGGTCAGCCCGAGTAGTAGCGCGAATAAGAAGGAAACGGTACGCGGCTTAAGCATGGATAAGGCAATAAAGGTGAAGAATGGTACTAGGATACTATAGGGAGGTGCGGCAAGCAGTTTTGGTTGGTTGGGCCGCCAATTATTTTAGAATCACCCGGCGGCGGTCCTCGCTCAGGATGGTGAACACGCCCACGCCGCCCTGCACCGTAGAGCGGATGGCGGCGGGCTGGGCGAAGGGGTTGCCGTTGGCATTGCGCGCATCATTCACCGACTGCAGGAAGTAGTAGTAGGGCTGGTCGATGTGGTAAAGCGTGATTAGCAGCGTGTCGCCAGGCGAGAACCGGTAGCTGGTGCCCAGCGTGACGAGCTGCCCGTTGGTGAGCCGGTCGTCGATGGTGAAGTCGCGCTCCGAATCCTGGGAGATGCTGTCTTTGTGAATCAGCAGGCGGTAGAAGTCGGCGGTTTCGGCCGGATCCTGGAACTTGGTGAGCAGGTAGGCCTTGCGCTGCTCCCCGGTCTTGTCGTTAAACTTCCACGTCACCGAATCCAAGGGAATGGCCGCCGGCATGGTAGCTGTGGCCGTCACGTGGCGGCCCTGGGTGTCCTGCACGTCGAGGCGGAACGTGTCGCCGGGGCGGGCCACCAGCGGCTGCTGCCCGGTGTGAGTGTAGTATTTGTGGGTAAGCGTGTCCTGGCCGGGCTTAAAGAGCAGCCGCTCCTGCTGGCCGTTGGGCAGCGTGAGCGTCACGGTCACGTCGAGCGGCACCGCGGGCTGGGGCGAGCTGAGGTAAGGTACGGTTTCGGTGACGGTGAGGCGGGGCACCTGGCCGGGCAGCAGGTAGCACTCCGTTACCAGCAGCGAGGGCACGGCCGGCAGGTCCACGTCGAGGTCCTTCGAGAGGTTGCAGCCCGCCGCTACCGCCAGCAGCCCCAGCAGAGCCGGGGCGCGGCGCAGAACACGCGGCAGGAAAGCACGCAGCATAGGCAGAAAGCGAGAGTGGGGCAGCGGCATAGTTAGAACTTGAAATTATACGTCACCGACGGAATGACCGGAAACAGCGACACCTGCCGGGCCCGGTAGCCGGTTACGTCATCGGTCTGCTTGTCCTTCACCTGGTCGAAATACACGAAATAGGGGTTGCGGCGGTTGTAGGCGTTGTACACGCTGAAGGTCAGGTCCGACTCGCCGTGCCGGGGCCGGAGCTTGTAGACCATACCCAGGTCCAGGCGGTGGTAGGGTGCGAGGCGGTAGGTGTTGCGGTCGGGGTAGATGGGCACGGCCGAAAGGTCGCCGCCGTAGATGTCCTGGAGCGTGAAGCGGCCCGAGGGCAGGGTGGTGGGCGCGCCTGAGGTGTACACGAGCGAGCCGGTGAGGTTGATACGCTCCGTGAGCTGGTGCAGCACCACTACGGTCAGGTTGTGGCGCCGGTCGTAGGTGGGGAAGAAATCCTGGCCGTTGTTGATGCCGGTGGTGCCGCGCTGGGGCTGGAAGTTGCGCTGGGTCCAGGCCAGCGTGTAGCCGATCCAGCCGGTGGTGCGGCCCTGCTTTTTCTCCAGGTAGATTTCATTGCCGTAGGCCCAGCCCTTACCGAACAAAAACTCGGCGTCGAGGTCAGAGTTGGCAAACAGCTGGGCCCCGTCGCGGAAGTCCACCTGGTTGCGGGCCCACTTGTAGTACACCTCGTCGGAGAGCAGGTAGCGGCCGTCGCCGAGCAGGAAGCTTACGCCGGTGGCCACCTGCTGGGAGCGTTGGGGCTTCACGTTGAGCCGCGACGGGTACCAGATGTCGGTGGGCAGGGAGGCGCCGGAGTTGGTAACCAGGTGCACGTACTGGTACATCTGGGCGTAGCTGGCCTTGAGCGACACCTTGGGCGTGAGCGAGTAGCGGGCTGACGCCCGGGGCTCCAGGCCGCTGTTCACGTCGGCGCCGCTGCGGAAGGCGGTCAGGCGCAGGCCGTACTCCAGTTGCAGCTTGTCCGAGGGCTTGTAGTTGTCAGAGGCGTACAGAGAGGCTTCCTGGCCGTGGTAGGTCACGTCGGAGCCAATATTAAGGCTGCCATCCTGGCTGCCCGCCTGCAGCCGGCCCACGCCAAACAGGTGGCTGGTAGCCGTGACGCCGGCCTTGAAAGTGTGCTTATCGGAGGGCGCGTACTCGAAGTCGGTGCGCAGGGCGTAGTCCTGAATGTCGGACGATAAGCTGAAGCCGAACTGGTCGAGCTTGTTGGCGATGCCGTACTGGTAGCGCGTGGTCGAGAAGGTGGTGTTGACGAATAGCTTGGGCGAGAAAACGTGGTTCCAGCGCAACGAGCCCACCGTATTGCCCCAGCTAAAGTCGAAGTTGAAGCCGTTGGTGCTGTTGAAGCCGAAGACGTCGCGCCCGTAGTAGCCGGTCAGAAACAACTGATCTTTGGCCCCGAGCTTGTAGTTGGCCTTGGCGTTGAAATCGTAGAAGTAGTAGTCCGGAATCGGGTTGTAGTCCTCGGTGTTCTTGTTGAGGGCGTTGATCTGACGGGTGAAAACGTCGAAGTAAGTGCGGCGACCCGACACGATAAACGAGCCCTTATCCTTTACGATGGGCCCTTCCACCGTCAGCCGCGACGAAATCAAGCCCAGCCCGCCGCTCACGGTGTACTTCTGCGCGTCGCCCTGGCGCAGCTTCACGTCGACCACCGACGAGAGCCGGCCGCCGTACTGGGCCGGAAAGCCGCCCTTATACAAATCCACGCTCTGCACCGCGTCGGGGTTAAACACCGAAAACAGCCCGAACAGGTGCGACGGGTTGTATACCACCGCGTCGTCGAGCAGAAACAGGTTCTGGTCGGCCGAGCCGCCGCGCACGAACAGGCCGCTGGTGCCCTCGCCGCCGTTTTGCACGCCGGGTTTGAGCTGCAGGGTTTTGAGCAGATCCACCTCGCCAAACAGCGCCGGCAGCAGCTTGGCCTCCTTGGTAGTGAGGTGCTCCACGCTCATCTGGGGCGTCTGCAGCTTCTGCTCCAGCGTACCCGAGCCCACCACCGTCACCTCGCCCAGCGTGTTGGCCGATTCGGGCAAACTGAATGAAAGCCGCTGGCTGCGGGTCAGGTTCAGCTCCCGGGTCTGGGTCTGGTAGCCGATAAAGGAAATAACGAGCTGGTAGCGTCCCGCCGGTAAGGACAATGTATAGAGCCCGTCGGCGTCGGCGGTAGTACCGGTATTCAGGGCCGGCACCGCCACCGAGGCGCCTGGCAGTGCGCCGTTGTCGGCGCCCGACCGGATGTGGCCGGAAATAGTGTAGGGGCCCTGCTGCGCCGAAGCCAGCAGCGGGAGCAGTAGAAAGAGCGAGAAGAAACCGAAACGAACGACGGAAAAAGCTAAGCGCATAGGCAGGCCAAGGTACGAGCGGAAGCAAAGGTAGCCAGCCACGCCAGCCTAACGCCCGGCTTGGCGGGATAGTTTACCCTCTTCGGCTTAAAAAAGGCCCGCGCGGAACGGCTGGCCCTACCCGCTTAGATGCGCAAAGCAGCCCGACGGTTGCGCCCGGCAGCTACTCTTATTGCGCCGCCCGCTCAGCTGATGTACGACTGCAGCGCCTGGGTGAGCTGGGGCGCGGGCACCACGCCCGCCTGCCGCCACACGGGCTGCCCTTTGTGGAACAGAATCAGGGTTGGAATGCTCTGCACCCGGAACTGCTGGGCGGCGGCCTGGTTGCGGTCCACGTCAATCTTGATGACCTTGAGCTTGCCCTGGTGCTGGGCGGCCACCTGTTCCAGAATGGGAGCCATGGTTTTGCAGGGCCCGCACCAGTCGGCGTAAAAATCGACGAGGACCGGCATACCGGGGCTGCTGATAAGTTCGGAAAAAGACTTCTTAGGCATGGCGCAGAGAGAAAAGCACGAGAAAAGAAAGGCGGCCAGCCCCGGGGCCCGGCCGCTCCGGTATACGGCTGGCCAGCGGAAAAGAGGCAGCTACGGCCCGGCCAAACGCAAAAAAGCCCGGCGCTGCAACGCTGGGCTTTCTCGTGGTACTGGTGAAAAGGTGCGGTAAGATAAGCTTATTTACGATTATCAATTACCGTCACATCGTTGGCGACTTCCGGGAAGGTGAAGCGGCCACTGACCACTTTCTTGCCCGATACCTGGCATTCCCACACGTAGCGGCCGGGCGTGCCCGTGGCCGCCTCGCCGGATTCCGACTTGAAGTAGTCCGGGTCAGAGGCTTCGGAAGGGAAGATGACGTCGATGCCGTTCTGGCCTTTCTGAATCTCCTTCACCAGAATGTAGGCCTTGCCGTTGTTCTGGTTGGTGACCACGAAGCGGGCGGTGTAGGTGCCGAGCTGGCCGAATTTATCCATCACGCCCAAGCGGATGTAGGCATCCGTCGATACCAGCCAGGTCTGGGCCTGGGAAGCGGTGGAAGTCAGCATCAGCAGCCCCAGCACCAGGCCGGCGGCGCGCAGCAGTTGCATTGGGCGACAGAAAACAGTGGTAGTAGAGACGCGCATGGGCAAAAGGAGTAAGTAGTGTAAGAACGCGGAGAGAAGAGCAGAACGCAGAGCAATGGTAAACCGGGAGCAGCGGCGGCAGCGAGTGACCAGAGAGGTGTAAAAGCCTGACGAACACCTCTGAGAGAACTTTTTGCCTCATCCCCCAACCAAATATAGAGGCTATTTGCCCGCCGCTGCAACAAGTTTTTTTATTTTTTGTCAAAAACCAATCTGAAAACTCGGCGTTTTTTAATTCGACAAGTACTTGTCTGTCTGTTTTATGCCGCTTTATGCCGCGCCGCCGCTCCCGTAATCAAGTACAAGAATCCGCCGGTACCGGTCTGCCGGCCGGGGAGCCGCAGTGCCAGCTGTGCGAGCGGCAGGTGAGGCAGGTGTCGCGCCACCACCTCGTGCCGCGGGAGGAAGGCGGCCGCTACGGCCCTACGGTGGCGCTGTGCCAGCCATGCCACAGCACCATTCACCTGCTGGTGCCCAACCGCGACCTAGCCCGCAAATACCCCACGCTGGAGGCGCTGCGCGGGGCCGAGGAGCTCCAGAAATACCTGCACTGGGTGCGCCGCAGCCGGGTGGAGCGCATCAGCAACCGCCGCCGGAAGCCGTAGGAAACTAGCGTGCAGAATCCGGACCTTTGCCGGCAGCCTCTCCGCCGTTTCTTGCCCCGCCACCAGTGAAATACTTCGTTCCCTTCGCCCAGCTTCGCCGGCAGCCCACCATCGTCGTAGATAGCACGGCCAACGGCGCGGCCCTCGTGCTGGCCCACTGGCGCGGCGCCCCCACGCCCGCCGCTCTGCGCGACGATACCAGCGCCGGCTCGGTGCTGCGCGCCCTGCGGGCACCCGCCACGCCCGGGCTGGAGGCCGCGGCCGTCACCGCCAACCATTTCGACGTGGATGGCTTCGTGGGTGTGTGGAGCCTGCTGCACCCGGCGCTGGCTCTGCGGCACGAGCCTCTGCTGCGCCTCGTAGCCACGCTGGGCGACTTTCGGGAGCTGGACTGGGCCGACCCGCTGGCCGACCACGCCCTGCAGCTGGTGTGCTGGCTGAACGCCAAGGAGCAAGAGCTATTTTACCCACCCTTCGGCGCCCCCGAGCTGCGCCGCCGCGAGGATGAGGCCTCGACGGAAAAGTTTGCGTGGTTTCTGCCCGCATTTGGTGAGGTGCTGACCAACCCGGAAGCCGGCCGCGCCGCCTGGGAGCCCGAATACGCGCGGGTGAAGGCTGCGGTGGCCGAGCTGCAAGGCGCCAATACCAGTATTCGCCGCTACCCCGACATTGGGCTGGTGGTGGTGGAAACGCCGGTGCCGCTGCCCTACTACGCCCTGTTTGGGCCCACGGCCGGCTTCGATATGGTGCTGAGCCTCTACGCCGGGCAGCGCTACGAATTCGAGTACAAGTACACCACCTGGATTGACCTGGCGTCGCGGCCCACGCGGCCCCGGCTGCCGCTGAATGCGCTGGCCGCCCGCCTGAACGCGCTGGAAACCAACGTCCCCCGCTGGACCTTCGACGGCATCACCGACACCGGCCCGCTGCTGCGGCTGGCCGGCAGCAGCCTGACCAAAGTGCAGCGCTACGCCGACCCCGACCAGCGCCCGATTCCGGCGTCCGCCATTCCGCCGGCCGGGCTGGAGCGGGAAGTAGTGGCGTTTTTCCGGCAGCAGTACGCGGCCATTGAGCCCCGGCGGTACTGGACCTGGGCCGAAATCCGGGCGGCGGGCGCAGCGGCCAGCTAGGTACCGCCGGCTCCTTGATTACGGGGGCGGGCTGGCTCGGCGGTAGCGGCCGGCGGCCCGAGGCGGCCCCAGGAGCATAGCGAGGCTGAAAAAATGCATTTGGCAAAAGCTCCGCTGACCTAGCCACGCACGCTGATGAAAGGCAGAAGTAGTCAGGGCGAAAGCCAATAACTTAAACTGTACAAAACACTGCTGTCCGCAATCCGGGCGTGCTGACCACTACCTTGGTCGGGAAAAAACCGGCCTCCGAAACCCTCCCTAAGCGAGGTGCGAGGGTAGGCTCCACAGCGGCCGTTCTGCTCCGAAGAGCCGCCGCGGATAAAGCCGGAGCTGTAAAGGGAACTTTGGGTCTTGTTCAGAAGGCTGATTCAGAAGCCGCGTTTGCCAACTGCCAAAACCCTTTTTGCCAAATGGCAAGTCCTGCCCCGCCCGGCCCGCGTACCTTGCCGGCATGGACGAACTCTTCGCTTACCTGCTGCAATTCGGGTCGCTCAACCAGCGGCAGCTCGACCTGATTGCCAGCAAGGCCACCCCCTTGGCGCTGCCCAAAGACGCGTATTTTCTGGAGGCCGGGCAGGTATCCCGGCGGGTGGGGTTTCTGCTGGAAGGGGTGCTGCGGATTTGCTACTACAATAACCAGGGCCAGGAAATCACCCGCAACTTTATCGAAGAGCTGCACCTGACCACCGACCTGCGCGGCCTGGAATACGGCCTGGCTTCGCCCGAGTACGTGCAGGCCGTGACCGATTGCCGGCTCCTTGTGTGGGCCAAACACGACTGGGACGAGCTGGCCCATACCATCGTGGGCTGGAGCGAGATGGTGCACAAGATGACCTCCAAGCACCTGCGGGAAAAGCTGGCGCGCATCAGCCCCATGCTGGCCCAGGATGCCACCACCCGCTACCGGGATTTTCTCGACAACTACCCGCGGCTGGCCAACCGGGTTCCGCTGTCGTATCTGGCCTCGTTTCTGGGCATCACGCAGTCGTCGCTGAGCCGGATCCGCCGAAATATCCGCTAACGCGCTTTTTGCCAAATGGCAACTGCGGGCGGTTGCAGGTGGGGGACCTTTGTGTGGTAAACCAACTGCAACGACCATGAAAACCGTTCTGATAACCGGCGCCAACAAAGGCATCGGCTTCGAAACCGCCCGCCAGCTTGCCCGGCAGGGCTACCACGTATTTCTGGGCAGCCGCGACCTAGCCAAGGGCCAGCAGGCCGCCGCGCAGCTCTGGGCCGAAGGACTGCCCACTGTGGAAGCCATCCAGCTGGACGTCACCGATGCCGAATCGGTGCAGGCCGCCCGCGCCGAAATTGGCCGCCAGACGCCGGTGCTCGATGCCCTCGTCAACAACGCCGCCATCACCGGTGGAATGCCGCAGGCGGCCCTCGGGGCCGAAGTGGCCACATTTGAGGAGGTGTTTGCCACCAACGTGTTCGGGGTGGTGCGGGTCACGCAGGCCTTTATCGACCTGCTGCGGCCCGCGCCCCAGCCCCGCATCGTCAACGTGGGCTCCAGCGGCGCGTCGCTGACGTTGAGCAGCGACCCGACGTGGAAATACTTTCACCACAAGGGCGCGGTGTATCCAGCTTCCAAGGCGGCGCTGCACATGTACACCATCGTGCTGGCCTACGAGCTGCGCGAGACGAGCTTCAGAGTGAATGCCGTGGACCCCGGCTTTACGGCCACCGACCTCAACCACCACCGCGGCACCGGCACCGTGGAGGAGGCCGCCACCCGGCTGGTAAAATACGTGCTGGTGGGCGACGATGGCCCCTCGGGCAAGTTTATCAGCGAGGAAAACACGCCCGTGACGGGTGAGATTCCATGGTAGTCAACGGCTAAAAACGTGATTACTTAACTCAGCAACCCCATGCAAGCAGTGCAATTTTTTGAACACGGCGCTACCGACGTGTTACAGCTGGTCGACCTCCCAACGCCCCGGCCCGGAGCAGGTGAGGTGCTGATTAAAGTAGCCGCCGCCGGGGTCAACTACGCCGACATCTGGCAGCGGAAAGGCAGCAGTCCGCCGCTGCTGCCCCTACCTTATATATCGGGCTATGAGGTGGCCGGCACCATTGCGGACCTGGGCGACGGAGTAACCACGAGCCACGTGGGCCAGCGGGTGATGGTCATGCTGGCCCGGGGTGGCTGTGCTGAGTACGTGGTAGCTCCGGCCGCGCAGGTAATTCCCTTGCCGGCGGAGCTGGGCTACGCGGCGGCTACGGCCCTGCTGGCCCAGGGCCCCACGGCCGTCGGCCTGCTCAACACGGGCGCTTATGCGTCGGTGCTGGTGCTGGCGGCGGCCGGGGGCGTGGGCTCGCTGCTGGTGCAGGTGGCCAAAAACCGGGGCCTCCGGGTGGTGGCCGCCGTGGGCAGCGAAGCGAAAAAAGCGGCCGCCCAGGCCAGCGGGGCCGACGTGGTGGTGAGTTACGCCGAGGCCGACTGGGTGCAGCAGGTACGCACGGCCACGGCCGGCCAGGGCGTAGCCGCCTCATTTGATGCCGTGGGCGGCCGCGTGGGGGCCGAGGCCCTGCAAGCCCTGGGTGCCGGGGGAACCGGCGTGGTGTACGGCGCGGCCAGCGGCGAACCAACGATGGTGGCCGCCCAGCAACTTATCGGACAGCGGCAGGTGGTGCGGGGCTACACGGTTTTTGCCGAGCTGGCAAAATTCGGGGAGTACACGGCGGAACTGCTGGGCTACTTCCGGACCGGCCGCTTACAGCTTCCCGTCCAGACCTACCCGATTACGGCGGTCCAAACCGCGCACCATGACCAGGAGTCCCGTCAGACGCAGGGGAAAGTAGTGCTGCTTTTCTGAGGAGCGGCTGCGCAGCTGGCCACGAAAAATTCCTGGCTTCCTTCGGGGAATACCGCTAGCCCTGAGGCGGGGTGCTCGTTTCAGGGCTAGCGGCTGGGCTACTATAAGGTTGCCGCCTAGATTTCTCCCCCAAACTCCACCACCCGCAGCGTGCTGATGCCGCCGGCGCCTTTGCGCACGCTGATCTGGGTGCTCACCCGCTCCTTCAGAGCCTCCACGTGCGAGATGATGCCGATGGTTTTGCCCGTGCCCTGCAGCGTTTCCAGGGCCGAGAGAGCAATGTCGAGCGTGCCGGGGTCGAGCGTGCCGAAGCCCTCGTCGATGAAGAGTGTGTCGATCTGGGTTTTGCGGCCCGCCAGCTCCGAGAGGCCCAGCGCCAGGGCCAGGCTCACCAGGAAGCTTTCCCCGCCCGACAGCGAGTTCATGGACCGGGAGCTGTCGGCCTGGTACTCGTCCACGATGAGCAGGTCGAGGTGCTCCAAGGGGTTGCGCAGGATGCGGTAGCGGTCGGTGAGGCGGTGCAGGTGGCGGTTGGCCAGCTCTACGAGGCGGGCCAGGGTGAGGCCCTGGGCAAACTCGCTGAACTTCTTGCCGTCGGCGGAGCCGATAAGCTCGGTGAGCCGCCGCCAGCGCCGGGCCTCCAGCTGCTGCTTTTCCAGGGCCCCGGCCAGGGCCGCGTGCCGCTCCAGGCCGGCGTGGTGGCTGTGCAGGCGCTCCTGCCGCTGCCCAAGCTGCTGATTCAGGGCGGCGAGCTGCTGGCCGCCAGCCGCCAGCTGCCCGGCAATGGTTTCGGCGCTGTCGGTGGTGAGGGCGCGGGCCTGGGCCTGTTGCAGCTGCTGGGCGGCTTCGGTCAGGCCCTGTTGGGTGGCGGCCACGGCCTGGTCGTGAGTTTGGAGCTGCTCGGCCAAGCGGCGCACTTCCGGATCGGGTAGGAGCAAGGCGGCCAGCGCGGCGGGCTCCGGGGCCAGGCCGGCGGTGGTTAGGGCGGCGGCCAGCTCCTGGTACTGCTGCTGCTGCTGGCGCTGCTGCTGTTGGGCATCCTGCTCGCGCTGGCGCAGATTTTCCTGGGCCACGGAAAGCGCGGTTTCCCGGGCTTTTTGCGCGTCGGCCAGTTGCTCCAGCTGCTGCCCCGCCTGCTCGAAGGCGGCGGCCAGCTCCCGGCGGGCCGCCGCTACGCTGGTGCCGGCAAACAGCTCGTGCCGCTCCTGCCGCTGCTGCTGGAGCGTGGCGTGGTTTTCCAGCAGCTCCTGCTTGCGCACCCGAAGCCAGGCCTGCAGCCGCTCCTGCTCTTCGGTGGTTTTCTCGAAAGTGGCATTAAGGCCCGCCGATTCGCGCAGGGCTTCCTGCCGGCTCTGCTGCTGCCGGCCAAACTCGGCGGCGCGCTGCCCGGCCAGCTCCATCAGAGCCCGGCCGTTCTGGTCGTCGAACGGCAGGCCGAAATTGCTGAGCAGGCTCCCGATAACGCCGCGCACGGTGGGCACCCGCTCCTCGGCATCGCGCAGCTGCTGGGTTAGCTGGTCGGCGTCGCGGGTGTACTCCTGCTGCTGCCGCTCCACGTACTCCAGCTGGCTGCTGGCCTGCGCCAGCTGCTGCTCGGTGGCCGCTTGCTGCCGCTCGCCTTCCTGCAGCTGCTTCACCAGCAATTTCACCTGCTCCCCGGCGGCTCGCTCTTCCGTTTCCGGCAGCAGCTGAATCGGCTCATCAAGGCCGAGGTCCGGGTCGCCGGTGGTTTGCTCCAGCATCGTGACGTAGGTATTGAGGTGGTTGAAGCGGGTGCCCAGCGCCCGCACGCGCTGTCCCAGCTCCTCCTCCCGCTGCCGGTCGTGCTGCAACGAATCCTCGCTGATGCCCAGCACGCCGACCGAGTAGGGGTGCTCCGTGGCGCCGCACACCGGGCAGGGTTCCCCGGCGGTCAGCAGCTGCCGCGTAGCGGTATGCGACAACACCAGCTGCTGCACCTGCAAGCTGCGACGCAGGTCGTCCCAGTGCTGCTGCTGGGCTTTCTGCTCCAGCTGCAGTCCGGCCACCTGATGGCGGAGGCGGCGAAGCCAGCGGTTGCGGTCGGCCACGGCGGCCTGCTGGCGGAGCGTGAGGTCGGTGAGCTGCTGCCGGGCCACGGTGGCGGCCTGCTGATACTGCCCGGCGGCGGCCTGCACCTGCTGCTGTCGGCGCCGGGCTTCCTGCACCCGCTGGCGCCACTGGCCCAGCTCGGCGCTCAGGTGTTCCCAGTCCTGAATGTTGGCCGACAGCTCCGGCAGCACCGCCGCCAGCTCGCTCACGTGGCTGTTCAGCGCCAGCCACTTGTCGACTTCCCGGAGCTGGGCCTGCAGCTCCCGGAGGCGCGCCGATGCCTGCTCGGTGCTGGCCTTGAGGAGCTTGCACTGCTCGTTGTTGACGTCGTACTCCTGCTTGTCCTTGAGCAACTGGGCTTCGCTGAGCTGGATGATGGTGTCCAGCTTTTCGGCGGCCAGCAGCCGGGGTTCCTGCTGCTGCTGGGCTTCGGCGGCGGCATCCCGGACCTGCTGGACCTGCGCGCGGGCCCGCTGCGCCGACTGGTACTGCTCCTGCAGCTGCGGCAGCTGTTCGCGAAGCTGCTCCGCTTCCCGTTGCAGCCGCTGAATCTGGGTGGCGGCCTGCTGAAGCAAGGCCCACGGAGTGCGGAAGGGCAGGGCCTGCTCGTGGCCGGCCACGCGCTGCCGAATCGGGGCCAAAGCTTCGGCTTCCTGGTGCAGCACTAGCAGCCGCTGCTGCCCGCGCTGCTGGCGGGCGGTGAGGTCGCCGAGTTGGCGCAGCCAGGTCTGAGCTTCGGTGAGGCGCTGCTGCTCGGCCTGGGCCAGGTGGAGCTGGGTGTGCAGGTCGGCTACTTCCGCGTCGAGGGCCGCCACTTCCTCGGGCGCGAGCAGCGCGACGCCGGCCAGCCCCACGCGCAGGTTGTCGACCTGCTGGGCTTCGTGCTTGGCCCGCTCGAAGGCGGCGCGGGAGATGTCGGAGTACTTTTTGGTGTCGGTAATCTTTTCCAGCAGCTGGGCCCGCTCGCCGGGGCTCGACTTCAGAAACTTGGTGAAATCTCCCTGGGCCAGCAGCACGGAGCGCAGAAACTGGCGGTATTCCAGCCCGCTCAGCTCGGCCACCTTGGCCGGCACCTTCGACTTGTAGCTTTCCAGCAGCGGCCACTCTGGGCTGATTTCGCCGGCCTCATTCGGGGCTGGCTGCTCGCTGAGCTCCATGCGCGCGTCCTGGAGCTTGCCCTCGGCCTTTTTACGGGCCCGGTACTGGCTCCACTTGGCGCGGTAAAGCTGGCCGCTGACCTGAAACTCCACTTCGGCCCAGCTCTCGCCGGTGCCGTGACTCATCACCTGCTCGGGGCCGCTGCCGTCGTGGCGGGGTACCTGGCCGTAGAGGGCCAGGGTAATGGCGTCGAGGATGGTTGTTTTGCCCGCGCCGGTGGGCCCCGTAATGGCAAACAAGCCCGCGTCGGACAGCGGCGAAGCACCGAAATCCACTTCGTGCTCGCCTTGCAGGGAGTTCAGGTTAAAGAAACGGACGCGCAGGATTTTCATTCGGAGGAAACAAGGCAGAGAATAAGCATTTGATAAATAGGTGTTTATATAATTTATTATTGTTGGTAATCCCTATTTGCGCCACTTTCTTAGCGCTCGGACCTCTTGTACTTCCATCCTTACTATACGATGACTCCAGTTTGCGCTTACATTCTTAAATATGCCCGTTATTTCAACATATTTACTGTCCAATACAGCTGCGTCCTTGGCGAGGTCGTGATTGGCAGAAGACGTCAGGTTTATGCCATCTATCAAGTAGTCGCCGTGTTCTTTGGAGAAATACAGAGTATAGTCCTCAAACTTCAGGTGTAGATACCCCCTTACAGTGACTAGCTTTTTGTCATATATTGCTGGATTGGCAATCAACTCGATATAGGAGAGTGACACCGGCTTTTCTGACTGGGCAGTTGCCGAATCACCTAACAAAGCCAAAAAGAGAATAGCGACTACAAAGGATTTAATGTAAGCGACGGAGATTATCATGTGAATAGTGGCTTGCTCTCTTTGGCAACAATGTTTATCCCCGCATACTCTCCAGCAGCTCGTCAAAGGTACGCAGCAGCGCGGCGCGACCATCTTCGGCTTCGGTTTCGAGGCGCTGCTCGAATACTTCCCGCTCGGTGAAGTCGTGCAGGCTGCGAGTGAGGGGCTCGTCGTCGGCCTCGCCCAGGGGCTTGAGCTTGACGAGGCGGAAATGGCGGCGGTTGAGCACTTCCAGCTGGCTGCGGTCCAGCGCGGCAATAACCTTGAGCAGCGCATCGGCCACTTCCAGCTGGGTCAGCTCCGAGCGGATTTCCACGTCGACCCAGGCCGGCAGGGTGTAGCCGGCGTTGTTGTAGGTGGTCAGGCTGAGGATAACGTCGTCGAGGGCCCCGTGGAAGCGCACCAGCCGCCGGGCGCCGGGCACGGGCAGCATGTTGAGCGAGTGCAGCTTACCGGCGGCAAATTCCAGCACCAGCACTTCCTTGGGGTGGTCGACTTCCGAAAACGACAGCGCGATGGGGGAGCCCGAGTAGCGGATATGCTCCCGCCCGCCCACCCGCTGGGGTCGGTGAATATGGCCCAGGGCCACGTAGTCGAAGATTTCGGGGAAGTGCTCGGCCGTCACCTGGCCCAGGTTGCCGACGTGAATCGTGCGCTCGGAGTCGGAGGGGGCCGCGCCGGCGGCGTAGAGGTGGCCAGTGGCCAGCACGGGCACGCCGGTGGCTTTGTGCTGCCACACGGTTTCGTGCTCGGCCACGCGGGCGTAGTGGTCGGCAATGCCCTGCTTGATGCGCTGCTCCCGCTCCTCGGCCGTTTCGCCGGGCACCGAGAGGCGCACGTCCCGGTCGCGCAGGAAGGGCACGGCGCACACCACCAGACCGGGCTGCCCGGCGGCGTCGTTGAGCACCAGCACCTGATCGGCGAAGCACTCGGGCACGCAGCCCACCACGTGTACCCGCAGGTGGCGCAGCAGCCGAGCCGGAGCGTTGAGCGTGGCCGGGGAGTCGTGGTTGCCGCCCACCACCACGATGTCGCGGCAGCCGGTGGCCTGCATCTGCAGCAGAAACGAGTAGTACAGCTCCAGCGCCTGGTTGGAGGGCGAACCGGTATCGAAGACGTCGCCGGCCACGATGAGCACCTCCACGCGCTGCTCGCGCACGGTGGCCACCAGCCAGTCGAGGAAGTGGCGGTGCTCCTCGGTTCGTTCGTGGCCGCTGATAAAGCGCTGGCCTAGGTGCCAGTCGGCGGTGTGTAAGACGCGCATGAGGTTGGGATGAACCTCAAAGATACCCCAACGGCGGCGGAAGCAAAAGCTGGAACAGAGAAGCTGGGGTCGTACATTTTATTCCTGGCCGCTCGGTAGTCGGGAAAGCAGCGTTGCAGACCGGGTCGTTTAGAAGGTTTGCTTCTTCTCAAGCTCTGGCAGAGAGTGGTCGATTCGCCGGGCTAATTCCGGCAGCTTAATTGTGGGCACGGCCGGGAACAAGTGATGCTCCAAGTGATAAAACATGCTGAACGTGATTTTATTTTTCCAGCCGTCCCGCTGGGTCCGGGCAAACTGCGGGCTTTCTGCGGTGTCATGGTGGACGGTCCAAACGGCGAAAAAAGCCATCAGGAATTCTCCGATAATCATGACCACGATATGGTAGATCAGAAAACGGATATCAAAGTAAAAGACCACTCCGGCAAAAGCGGCAATGGAAGCCAGCTCGAAAAGCACATTTTTCACGTAGCTCAGGTTGCCAAGCTGGAGCGTGATTTTATGAATCAAAAACATGTGAACCGGGCCGTACAGAATAGCCCCGTACCAGGTCATGCCCGCTGATTTTCCTTCGTAGTCATCTTCAGTCAGGCAGTACTTGTGGTGCCGGACATGATTAAACTTAACGGCGTGGATTGATGCCATCATCGAAATGCTGTTTAGATACAGCGTCAGCCAGGTTAGAAATTTGCTGGTGCCCAGCGAGTTGTGGAAGCCATTGTGGACTTGCCGTAAGGCCGTCAGAAAGTAAAAGGCGGAAAAAGGCAGAGCAATGATGTAGTGACCAAAATAAGCTAAGGCCAGGGAGATGAGCAGCCAGGGAAGAGTCAGGTTATTTTCGATGAGCATTTCCCTGACCGAAAGATTTCTCAAATCTCTCCATTCAACCTTTTTCAGTATTTCGGCATGGGTCATGGCAGTAGCTTATAGAGTTTTACTGGGTAAGTATAATCAAACCTCGGGGAGCATTGCAGCTACCAAAAAAAGTAGCGTAAGGCACCCTGACTCGGCTGCCTTACGCTACTCCTTCAACGCAGCCGGTTAATGCACCGCCTGCTTCTGAAACTCCGTGATGGCGTCGCTCAGGTCGTAAATCTCGGCGCCGGGCAGGGCGGCTTCCAGAATGCTGCTGCCCGCGGCCGAGCGGTAGCCGCCGGCGCAGTGCACCAGGATGGGCTTGTCGGTGGGCACCTCGTGGGCCCGCTCCCGCAACTCGGGCAGCGGAATCACCAGCGCGTCGGCGAAGATGGGCGGCCGGGCCTCGGCGTGGTTGCGGATATCGACGATGGTGAAGTCTTCGGGCCGTTCGCGCACGTGGGCCACGTCGACCACGGGACTGGTGGCCGGGAAGTGAGCGGGCGTGAGCAGGGCGCCCTTAATCAGGGTTTCATAGCCGATTTTGGCGGTTTTGCGAATCACGGCATCCAGGGCAATCTGGGAGTCGGCGAGCAGGTAGAACGGCTCCTTCGGGCCCACTACGGAGCCCAGCCAGGTTTCGAACTTGCCGCCGTCCTGCAGGTTGATGGCGCCGGGCAGGTGGCCCTGCTTGAACTCGGCCTGCGGGCGGGTATCGATGATAAGCGTGCCGGGCTGCAGCGCCGCGTCGGGCTGCAGGCGGGGCACGGCCCGGATGCTGTCCTCGAAAGGCAGGGCGCCGGCCTTGTTGAGCTGTACATCGTGGCCGAAGTACTTGGGCACGAAGGGCTGGTCTTCAAGTAACACCCGAATAAACTCCTCCTGCGACATGGGCTGCAGGGCGTAATTGGTTTTTAGCTCCTTGCCGATGGTGCTGTCGAGGTCGGTGCTGGTGGTTTTGCCGCAGAGCGAGCCGGGGCCGTGGGCCGGGTACACCTTGGTAGTGGCGGGCAGGGTCATGAGCTTGCGGCGGGTGCTGTCGTAGAGCTGGGCGGCGAGCTGCTCGCGCAGGTGGCCGCCCACGGCTTCGCTCTCGCGCAGGTCGGGCCGGCCCACGTCGCCCACAAAGAGCGTGTCGCCGGTAAACACGGCGCGGGTCTGGGCCAGCTCGTCGATGAGCACGATGCTGATGCTGTCGGGGGAATGACCGGGGGTGTTCATAGCGTGCAGCTCCACGGGCCCCAGCGTGATTCGGTCGCCGTCGTCGAAGGCGTGGTGGGGGTAGCCGGCTTTCACCAGCTTGCTGCAGTAGATGGTCGCGTCGGTTTCGTCGGCTATTTCCAGGTGCGACGACACGAAGTCGGCGTGCGGGTGGGTTTCAATCACGGCGATGATGCGCGCGTCGTGCTCGTCGGCGAAGTCGTAGTAAGGCTGAGGGTCGCGCCCCGGATCAATGATGGCAATCTGACGGCCGGCGCGGATGGCGTAGCTGGCGTGGGCCAGGCCCTTGTCGTAAAATTGCTGGATCTGAACCGAGGCGGTACTACTGGGCAGGGGGCTCATGGGGTGAAACATTGGTGGGGCGCCGCACCGGACGGCGGGCGCGAATAAGTCAAATATAGCAAACCGCTCCGGATTGCGGGAGTTCAAACCGCCGGAAATAGTCGCCGGTTGGACTAGCCTGAATAGGATAAATTTGTACCTTTCGTTACAATAACAGCCTTCTACATATAATCATAAAGCGTATGAAAATCAAAATTTTACTTGCTGGACTTTGCACCGCCGCCACCCTAGGCACCGTCTCGGCGCAGGCACCCTGGTCCACAAACTCAGCTATTCCCAATCTTTACACCCCGGGCAGCTATCTGTGGGTAACAATGTCGAGTGCGCCGCAGCCCGATGCACTCTGGATGATGGGGAGGATTGGCACTGGTCGCGCCAGATACAGCTCCTACGTTGTGCGAACGACGAACAACGGGCAGACCTGGGATAGTGGAGAATTGGTAGCTGATGGGGCTTCGGCCTATCTTAGTAATCCGGCTAGTGGATATTTTGGGCAAAACCTGTACGCGCTGGACGCGGAAACCGCCTGGCTTATCGACCATGAGGCGGCAGCACTCAGTCATTACCGACTGTTGAAGACCAGCAGCGGCCCGCGGAATTTTAGCGTAATAGCACCGACTTTGCCTGCCCCCTTCGACCAGGTTTTCTTCTTTGATGCGACGACGGGCGTAGCCGTGGCTCCTTCGGCAGCCAATGGCGCCTGGCAACTATACCGGACCACCGATGCCGGCGCTACCTGGATGTTACTTCCCAACGCTCCACTGGTGGGCCCCGCTACCGATCAGCTCCTGAGTACTAATGCCAACTTTGCGCGACTGGGCAACAACCTGTGGTTTGGGACGGCCAATGGCGCCATCCTGCGCACCACCGATAGGGGCCTGACCTGGACCAGCCAGACTAGCGGGCTCAAGCTCAGCGGCGTCACTTTCCGGGATGCCCAGCACGGTCTGGCCTACGGCTTCGCCCCGGGCAGCGTGGAAATGCAGTCGAAGACGGACCGGCTGCTGCGCACCGCCGACGGGGGCCTGACCTGGGTACCCGTCACTACCCAGGGGCCGTTGCGGGCCCGCACGATAACGGCCATACCGGGTACGGCCGGCACTTACCTGAGCAGCGGCTATTACCGGATTCAGAACGACCGGGACGCCGCCGTGTCCTTTTCCACAGATGAGGGCACTACCTGGCAGGCTATTGCCACGGGCGAAAACATTGACTACCTCCAGCTCAGCGCCAGCAGCCCCGAGCAGATCTGGCTCACGGCCGATACCGACCTGACAAATAGTCCCTTCGTTACCAATCAGCGCAGTCTGCGGCGGTACGCCGGCCCGGCGCTGGTAACGGCTACAACGAAGGCCCAGCCTAACGCCTTGGCCTTGTACCCCAGCCCTACTACAGGCGTAGTGCAGTTGCCCACGCCGGCTACCGGCACCGAAACCGTGAGCATTTCGGACTTGACCGGCCGGGTGCAGCAGACCTTGCAACTCACGCGCGGCCAGCGGCAGCTGGACTTGTCGGGGCAGGCGGCCGGTATCTACCAGGTGGTGCTGACTACGGCTCAGGGCCAGCGCTATACCCAAAAGCTGGTACGCCAGTAAACTAACCGCCGGAATTAGCCGCCCCAAGTCAAAACGCAAACGCCCCAGCCGGTCCGGTTGGGGCGTTTGCGTTTTGACTCGGGGCGGCGGGCTTACATTCTAGCTTTTCACTTTGAGCTTGCCGTTCTGCACTTTATCCTTGCGCTTGTCCAGCTGGTCGTCGCGAAGCTGGTCGTACTTGGCGTATTGGTCGGCGGATAGCACGGCCTTGAGCTGGGCGTCGTACTTGTCGCGCAGGGCTTGCATGTCCTGGCCCAGGCCCTGGCGGCTGCCCGCCGCGGCGTATTTGCCGCGCAGGGCCTGACCCTCGGTGGCGCGGTCGAGGCCGATCTGGCGCACCTGGGTAGCTTGTTCGGAAGTGAGATTAAGTGCCTTGGTGAGGCGCTGAGCCAGTCGGTCGGCCTGCTGCTCGGGCGTGCGGTTAGCGGCCTGGCCGGCGCGGGGTGGGCGGACCGTTGCGGTTTGGGCGGAAGCGGCGCCAGCCGTCAGCAAGGTCGCGGCGAGCAAAACGAGCATCTTTTTCATGATTCGGGCTTTTATAGGGGGAAGTTGGGGCTTGGATGGCCTTGGGCTGCGAAAGTTTAACCGCCGCCCGCCTCTGGGCTATGAGCTTCGCAAAAGCCCCGGCCCGGAGTGCAACCAAAGGCCGGGGTGGGCCTCTTTCACGCGGAACTGCCGACAATCGTCTATATTCGGGCTCCCCGAAACGACTTTCCGACTTTCCCAACCTCTCATCTTTCCTCCTTCTCTCTTTCCCTTTGTATGGCAAATATTTTCGCCAAAAAACCGCTGGCCCAACTCCTGGGTGAGGCAAACTCCACCGGCCACGGCACGCTGAAACGTACGCTGGGCGCCGGCAACCTCGTCGCGCTGGGCGTGGGCGCCATCATCGGCGCGGGCCTGTTCGTGCGCACGGCCGCCGCCGCTGCCCAGGCCTCGGGCCCGGGCGTGACGCTGGCCTTCATCGTGGCCGCCATCGGCTGCGTCTTCGCCGGGCTGTGCTACGCCGAGTTTGCCGCCATGATTCCCATTGCCGGCTCGGCCTACACCTACGCCTACACCACCATGGGCGAGTTCATTGCCTGGGTTATCGGCTGGGCCCTGATTATGGAGTACGCCCTGGGCGCGGCCACGGTGTCCATTGCCTGGAGCGAGTACTTAAACAAGCTGCTGGAGGTCTTCGGCACCAGCATCCCGTATAATCTCAGCCACTCGCCTTTCGAAAGCATCGTGGTCAATGGCGTGGAGCAGCACGGCCTCATCAACCTGCCGGCCCTGCTGATTATCGTAGCCCTGAGCCTGCTGCTCATCAAGGGCACCCAGGAATCGGCCATGTTCAACGCCGTCGTGGTGGTGCTGAAGGTGGCCATCGTGCTGGTGTTCATTGCCGTCGGCTGGCAGTTCATCAACCCCGCCAATCACACGCCCTACCTGATTCCCGACAACGCCGAGCCCGTGAAAGATGCGGCCGGCAAAATCGTGCGCGAGTACACGGCCTGGAACAAGCACGGCTGGGGCGGCGTCCTGGGCGGCGCGGCCATCGTATTCTTCGCCTTCATCGGTTTCGACGCCGTGAGCACCGCGGCCCAGGAAGCCAAGAACCCCAAGCGCGACATGCCCATCGGTATCCTCGGCTCGTTGGCCGTGTGCACCGTGCTCTACATCCTGTTCGGCCACGTGCTGACGGGCGTGGCCAACTGGCGCGAGTTTGCCGACCCAGCCCTAGGCGGCGAGGCTTCCGTAACCTACGCCATCAAGGCCCACATGCCCGGCTACGAGTGGCTGAGCACCGCCGTGACGGTAGCTATTCTGCTGGGGTTCTCCTCCGTGATTCTGGTGATGCTGATGGGGCAGAGCCGCGTGTTCTTCTCCATGGCCAAGGATGGCCTGATGCCCAAGGCCTTCTCGGAGCTGCACCCGCGCTTCGGCACACCCTACAAGTCAAACCTGGTTTTGCTGGTGTTCGTGGGCGCTTTCGCCGCTTTCGTGCCCGGCTCCCTGGCCGGTGATTTGACCTCGTTCGGCACGCTGCTAGCCTTCGTGCTGGTGAGCATCGGCGTGTGGCTCATGCGCCGCTCCGACCCCGCCCAGCCCCGGCCGTTTCGGGCGCCGCTGTCGTCGGCCGCCTTCCCGCTGGTGCCCATCCTGGGTGCCGCCATTTGCACGCTCATGATTGTGGCCCTCGACGCCGATACGCTGAAGCTGGCCCTGATCTGGATGCTGCTGGGCTTCGTGGTGTACTTCCTCTACGGCAAGCGCAACTCCATGCTGCAGAAGGGCATCGTAGTGGTACCCACCGAAATGGACGAGCAAGCCTTCATCGAGCCCGACCCAAACAACCGCTAGGGTGTAGGTTATTCTAACAAAAAGCCCCGTCAGCAAGCTGCTGGCGGGGCTTTATGGGTAAAAAATACCACTGCCTCAGGCCGAAACTACTCCCGCTACCGGCCGGCGCAGCGGCTGGGCGTGCCCGTAGCTGAGGCTGCGCCAGAGCCACTCGGCCGGCCCGAACTGAAACCGCCGCAGCCACCACCGGCAGAACAGCAGCTGCACCCCAATGATGCCCAGCGCCAGGGGCCACAGCAGCGTGGGGCCCACCGTGCCCACCCAGCCCAGGCCCCGCCCCGAAAACAGGAACGTGGCAATCAGACTCTGGCTGAGGTAGCAGGTGAGGGCCATGCGTCCGAGCGGGGCCAGCTGCCGCAGCACCCATTGCGCCCCGGCGTGCCGCCAGGCCAGGGCAAAAGTAGCCGCGTAGCTCAGCGCCAGCGGCCCCACGCCCAGTGCGTAGAGCCCAGCCCAGGACAGCCCCGGCGTGGTACCATCGTAGTATTCCTTGGAGTGGTGCAGATAGGCGTTGAGCAAACTGGCCGGCAACCCCAGGGCCAGGCCCCAAAAAGCCACCCGCCGCAGCACCGGCGCGTAGGCGTCGAGCTGGCGGAAAACCTGGTGGCGCCCCACCCACAGCCCGAGCAGAAACATGGCCAGCACCTTGCACACCCGCCACTCAAATAGCAGGTCGCCGGCCCGGAAAAAGATGCCCGCCCACAGAGCTTTCAGATAAACGCCCCAGCTCGGACTGGCAAATACTTCATAGATGGACTTGATGCCCAGCCGCTCGACCAGCATTCCGCCCACGGCGTAAAACGGCAGCGACGGGGTCAGTGGCACCGCGGCCTTCCACCCCCCGCCCAGCCAGAATACCGCCCACAGCACCACCGGCAAAATCAGCAGTACCACCACCCAGCGGAAGATGGCCCGGTCGGAAAGGCTCCGCAGGCGCACCAGCAGCAACCCCACCAGGGCGTAGAAAGCCAGAATGTCGCCGGGCCAGAGAAGCAGCAGGTGGGCCAGCCCGATGAGCAGCAGCACCCACAGCCGCCGCCGGTAAGTTTGCAGCCGCTCGTCGCCGCGCGCCGTAGCCCGGCCCAGCTGCACGGCGAAGCCGATGCCGAAGAGCAGGGAAAACAGGGAGTAGAACTTCCCATCCACCAGCGCCCGGATCAGAAAGGCCGCCGCGGGGTCGGTGGCCGCGGTGGAAAGCTGGGCCGCCGGCACGGCCCCGGCCTCGCCCCACTGGCTGAAGCTGGTAAATAGATTGGCCAGGCACACGCCAAACAGCGCAAAGCCCCGCAGGGAGTCGAGCAGCGCAGCCCGCTCGGTTTCGGCCAGCGGTGCCGCCGGGGGAAGGGTAGAAGAAGTGGGCATAGTCCCGGAAGTGGTTAATTTTCCGGACTATTTACCCAATATATCGGACCAATGAAATATATAGGCCCGTTTTCTGCGCCGCGGCCCCTTACTTTTTCACCACGGCCTTCACCTCGCTTTGCAGCTTAAGCACCCGGTCGCCGTTTTCCTGCACGATGAGGAAGGCGGGGTTTTCGGGGGTGCCGTGGCGGGTGATGTCGGCACCCTGCAGCTTGCGGGTGACGGATTCTTTGTGGGTTTCGGCAATCTTGCCGGTGGCCGTACCGGTGCCGTATTTCCAGCTGACTTCGGTGCCTTTGCGCATAAGAGTTGGGGGAATGGAGTGGGAGAGAGGATAGATACTGCCCGCGGGCCCGAAAAGTTGACGGCCGACCTGCAACCCGGCGCGGCGGCGGGTTTCTTTGGGCCGGCGGCGGCAATCTGCCCCGGCGCCGCTACCTTTCTGTCCCGACTCTTCTTTCGCCAACCAAACCCGTTTCTATGTCGCACTTTCTACGCCAGCTTGGGCTGGCCGGCGGCCTGCTGCTGAGCAGCGCCGCGGCCTACGCCCAGCAACCCAGCACGTACCCGCGCAACGGCGTGTACGACCAGCGCCCTGGCCTCTACGCCTTCACCCACGCCACCATCTTCACCGACTACAAAACTCGCCTCAATGACGCCACGCTGCTGATTCGGGATGGCAAGGTGGAGGCCGTGGGCACCGCGGTGAAGATTCCCGCCGGCGCCGTGGTGCAGGATCTGAAGGGCAAGTTCATCTACCCCGGCTTTGTGGATCTGTACGCCAGCTACGGCGTGCCCGAGGTGAAGGCCCCCGAGCGCCAGGGCCGCCGCGGCAACGGGCCGCAGTTTGAGAGCCAGAAAGCCGGCGCCTACGACTGGAACCAGGCCGTGCACCCCGAAATCAACGCCGCCGAGCTGTTCAAGGCCAACGAGGAGCAGGCCGACGTGTACCGCAAGCTCGGCTTTGGGGCGGTGCTCACCCAGCAGCCCGACGGCATTGCCCGGGGCACGGCCGCGCTGGTCAGCCTCAACACCAACCGCAAGGAGCAGGCGCTGGTGCTCACCGACCGCGCCGCCGCCGCCTTTTCCTTCGACAAGGGCACCAGCTCCCAGGACTACCCCAGCTCCCTGATGGGCAGCATCGCCCTGCTGCGTCAGACCTACCTCGACGCCGACTGGAACCAGCGCAACCCGACCAAGGAGCAGAACCTCTCGCTGCGGGCTTTCAACCAGCAGCGTGCCCTGCCCCAGATTTTCGCGGTGCGCGACAAGCTCTCGGCCCTGCGCGCCGATAGGGTAGGCGACGAGTTCGGCACCCAGTACATCCTGAAAGGCAGCGGCGACGAGTACCAGCGCCTGCCCGACATTCAGGCCACCAAGGCTCCGCTCATCGTCAGCCTCAACTTCCCCGACGCCTACAACGTCGACGACGTCTACGATGCTTCCCGCATCGACCTTGCGGAGCTCAAGCACTGGGAAATGGCCCCCGCCAACGCCGGCCTGCTGGCCAAGGCCGGCGTGCCCTTCGCCCTGTCGGCTGCCGACCTCAAGGACAAGAAGAAGTTTATGCCCAACCTGCGCAAGGCCATCCAGTACGGCCTGACCGAGGAGCAGGCCCTGCGCGCCCTCACCGCCACTCCGGCCGAGCTGATTAAGGCCCAGAACCAGGTCGGCAGCCTCAAAGCGGGGATGCAGGCCAACTTCCTGGTGTGCTCCAACCGCCTCTTCGCCGACGACAACGTGCTGCTCGACAACTGGGTGCAGGGCGAGCGGTACCAGCTCAGCACCGTGCCCGCCGACTACCGCGGGGTTTACACCCTGAAGGTAACCGGTCAGCCCGAGGTGAAGATGCTGGTAGCCGGCAAGCCCGAAGCCCCCGAGATGCGCCTGGCCCTGGCCCCCGGCGACACCGTGCGCGGCTCGTTGCTGATTACCGGCGAGCTGGCCACCATCGTCTACAACCCCGCCGACAAGGCCCCTAGCCGCAAAGCTCAGCCCGGCGCGGACCAAAAACCAACAACTACCAACCAAAAACCAGGTGGCGCCGTGCGCCTGAGCGGCTACTACACCCCCGAAAGCCGCCTGCTCCAGGGCGACGGCCAGCTGCCCGACGCCACAGCCGTGAAGTGGAGCGCCCAGCGCCAGGAGGAAGCCACCCGCGCCGCCCGCCGCGACTCCGCCAAGGCCCCCGAGCCCATCCTGCTCGGCCAGGTGCTCTACCCGTTCGTGGCCTTCGGCCGGACCGAGGTGCCCCGGCAGGAAACCGTGCTCATCAAGAACGCCACGGTCTGGACCAGTGAGGCCGCCGGCAAGCTCGAAAACACCGACGTGCTGCTCCAGAACGGCAAAATTCAGAAAATCGGCAAAAACCTGAGCGTGCCCAGCGGCGGCCGCAGTATCGACGGCACCGGCAAGCACCTGGCCCCCGGCATCATCGACGAGCACTCCCACATTGCCATCAGTGAGGGCGTGAATGAGGGCACCCAGGCCGTGACCTCGGAGGTGCGCATCGGCGACGTGGTCGATGCCGAGGACATCGACGTGTACCGCGACCTGGCCGGGGGCGTGGTGGCCTCCCAGCTGCTGCACGGCTCGGCCAACCCCATCGGCGGGCAATCGGCTCTTATTAAGATGCGCTGGGGCATGAGCCCCGAGCAGATGAAAATCGAGGGCGCGCCGGGCTTTATCAAGTTTGCCCTGGGCGAAAACGTGAAGCAAAGCAACTGGGGCGAGCTGAACATGCTGCGCTTCCCCCAGACCCGCATGGGCACCGAGCAGGTGTTCGTCGACGCCTTCACCCGCGCCAAGGAGTATGAGCAGGAGTGGAAGGCCTGGAACAAGCTGGGCAAGGCGAAGCAGAAGAAAGGGGAGGCCCCGCGCCGCGACCTGGAGCTCGATGCCCTGGTGGAAATCCTCAACCAGCAGCGCTTCATCACCTGCCACAGCTACGTGCAGAGCGAGATTAACATGCTCATGGGCGTGGCCGACCGTCAGGGCTTCAAGGTCAACACCTTCACCCACATCCTGGAAGGCTACAAGGTGGCCGACAAGATGAAGGCCCACGGCGCCAACGCCAGCACGTTTTCCGACTGGTGGGCCTACAAAAACGAGGTGCGCGACGCCATTCCCTACAACGCCGCCATCATGCACGACGCCGGCCTGAACGTGGCCATCAACTCCGACGACGCCGAGATGAGCCGCCGCCTCAACCACGAAGCCGCCAAGACCGTGAAATACGGCGGCCTCTCCGAGGAGGAAGCCCTCAAGCTGGTGACCATCAACCCCGCCAAGATGCTCCACCTGGATAGCCACATGGGCAGCATCAAGGAGGGCAAGGACGCCGACGTGGTCCTCTGGAGTGACAACCCCCTGAGCGTGTACGCCCACCCCGAGCGCACCTTCGTCGACGGCCGCCAGCTCTTCGACCTCGAATCCGACCAGCAGATGCGCCAGGACGTGCAAAAGGAGCGCCTGCGCCTGATCCAGAAGATGCTGGCTGCCAAAAAGGGCGGCGCCCCCACCCAGTCGCCCACCGCCAAGCCCAATGGCCACTTCCACTGCGACACGATGGGCGAGGACAAGGACACGGACAAGTAGCCGAGTTGTCAGAACGACCAACTTCCCTCCTCAGATAAGGAGGAGACGCCGGGCCGAAGGCGCGGCCGGGGTAGTTGACTCGTTGCTGATGTTGTTCGGTTGAACCAATACCCCACTCATCAGCAGCCGAAACCCACTCCAAAGCAGCAGAACATCGAATTGCTGCTTCGGTTTGGCAAGTCAGTGTAGAAGATGCCCAATCCCGAGCACGAAACTGACAACCCGCTGCATCGGAACACCAATCCTGAGCATCAGATTGACAATATGCTGCACCGGATTGCCAAACCCGAGCACCGGATTACCAATCCGAAGCAGCCGGACGCCCTCCGGTTGTACCAAAAGACCAACTCTATTCTGGCCGCGCCTCGCCGGCTGCCCGCCTTTTAGCCTCTCCTCATCATGACCTTCCGCCTTTCCCTATTTCTGCCCCTGCTGCTGGCCGCCGGCCCGGCCCTGGCCCAGGTACCCACGCCGGCCCCCGCCCAGAGCAAGCCCCTGCTACTCGTGGGCGGCACCCTGCACGTCGGCAACGGCACCGTCATCCCCGCCGCCGCCGTGGCCTTCGACAAGGGCCGCCTCACCTACGCCGGCGCCCAGTCCGGCTTCACCCTCGACAAGGCCGCCTACGAGGTCATCGACGTGCAGGGCCAAGACATCTACCCCGGCCTGATTCTGCCCAACACCACCCTGGGCCTCACCGAAGTCGAGGCCATCCGCGCCACCGTCGACGAGGCCGAGGTGGGGACCATCAACCCTAACGTGCGGGCCCTAATTGCCTACAACACCGACTCCGACATCCTGCCCACCGTGCGCACCAACGGCGTGCTGCTGGCCCAGGTCACGCCCCGCGGCGGCATCCTCTCCGGCCAGAGCAGCATCGTGCAGCTCGACGCCTGGAACTGGCAGGACGCGGCCGTGCGCGCCGACGACGGCCTGCACCTCACCTGGCCCCCGCTGATCCTGAAGTTGAACCCCGCCGAGGATGCCCAGGCGCTGGAACGCCGCGAAAAGGCCCGCCAAAGCCAGCTGCGCGACCTGGAGCAGCTCTTGTCGGAAGCCTCGGCTTACCGCGCCCTGCCCGCCAGCCGCAAGGAAAACCTACGCCTCTCGGCCCTGGCCGGCCTGTTCGACGGCTCCAAGACGCTCTACATCCACGCCGACTACGGCAAGGAAATCATTGAGGGCGTCCGGTTTGCCCGCCGCCTCGGGGTGCAGAAAGTAACCGTGGTAGGCGCCCGCGACGCTTGGATGATGCTCGACTTCCTCAAGCAGAACGACGTGGCCGTGGTGCTGTCCCGCATTCACGCCCTGCCCCGCCGCGCCGGCGACGACTACGACCAGCCCTACAAGCTGCCCGCCCAGCTCCAGGCCGCCGGCGTGCGCTACTGCCTCGACTACCAGGGCGACATGGAAGTGCCCGGCTCCCGCAACCTGGCCTTCATTGCCGGCACCGCCGCCGGCCACGGCCTCACCAAGGAGCAGGCCCTGACCGCCGTCACGCTCAGCACCGCCCGCATCCTGGGCATCGACAAGGACTACGGTAGCCTCGAAACGGGCAAGAGCGCCACGCTCGTCGTCAGCGCTGGCGACCTGCTCGACATGCGTACCAACAACGTCACCCGCGCCTTCATCGACGGCCGGGCCTTCAGCCTCAACAACAAGCAGCTCTACCTGCGCGACAAATTCAAGGGCAAGTACGGCCAGAAGTAGTTTTCGGTATTTGCACGGGCGCTTTCGCCTGTCAGCAGCCGGCCTTGGGGCCGGCTGCTTTTTTTTGTTCATACCGACCGTAAACCCGACGGCTAGGCTACCGAATGGCACAACAATAACTCCTATATAGGTGCGCCTGAATCAAGAATAATTCTTCATCTTGCTCATCAGGTGCAATCTGGCCGGGTGAGCCAGCACCGTGAGGAGCAACGTATGAAATTAGCATTAGTACTTCTAATCAGCGGAGCCCTGCTAAGCAGCCAGCGGGCGTGGGCGCAGTTCAACAACGCCAGCCTCGACTCGATGCAGGCCGTGCTGCCGCACCAGCCCGACACGTTGCGGCCCAAGACCATGAAGCGGCTGGCCCTGGGCTACCGCCGCATCGACTCAGAAAAAGCCCGGCTCTGGGCCACGCGGTCCGTCAGCGAGGCCCAGCGCCAGCACCGGCTGGACGACTACGCCCACGGGCTGGGCGTGCTGGGTATGCTCTACAAAGACCAGGGCAAGTACGAGGAAGCCATCCAGGTGCAGCTCCGGGCCCTGAAAATCCACGAGCAGCGTCAGCAGTACGAGGGTATTATGAATGCCAACAACGATATCGGGATTCTCTACAAGAAGTTGAAGCTCTACGATAAGGCGCTGCCTTTCTTTCAGCGGGAAGTAACGATGTGCCAGGAGCTGCTCCGGAACAAGACCTTCAAGCCAATCCGGATGGAGAACTTTCGGGTGAGCCTGGCCTACTCCCTCAACAACATCGGCGACCTATATCTGGTGCAGGGGCAGTTTGCCAAGGCCAAACCTTACTTTCTGCAAACCGTGGACTACGGCCGGCAGCTGGATATAAACGACCTGGGCGCCGTAGGCTACGCCAACCTGGCCAGCACCGAAACCGGGCTCGGCAACCTGCCCGCGGCCCTGACTTACTTCCAGAAGTCTCTGGCCTTCGACCAGGCCGAGCAGAACGAGTTCGGGCAGGCCGAAACCCTGGCCGCCATGGCCGCGCTCTACCTGAAGCTGAACGACAACGCCAAAGCCGAGCAAACCCTGCTGACGGCGCTGCGGCTGGCTACCAAGCTCCAGATTCTCTCCACCCAGCAGCAGGTGCACCAGGAGCTGAGCAAGCTCTACCAGAAAACCGGCCGCTACCCGCTGGCTACCCAGCACTACGCCCAACTGCTGGCCATCAACGACTCCATCTACAACCAGGACGTGACCCAGAAGGTGGCGGAGCTGCAAACCCGCTACGAAACCGAGAAAAAGGAGGCCCAGAACCGGCTCCTGACCAAGCAGAAGCAGCTGCAGGCGGCTCAGCTGCGCACCCAGCAGCAGGTTATTCGACGTCGCAACACCCAGCTGGTGGCGGGGCTACTGGTGGTGGGGCTGCTGGCGGGGCTGGGCTACTTGCTCTACACGCGGCGGCGGCTGCGGCGGGAGGTGGAGTTTGCCCAGGAAAAGCAGGCCCTGGAACGGGTGCGCTCGGCGGCCGTGCTCGAAGCGGAGGAAAACGAGCGGCGGCGCATCGGCTCGGACCTGCACGACGGCATCGGCCAGCTGCTTACGGCTGCCAAGCTCAACCTGCATGCCTTGAGCGAGCAGCTCGGCGCGCGCACGACGGGCCAGCAGGCCATGCTCGACAACGCGCTGGAGGTGGTGGATGAGTCGTTTCGGGAAGTGCGCAGCATCTCTCACAACCTGATGCCCAACGCTCTGATTAAGCGCGGGCTGGCCTCGGCCGTGCGCGACTTTCTGAGCAAGCTCTCCTCCGACGAGCGGCTCAAGATTCAGGTGGAGGTGTTCGGGCTGGACGCGCGGCTGGACCCAACGGTGGAGAACGTGCTGTTTCGCGTGATTCAGGAGCTGGTGCAGAACATTCTCAAGCACGCGCAAGCCACGGAGCTCACCATTCAGCTGGTGCGCAACGAAGCGGAGCTGACGGTGATGGTGGAGGACAACGGAATGGGGTTTGATCTGGGGGCGCTAGGGGAGGAAGCCGGCATCGGGCTACGCAACATCCAGACGCGGATGGCCTACCTGGGCGGGCGGGCCGAGTTCGACACGGCCCCGGGGCGCGGCACTACTGTCACGCTCGAAGTGCCCCTGCCCAGCCTGGCCGCGTAACTGCCTGACTGCCCGCCGCCCGGTGCCGAGCCGGGCCGGCAATGGCGGATGGTGGCTATTGCTGAAAAAAGCCTTGATTGCCGTACTTTTTCCGTTGTGCTCAACGGAAATCCGGCGGCTAGGCTCGCCACTAGCTCATCAGGCTGGCTCCGCCACCAGATTTCCGGATCTTTGCCGCTCCTGATTTCCGCTCTATTCACCCTGCCATGACCGAACAGTTACCCACTCCCGGCCCGATCCACGTCCTGATTGTCGATGACCACCAGATGGTGATTGAAGGCATTAAAATCCTGCTGAAAAACGAGTCCGATATCCGGGTGGTAGCCCAGGCCAACAGCGGCGCCGAGGCCCTGCGCCTGCTGCAAAGCCACCCGGAAGTAAACGTTATGCTCATGGACCTGAATATGCCCCTGATGTCGGGCGTGGAGCTGGCGAAGGCCGTCAGCGTCGCGTATCCGCACATCCGGCTGCTGGCTTTGAGCATGTTTCACGACCACGCCTCCGTGACGGAAGTGCTGGAGGCCGGCGGCTCGGGCTATCTGCTCAAGAACACCACCAAGGCCGAGCTGAGCACCGGCATCCGGCAGGTAGCCGCCGGCAACACGTTTTTCAGCCAGGAAGTAGGCTCCACGCTGCTGGCCAACCTGGCCATTCCGGCCAACCGCGACCGAAACCGCGAAGACCGGCCCGCCGAGCTTACCACCCGCGAAAAGGAGATTCTGCAGCTCATTGCCCGCGAATACTCCAACCTGCACATCGCCGAAGCGCTTTTCATCAGCGAGCGGACCGTAGAAACCCACCGCAAGAACATCCTGACCAAAACCAACTCCAAGTCGGTGGTCGGCCTGATTCAGTACGCGCTGCGGCACAAGCTTATTACGTAGGCTTAACTCGTCGTCTGCGCTGTGCTGGGGGGCCATTCGAACGTTTCGGGTGGCCTTTTTTGTGTCCGCTGTGCAATGAAATACTGATGATTCCAGGTGAAAAAATGTGGTGACCTGCGAGGCGGCTGGCACCAACAATGCGCGAAGCAAAGGGTCTAGCAATATGTTGGCACAGATAACAATGAGATGCATCGTGCGGGAGCTGGGTGACGAGTGAAATTTGGAGCTAGCAAATAGAAGGAGAGTGCGTGCTAGTACGGTGGTACTACTCCGCGCTAGTACTGATTTTTAATTTTTTCGATAAAAACTTTAACTTGTCATCAGACAATCAAATGATAATATTTTTATATTTGATCAGCCGGTTGAAATTACGCAGCAGTTGGAGCTTTCGGATTCCGCTGTCTTGCGCGGTTGCCGCCACTATCCTTCACTTCACCCTTTAACGGAAACGTACTATGCCGTCAAAGATTCTGTCTTTCATTTGCCACGTGCCCGGAGTGATGCCCGGCGCCTACTCAGCCGTCTCAACCGCTCCCGCGCCACGCCGGCCCGCGGAGCGCAAGCCGGAAGCAAAAGCCCCGAGCGGTCATTTCACGGCCATCTACGAAAATGAACGGTTCGTTCGCTTCAAATACATCAACCACACCGGAAACTAGCCGACCGAACCTTTACTCCGTCTATCCTGTCGTCGTCATCTAAGCGCTGTGCTTGCCTGGCGGGAAGAGCACAACGCTTTTCGTGCCCCTGCATTCCGCCGGGCTCCGCGCAGATTTCGGCTAACTTGCGCCCCGGTTCATCCGTTTCGCGTGCATGCCCAATCCGCTTCGTTGCCTTTTGCCTTTCGTACTGCTGGTCCTGACTTCCGTGACGGGGCAGGCGCAGCAAGCCAACTTTCAGCCCGATGAAAACGCCTGGTACGGCGTGGTGGCCCGGGGCAGTGGCCGCTCCCTGGATATCACGGGCTCCACGGCCGAGGCCGGCGCCACCGCCATTCAGTGGGAGTTTACTCATTCGCCCAGCCAGCAGTGGCGGTTTGTGCGGGCCGCGGCCGGCAGCGACTATTACCGCATTGAGGCCAAGCACAGCGGCAAGTGCCTGACGGTGGAGAAGCCCGACGAAAACGCCACCATCACCCAGCGGCCCTGGACGGGCAGCTTCTACCAGCAGTGGAAGCTGGTGCCGGCCGGGCCCATCGGCAGCTGGCAGCTGGTGAGCCGTGGCAACGACAGGTGCGCCGCCGTGGCCGCCGCCGACAAGTTCAACGGCACGCCCATCGTGGCGCAACGGCCCATGAACCGCGGCACTCAGCAGTGGCGGCTGTTTAAGCTGCGCCTGAACGTGGACTCTCGGCAACCCGGCTTTGGCCCCGGTGAGCCGCTAACGGCGGTCAATACGCCCGGCAACGAGCTGCAGCCCACCCTCACGCCCGACGGTAAAACCCTCTACTTCGCCCGCACCCGGTTTGCCGGCAACACCGAGGGCACCACCGAGTCGGGCGACATCTGGGTGAGCCAGACCGCCGACAACGGCCTGACCTGGGGCCCGGCTCAGCGCCTGGACGCCCTGAACACCCCGCAGAACAATGGCGTGATGGCCGTAACCGGCGCCGACGGGGCCAGCTTGCTGGTGCGCGGTACCTACGACCGGGACGGCGGCTTCCGCGACGACGGCGTATCGAAGGTGACGCGCGGCGGCGGGCCCAAGAGCAAGAGCGGCCGGCCCGAGGCCCTGACCATTCGCAACTTCTACTCGGCCTCGCCCGCCAACACGTTTTTCCAGACCGCCGACGAGAAAATCCTGCTGCTCTCTCTGGAGCGCGGCGACTCCTTCGGCGGCAACGACCTGTACGTGAGCCGGCCCGCGGCCGACGGCAGCTGGAGCGAGCCGCTCAACCTGGGCGGGGTGCTCAACTCGCCGGGCTTCGAGTTTGCGCCCTGGCTGGCCCCCGACGGCAAGACGCTTTACTTTTCCTCCTACGGCCACGCCGGCTACGGCAGTTCCGACATCTTCGTCAGCACCCGCCTCAACGACAGCTGGACCGCCTGGAGCGAGCCGCGCAACCTGGGCCCCACGCTTAACACGGCCGGCTTCGACGCCTACTTCACGCTCAGTCCCGACGGCCAGCAGGCCTACTATGCCGCCGCCCGCACTCCCAACGGCCCAGCCGACCTGTTTCGGGCCGCGGCCAGCGGCGTGGCTCCCGCCGACACGGTGCCCCCGCCGCCCGTGGTGCCCAACGTGGCCCAGCGCGCCTTGCTGACGGGCGTGGTGCTGGATGCCAAAACCCGCCTGCCGGTGGTGGCCGAGGTGAAGGCCATCCGGCTGGGCAACGACATTGCCTTCAACGCCACCTCGCGCACCGACGCCAGCGGCCGGTTCCAGTTTACGCTGCCCCAGGGCCCGTACCGGCTGGCCGCCGCCAGCAAAAACTACCTCACGGCCACCGACACCGTGAAAATGGTGGGCTCTATGACGCGGCAGCTGCTGCTCGTGCCCGCCACGGTAGGCGCCAGCCTGGACTTGCCGACGCTGATTTTCGCCCAGGGCAAGGCCAGCCTGCTGCCGGCTTCCTACGCCGAGCTGAACCGCCTGGCCCGCACCCTCACCGATAATCCGGCAGTCAACATCCGCCTGGAAGGCCACACCGACAACCAGGGCCGGCCCGAGCTCAATCAGAAGCTCAGCGAAGATCGGGTGAGCGAGGTGCGCCGCTACCTCGTCACGCGCGGTATTGCGGCCGAGCGTATCAGCACCGTCGGGTTTGGCGGCACCAAGCCGCGGGCCAGCAATGCCAAGGAAGAAACCCGCAAGCTCAACCGCCGGGTGGAGTTTACCATCACCAAGTAGCGGCGCGGGAAGCGGCGCCTTTCGCGTAAGCCTATGAAAGCCACCATCCGCCGGCAGCTGGACTTGCCGGGCCTGCCCTCCGCCTCGGGCATCGAAATCCTGGGCCCGACGGCCTACATCATCGGCGACGACTCGCCGTTCCTGTACTGCCTCGACACCCGGAACCTGGCCATTACCGACCGGGTCACGCTGTTTGAAACCACGGAATTCGGCTCCGGGCGCATTCCCAAAAAGCTCAAGCCCGACCTCGAATGCCTCACCGCCCTGACCACGCCCGCCGGCGAGACGGGGCTACTGATCTGCGGCTCGGGGGCCACGGCAGCCCGCGAAACGGGCTATTGGGTGACGCTGGCGGCCGGCAGCCGGGCCGCTACGGTGCAGCCGCTGGCCCTGAGCGACCTGTACGCGTCACTGCGTGAATCCCTGCCGGCCGGCGTGACGCTGAACCTGGAAGCCGTGGCCGCCTCCGCCACGGAACTGCTGCTGTTTCAGCGCACGGTGGGCTCGGCCAAGGGAAACCTGGTGTACCGGCTGCCGCTGGCGGCTACCTGGGAGTACGTGCAGGGCCGCACGGCGCGGGTGCCGGCGTTCCGGCCGCAGTTTTACCAGCTGCCCACCATCGAAGGGTTCCCGGCGGGCTTTTCCGGGGCTACCGTTTTCGGGGAGCAGCTTTTCGTAACGGCCTCCGTGGAAGACACTCACGACGCCGTGGCCGACGGCGCGGTGCTGGGCAGCTTCGTGGGCGTGCTGCCCCTGGCTGAGCCAAGTCAGGAAGTGCCGCTCGTCCCGCTGACGCAATTGGTATTGCCCGACGGGCAGCCGTACCGCGGCAAGGTCGAAAGCATTGCCGTGTACCAGCCGCTGGGACCGGGGCAGTGGGAGGTGATTCTGGTGACGGACGACGACGCGGGCGGCTCCACGGCCGTGGTAGTGGAGCTGCTGGCGTAGTTCAAATCTGCGCGTCGGGGCCAGCCGGCTGGCGGGGACGGCGCCAGATGAAGCCGTCTAGGACGTAGTGCGTAGCCTGGGGCAGGGCCAGCAGGGGCACGAGCAGCGTGAGCAGCCGCGGGTCGTGGATGGCGGGCAAGTGCTGAAACCAGCCGAACACGGCCCCGTGCTCCCGCCACACCAGCCCATCCCAGGTGCCTTCTTCCAGGAAAGCCAGCAGGAACAGCAGCCCCAGAAAAACGACCCCGCCGTATTTGCCGGTCCACCACCGACGGTTCCGGGCCGGCTCGTCGGGGGTGGGCTGGCTGCTGAGCCAGACCAGGGCCAGGTACGGAATGCCGTGGGCCACCACGTTGAGCAGGGTGAAAGCCAGGTCGCCGTTGAAGTACACGATGCCGAAGTACCACGACCCCGCCGTGCCCAGGATGAGCAGGTTGCGGGGCAGGTTAAAGGCGCCGGTACGCCAACCCTGGCGGATTTCCTTGCCCGCGTACAGCAGCAGAAGTCCAACGTATAATACCGTAGTCACCACGCGCCCGGCGGGCCAGTCGTACTGCACGAAGTCGCCGTCGACAAACCAGTTGAAGTTGCGGCCCGGGGAGAGGTGCCAGTATAGTAGCGGGTAGATGGTGGCGGCGTAGATGACCACCGCGTCGAGGCGGCGGCCGGTGGAAGAGGGCTCGTGGCGGGCGTAGAGGCGCAGAAAACCGTACTGCTGCCGCACGAAGTGAAACACTGCCAGGTACGCCAGCACCCGCCAGAACACCAGCCCGCCGGCGTAGTGCAGGGCCACGCCGGCCAGGTAGCAGCCCAGCGGCACCAGCCAGAGCAGCTGCCGCTGCTGCCGGCGCCGCGCTGGGTCGAAGTAGGTGCGAAACAGGGTGCTGTACACGTGGGCCACGTCGATGAAAACCACCAGCCCGACCCAGGCTACGAGCGGCATTTGGGCGGTGGCGCGAAACGGCGGCGGCAACAGCATCACCACCAGCAGCGCCAGAAAGGGCGGGGCCAGCACCAGCCAGCCATCGTAGCGCGCCGAGCGAATCCAGGGCTGCTTCACGCGGGTTCGAGCATTTGTCGGGCCGCCCGGATTCCCTGGTAAAAGGCTTCTTCGAAAATAGAAATACCGCTCAAGTCGCTGTGGGCGAAGAAAAACTTGTTGCGCAAGGGCTGCGCGGCCCGCGGCCGGTCGGGGCCCCAGAGGTAGCCGGGCGTGGGCGCCACCATGCCGTGCCCCCACACCCACACCTCGGCCCGCTGCACCCGGGGCGTGATGCCCGGGTGGGCCGTTTCCAGCTCGGCCAAGATGCGGCGCAGCCATTCGTCGTAGCTGGTCTGGTAGGCGCGGCGGCGGGCCTGGGCGGGCGGCTCGTCGGTGAGGGGCCAGTAGTAGGTAATGACTTTTTGCTGGGTACCCAGCGCCACGTCCTGCTGGTTGGCATTCACGTAGCCCACCGACGCGCCCCCGTAGAGCACGTTGTCCCAGCACAGCGGCATGCCGGGACCCTGGGGCAGGCCGTCCACGGTCAGGTTGGCCACCACCCAGGGGGCGTGGTAGGGCAGTTGCGGCGGCTGGTATACGCCTGCCACGCCGGCCAGCAGCCGCCGGGTCACGAACTGCGGGGTAGCCAGCAGCACCCGGCGGGCGTTGATGCGGGTGGTTTCGTGGGTGGCCGCGTCGTAGGCCAGCACGGTTACGCCCGTCGGGGTTTCCTGCATCGAGTAAGCCATGGTGTTGGTCAGAATGCCTGCGGGCGCCTGCTGGCGCAGGTTTTCGGCGAGGAAGCCGTTGCCCTGGGGCCAGGTCAGCACGTCGGTGCCGGCGGCATTCTGGCCCCGGCCCTTACGGGCGGCGAAGTAGTGCAGCCCCGCCCACGCCGACACCTGCAGGGCCGGGGCACCGTAGTCGTCGCGGCAGCAGTAATCGAGATACCAGCGCAGGTACTCGGAGGTGAAGTCGTGCTGGTCGAGGTAGGCAGCGAAGGTCAGGTTATCCAGCTCGCGGAACCTTGGGTCGGTGGAGGACTGGTCGAGGGGGATAGTGAAGGCGTCCAGGCCGTCGGCACCTTTGGCTTGGCGGAAGTCCTCAATCAAGGCGAAGAAGCGGCTGATCTGGGCGCGGTCCTCGGCCGGGACGCCCAGCTCGGGCACCAGGCCGGTTTGCCAGTGGCCCTGGATGTGCAGCCGCTCCTCGGGGTCGTGGCAGAGGTGGTACTCGCTGTAGATGGGCTGGCCGTCGGGGGCGAAGCCAGTGATGGTGCCGGCTTCGCGCAGAAAGTCGAGCAGGTCGTGGTTGCGGGGGTCGGGCACGGGCAGGTAGTGGGCGCCCCAGGGGTAGGCCGACACCTCGTTGCGGCCCGCGGCCGAGTTGCCGCCGGTGGCCGCGTCCAGCTCCAGCAGCAGCACGTCGGGCTGACCGTGGCGGTGCAGCCAGCGCTTGGCCGACAGCCCCGCCACGCCGCCCCCGATGATGAGCACGTCGGTTTGCATGGTGCGGCGGGGCGGGGGCAGCTTACCGGGCCGGCGCAGCCGGTGGCCGGTGGCGTGGTTGGCCCCGCGCATTCCGCCCTGAATATGGGCCCGGGACTGGCCCGGCGCGCACGACTCCAGCAGGGCCGGGCTCAGCAGCAGCCCCGCCACCCCGAGCCCCGCCCGACCCAGAAAGTCGCGCCGGCCGGGCAGGAAAGGGCATTGGGGAGGGGAGTCGGGCATGGGAGTAATCGAGGCTGTTTAGGAAATTGAAAAAATCAAAAGGGACGTCATGCTTGATCTGGCGTCCGCTTGTCGAAGCATCTCTACCGCCTCATTTGAATAGCATTGCAACGAAGCGGTAGAGATGCTTCGACTTCGCTCAGCATGACGGCCTTTCATATGCTGAATCCGTGCTGCCTCAGTGCGTGTACGGGCCCCAGTCGTCTTCGAAATAGCGCACGAGCACCTGGTTGTTGAGCTGGTTGACTTCGGTGGGCACCTCGGCCATATCGGGGGGGAAGTGGAGCATTTCGTGCAGGGTGGCGGCGGTGAGGTAGCGCAGACCCTTCGGCAGCGGGCCGGCGTCGCCGCGCCAGTGGCCGTTGCGGCCGGCCAGCACGTAGCCCCACTCCCCAAACGAGGGCACGTAGGTGTGGTAGGGAATGGTGTGAAACCCGGCCGCCGCCAGCGTGTGGCTGATGCACCAGAACGACTTGCGGGCCACGTAGGGCGAGGTGCTCTGCACCACCATGAGCCCGCCGGGGGCCAGCAGCTTATCCAGCTCCCGGTAGAAGCTGGTGCTGTAGAGCTTACCGATGGAGTAGTTGGCCGGGTCGGGAAAGTCGATGACCAGCAGGTCGTAGCGGGTGGTGTCATGGCGCACCCACTGGTAGGCGTCGCCGTTGATGACCTGCACTTTCGGGTTCAGTAAAGAGCCCTGATTCAGCTTGAGCAGCATCTCGTTGTGCTGAAACAGGTGGGTCATGCCCGCGTCCAGGTCCACGAGGCGGATGCTTTGCAGCTGCGGATACTTGAGCAGCTCGCGCACGGCCAACCCGTCGCCGCCGCCCAGCACCAGCACCCGGCGGGCCCGGGGCAGGGCCTGCATGGCCGGGTGCACCAGGGCTTCGTGGTAGCGGTACTCGTCGGCGGAGCTGAACTGCAGGTTGCCGTTGAGAAACAGGCGCAGCTCCCGGTCGTTCTTGGTGAGTACGATGCGCTGGTAGAGCGTGCTCTTGCTGTAAATCACCTGATCCTGGAAGGCCAGGGTTTCGGTGTAGGTCATGATGCGGTTGGCGTAGCCGAAGCCCACGCCCAGGGCCAGCAGCGCCACTACTACGCCACCGGTAAAGAGCCGCCGGTAGGGCCGCGTTTCGCGGAATCGGTACAAAGCCACGGCCGCCACCACCACGTTCAGGGCCCCGAAAAACAGCGACGTGCGGATCAAGCCCAGTTGCGGCACCAGCACCAGCGGGAAAATCAGCGAGGCCAGCAGCGCCCCGATGTAGTCGAAGGTGAACACGCGCGAGACTAGGTCTTTGAACTCGTAGCGGTTTTCCAGAATCCGCATCAGCAGCGGAATTTCCAGCCCTACCAGCACGCCCGTGAGGCCCACGAGGGTGTAGAGCATCAGCCGGAAGGAGGTGACGTACTCAAAGAGCACGAACAGCAGGGGCGCCGAGAAGCCGCCCACCAGCCCGACCAGAATTTCGAGCCGGATAAACCACTTCAGCAGCGGCCCGCCCAGGTAGCGCGACAGCCAGGAGCCGATGCCCATCGAAAACAGGTAGGCCCCGATGATGGTGGAAAACTGCGTGACCGAGTCGCCGAGCAGGTAGGAGGCCAGCGTGCCGGCAATCAACTCGTAAATCAGCCCGCAGGTGGCAATGACGAACACCGAGCCCAGCAGCAGGGCCGGCAGGTGGTCGGGGGCGGCGGTGACGGCGGCGGAGCGCCGGGAAGGCGCCTCGGCGGCGGCGTTACCCATGAATGGCGGCGCTGATGATCAGGGCCACGGCCAGCATGAAGGCCGCCGCCACGATGGCCAGGGCAGTGTTGTGCTCCTCGATGATCTCCTTCCACAGCGTGCGGGGCGTGAGCTTTTCGATGATGACGAAGCTCACCACCAGAATCAGGATGCCCAGCAGCGAGTACACGAGGGAGGCCACCAGGGCCTTGAGGTTGAGGTATTCCATGTCGGGATGCGGTTTACTTGTGGAAATAAGCGCCCCGGCCGCCGTGGCCGCGACTGTGGCCCCCGGTGCCGTTGAGGTTTTCGGTGCTCTCGTTGTCGTCGCCGAGCAGGCGGCGGCCCTGCAGCCCGGCCCACACAAACGTGCCGTAGGCCAGCAGCGCGGCCACGAGGTAATAGCGGAGGGCAAACAGGTTTTTCAGCATCGGATGAGGGGTTGGGGCTACGCGCCGAAGTCGCTCTGCTCCCAGCGCTTCTGCTCGTGCGCGCTGTGGCGCCAGTACACGAGGGCCGGCCAGAGCAGCAGAAACAGCACCAGCAGCACTACGTTGGAGGTCAAGGAAGTGTGCTCGGTCACGCGCAGGCTGAAGCTGACGGGCCGGTTGTTTTCGGTGGCGGGGTACACGTTGAGGTGGTAGCGGCCGGCGGGCACCGGAGCCAGGGTGGCGTCGCCTTCCACGCTGCCCTCGCTCCAGCTTTCGCCGCCCTCCACGCCGTGGTAGTACTCGATACTCTTGGTGAACTCGAAGCCCTGGCCGGTCTGCTCGTTGACCAGACTCACCGGCAGCTCCACCCAGCTGTTATCCACGTGGGCCCGCAAATCCACTTCCAGCGCCGTGGGCCCGTCTACCACGAAGGAGGGCGAAACCAGCACCCGGGCGTTGTTCTCAACGACGGTATTAGTCGAAACCAGGCCGTCGCTGTTAAAATCCTGGTTCAGCAGCTGCTTTTCGGGCCGCAGCACCGCGAAGGCCAGCTGGGTGAGGATTACCAGCAGAATCAGCCACGGCACCAGCTTTTTCAGGGCCGGCCACGCCACGGCGCCGGGGGCGGGCTGAATGGCGCCCACGCCGTGGCGGTAGGGCATCTGGCTCTTATCCAGCCCAAACGCGGCCGCCACGGCCGCCGGCTCAATGTGCTCGGCCCGGTACCAGAGGCCGGTTTTCTGGTTCTTCTCCTTTTCCTTCACCAGCATCCGCGGCGGGGCAATGAACTCGGAAACCGTCAGCTTTTCGTCGTCTAGAAGGTTGTAGTCGAACTCGCCCACGGCGTAGAGCAGGCGGGGCGAATACCGGTTATACTGGTCGTAGTCGACCTCGTCGAGGGTGACGTGGCCGTGGCGGCCGCTCAGGCCCGTGCCCGCCGGCTGAATGGGGCCCGCGGGCTTGATGAACGTCCAGTGCCCCTCGTACACGGCCAGCTGGGCGTAGCCGGCGGTGGTGCTAAAGAGTACGTACTCGATCCAGCGGGCCGGGGTGCTGGCTTCCTTACGCAGGGAGTAGCCCACCACGCGGTACTGAATGCCGTCGGGCAGGGTGCCGAGGCTGCCCAGGGGCAGGGCCGGGGCCACTTTGGGCACGTCCTGGAAGCGCCGCAGGATTTTGGGCGGCCCTTCGCCCTCGTACTCAAACAGCGTGTGGCACTGCGAGCAGCCGTAGTGGGTGCTGCCCGCCACGTCGTAGTAGGTGAGGCTGGCGCGGCAGTGCGGGCAGCTCAGCTGCGCGGAAAGGGCGGGCGCACTCATCGGCGGACTTCGGTTTTGGCTTGCTCCGTCGCCTCAAAAAAGGCCAGCGTGGCGGCGTAAAGCTGGCGCACGGTGGCGGCGTTGTCGCGCTGGTAGTTGGAGAGAAACACGTCGAACGTGGCCAGGCCGTGCTCGGGCCAGGTGTGAATGCTCAGGTGCGACTCGGTGAGCCCGACGACGGCCGTAAAGCTGCCGTTGGGAAACGTGTGGTACACTTCCCCCACCTTGGTCAGCCCGAAGCCGGCAATCTGCGCGTCGAAAAACGCCTGGCAGGCCGCCGCGTCCGTCAGCGGGCGGGCCGAGGCCTGAAACGTAGCCAGAATGTGCAGACCGGGCAGATAAGAAGCCGACATCGGGGAGCGGGTAGTAAGAAACGCGTCAGGCCAATATTACGCAGCCCGCCCCAAACGCCCAAGCCTCGCCTACGGCTTTGCGGTCTTCCCCGTGTTTGAGGCTGGTAGACTTTGTCTTGCTTTTCTTAAAAAAGGTCTACGTATCTAGTAGACTTTCCCTGAGTTTTTCCATAAAAGTCTACGTACCTGGTAGACATTTTCGAAAAAATTCAAAAAAAGTCTACCAGATTCCGGTGGACGGACAGCCGGTGCCGGAAACCCGAGCTGGGGCGGCTACTTGCCTTGACGGGCATTTTCATCGGCTTTTCTAGGCAGAAGGCCTTACCTTGCCTCACGATTATTCCGGAGGCTACTCGATGATTCCTACCACGTGGTACCGTTCCCTGGGCATCCGTCCCGACGAGGGCCGGACGGTCTGGCTGTTTTTCCTGCACAATTTCCTGCTGGGCATCGGGACGATTCTGGTCTACGTGTCGGCCAACGTCATCCTGCTCGAAAACAACCCCGAGCGCAACCTGCCCCTGGCCTACGGCGCGGCCGCGCTGGCCATGATGGTCACGGGCCGGGTGTATACCTACTACGAGCACCACTGGCTGCTGCAAAAGCTGGCCGTGCGGGTGCTGCTGGCCGTGGTGGCCCTCACCGGCGTGCTGGGCGTGCTGGTGTGGGCGGGGCATTCAGTGGCGGCGGCCGTGGCCATCATGGCCGGCTACCGGGTCATCTACCTGCTCACCAACCTGGAATTCTGGGGCGTGTCGGCGGTGGTCTTCGACGTGCGCCAGGGCAAGCGCCTGTTCAGCGTCATCAGCTCCGGCGACATGCCAGCCAAGGCCCTGGGCGCCGTGCTGGCCATCCTCATCCACGCCCACACCGACCTGCTCTACCTGCTGCTGACGGCCTTTGGGTCCTACCTGGGCGCGTTGTATACCCTGCGCGCCACCCTCGACTCGCACGTGGTGGAGGCCCGCGCCACCCCGCGCCGGGAGCGGGAGCAGGCCGTGGCGCCGGGATTACGGCAGTGGGTCGGCAACAGCCGGCTGGTGCTGACCATCTGCCTGAGCCTGGCGGCCATTGCCGCCGTCACCACGGGCGTGGAGTACTCGTTTTTCGTCAATGTCAAGCACAAGTTTCACGACCAGGCCACGGTGATGCGCTACGTGGGCACGGTGCTGACGCTCACCTACCTGCTGGCCATGGTGTTTAAGCTGCTGCTCTCGGGCCAGGCCCTGGATCGGGTGGGAGTGCGCTGGATGCTGGTAGCCCTGCCGGCGGTAATGCTGAGCGGCATTGCCTTATTTGGGAGCCTGTGGGTGGGCGGGGCCGGCGAGGCTACGCTGCTGCTATACTTCTGCGGCCTCTATCTGGTGCTGGAAGTGCTGCGTCGCGCCGTCTTCGACCCGGTGTTTCTGGTCTTGTTTCAGCCGCTGCCACCGCCCGAGCGCCTGCAGGCCCACACGCTGGCCAAGGGCTTCTACGAGCCCCTGGGTATGGCCCTGGCCGGGCTGCTGCTGTTCGCGCTGCACCGCTTTCCCCAGCTAAGCCAGTGGGCCCCCTTCGTCTGGATGGGCTTGCTCATGGCCGGGGCGCTGTACTTTCTGCGCCGCACCTACGGCCACTACCTCGCCGAGCTGCAGCACGCTCTGAGCCGCCGCTTCACCACCCCCGACGGCGAGCTGACCGCCGAAGCCGACCTGGCCGCCGACGAGCCACCGGCGGATACGCCGCCCGCCGACCCCGCCCAGCTCCACGACCTCATTGCGGCCCTCACCGACAAAAAGGCTCGCGCCCAGGCCGCCGACCAGCTCGTGGGCCTGGGCGGCGCGGCCGTGCCCGCCCTGCGCGCGGTGCTGTCCACCGCCACCGCCGAGGAAACCCTGGTGCGGCGCGTGGCCCAGGTGCTGGGGCGCATCCGGCACGCCGCCAGCCGCGAAGCCCTCGCCGAGCTGGCCCGGCAGCCCAACCTATTCTGGCGGGAAGCGGCGCTGCGGGCCCTGCGTGGCTTTGCGCCGGTGGCCTCCCAGGCACCCGGGTTTCAAGCCTTGGTGCAGGAGGAAATGCGCTTTGCCCAGCACCTGCTGCACGGCCTGGCCACCGCTCCCGGCCAGCCCCTGCGCCAGTCGCTCGACTACGAGCTGAGCAAGGTTGAGCAGCGCGTGTTCGGTTTGCTGCTTCAGCTCTACCCGCCCCAGATTATTGCCGATGCCCAGCGCGGCGTGGCCCACGCCACCCGGGAGCGGCAGGCCAACGCCCTCGAAATCCTCGACAACATCATTCCCCGCTCCGTCTACCAGGGGTTGCAGGCGTTGCTCGACCTGCTGAGCGTAGCGGAAAAGGCCGCCATATTCGACCGCCTGTTCGGCCCGTCCCATCCCCAGCCCATCGTGCCCAGCATCGTGGAGCAGGGCGAAACGGCCTTCTCCGACTGGACCATCAGCGTGGCGCTGCGGCAGTGGCGCCCCTCGGGCGAGGCGCTGGCCGCGCTGCTGCACCACCTGCGCAGTCCCAACCTGCTGATCCGGGAAAGCGCCTTTGCAGTGCAGGCCGCGCTGGCCGCGCAGCAGCCCACGCTGCACCAGGCGTTCCTGGCCGCACATCCCACCCTTACCACTCTTCTTATGAGCCACAATGCCGAACCAGCCCGCATCCCGGCCGCCGAGCGGGTCAGCGCCCTCAAAAACACGGCTCTCTTCGCCGAAACGCCCGAAAACGTGCTCAGCAGCATCGTCCCGATCATGAAGGAGGTGGCCTTTCACGCCGCCGAGCAGATCTTCGCCAAGGGCGACCTGGGCACGTCCCTTTTCATCGTCTACGAGGGCGAAGTCGGCATCTTCAACGGCAGCCAGCAGTTGGCCACCTTCCGCCCGGGCGACTTCTTCGGCGAACTGGCCCTGCTCGACGCCGAGCCCCGCTCCGCTACCGCCGTGGCCCAGGGCGCCGTCGTCGCCTTCCGCCTCGACCAGGAAGATTTTTACGACGTGATGGAGGAGCGGGGCGAGGTGCTGCGCAACATCCTGCGGGTGCTCTGCCAGCGGCTACGGCGGCAAAACGAGAAGATGTAGGAACCAGGCTAAGCCGGCTTCCCGGTCGGCCTCTTCTGGTAGCGCACCAGAGCCTCCAGACAGAACCAGACGGAATCAGCCTTGCATACGCGAAAGCTGACTATAGCCACCGCAGGCCCTAAGCCGTTACCTACGCTTTCACATACAAAAAAAGCCCCTCCGGCTTCGCGAAGGGGCTTTTTTGCGTCGAAAAACAGCGGGCTTATTTACCCAGCTTGGCTTTCAGGTTTTCATCCAGCGCTTCCAGGAATTCCTCCGTGTAGAGATAGTCGCGGCCGTGCTCCACTTTGTTGCCGTGGATGCAGACGGCGAGGTCTTTGGTCATCTTGCCGCTTTCCACGGTTTCGATGCACACTGCTTCCAGGGCTTTGCAGAAGTCGATCAGCTCCTGGTTGCCGTCCAGGATGCCGCGGAACTCCAGGCCGCGGGTCCAGGCGAAGATGCTGGCAATCGGGTTCGTGGAGGTCGGCTTGCCGGCCTGATGGTCGCGGTAGTGGCGCGTCACGGTACCGTGGGCGGCTTCAGCTTCCATCGTCTGGCCGTCGGGCGTTACCAGCGTGGAGGTCATCAGTCCCAGCGAGCCGAAGCCCTGGGCCACGGTGTCGCTCTGCACGTCGCCGTCGTAGTTTTTGCAGGCCCACACGAAGTTGCCGTTCCATTTCAGGGCCGAGGCCACCATGTCGTCAATCAGCCGGTGCTCGTAGGTGATACCGGCTTCCTTGAACTTGGCAAGGTAATCCTGCTCGTAGATTTCCTGGAAGATGTCCTTGAAGCGGCCATCGTACTTTTTCAGGATGGTGTTCTTGGTGCTCAGGTACAGCGGCCAGCCTTTCATCAGGGCCTGATTGAAGCAGGCGTGCGCGAAGCCGCGGATGGACTCGTCGGTGTTGTACATGGCCAGGGCCACGCCGTCGCTCTTGAAGTTGAATACCTCAAACGACTGGGTTTCGCCGCCGTCCTCGGGCTGGAAGGTGATGGTGAGCTTGCCCTTGCCCTTGGTCACGAAATCGGTGGCGCGGTACTGGTCGCCGAAGGCGTGGCGGCCGATGCAGATGGGCGCCGTCCAGTTGGGCACGAGGCGAGGCACGTTGCTCATCACGATAGGCTCGCGGAACACGGTGCCATCCAGAATGTTGCGGATGGTGCCGTTCGGCGACTTCCACATCTGCTTCAGGTTGAACTCCTTCACCCGGTCTTCGTCGGGCGTAATGGTGGCGCACTTGATGCCCACGCCGTACTGCTTGATGGCGTTGGCGGCGTCAATAGTTACCTGGTCGTTCGTTTCGTCCCGGTATTCAATGCCCAAATCGTAATACTTGATATCTAGCTCGAGATACGGCGTAATCAATTTGTCCTTGATGAATTTCCAGATGATGCGCGTCATTTCGTCGCCATCAAGCTCTACTACCGGGTTCGCTACGTTGATTTTTGTCATTTCTTCTGGGGGCTTGGGGTAAGGTTGAGATTCAGCACCGGCGGGACGGGGTGCTATGGGGTATGAGCTTTCGGGTGAATGCCGCTGGGGCATTAACAACCCAATATTAAGTGAGTTTTACGGTCTGGCGCTGTACTACTGTCCGGCGGCTCTGAAAAATAGCCGGCGTTGGCCCCCGCGCCCTAAGGCTGCGCATCGGTCAAAGCAGTGGCTTCGCCGATGGTAGGCCGCAAAAGTAAGCGGTTTTGGGGCGTTAGCTACGCGTAAGCCGCCAGTTTCTGCGGACGACGGGCTGACTTTGGCCGCTGCTCACGGCCGTAAGCCAAAGCTACCTCAGGAAAGCCCGGATTTTATACGGCCGGACCCGCAAAAATCGTCGGTGCCGCTGGCTCCGACTCCGCTGGGCCAGTGGCGGCCGGCGGAAGGCTATTCCAGGTCCGGTAGCCGCACATCCACGGCGTAGTCGGTGAGCGGGGCGGTGCTCGTAAAGGCCTTGAGCCGCACTACTTCCTGGCCGGCCGCATCATAGTACAGCTCCACGAAAACCCCCGTATCGATGCCGGGCAGAAAATATAGCTTCACAGCTTCCTGCTGCTGCCAGCGGGTAGCCAGGAAGGTAGCCGTATCGGCCACGAGAACGAGCTGCCGCTCGTAGGGCAATAAATTGAACGTATAGAGCGTCATTGGGCGAAGGCAGATAGTGGGGCAGCAAACAGCGCGGCGCTTCGGCGGCACAATGGGCCGGCCGCCGCCGGTATGACAAATAAATGGCCGGGTTGGTTGCTACTAAATTTAGTATATTGAACTCGGATGCTAACTAAGATGGATATGAAATTTGCCGCTCCTCCAATACTAGCCGCTAAGCTTCTGGATGCCAGTGCTGATCCGCTGGTATTCGAGTTCCAGCGCCCCACGCCGCCCACCGGCTGCACGCGCGTGAGCATCAGCCGCACGGGCTGGAGCTCCATGAGTCCTTCCCAGGCCATCGGGTACGTCGTGGACCGCTACCTGCTGGAGCAGCCCATGGAGGCCCAGCGCGTGGGGCGCGACTTCGTTATCAACTGCGTGAATCTGGCCCTAGGTATTCCCGTCTCCCAGCCCCTGGGCCGGGCGGCATAGAAAACGGTCAGTCGCAAAGTCAGCCTGCTGGCAAAACCAGCCATAACAGTATATCTGTTACAAACCCGCAGTGAATTTCATGTGCTTCTCCAAAGCGTGTTGTAACAAGGAGCAAGCAATTGGCAGCTACAAAAAAAGCCCCTTAGCAAGATTGCCAAGGGGCTTTTTTGTACCCGGAGCCGGGGTCGAACCGGCACATCTTTCGATATCGGTGTTTGAGACCGACGCGTCTACCGATTCCGCCATCCGGGCAAAACTCGCTCCCACAACTCAGGAACGGGCTGCAAACTTACCCAGACTTTCGCGAATGCGCAACAGGTAGCGCCGTTTCAGGTAGTAAGTTCTCACCTGCTGCAGGGCCTGCGGGCGCACGTCGGCGGGCAAGCCGGCGTAACCGGCCAGCACCGGCTCAATGCCCGCATCCAGCGTGTCAGCCAGGCTATTAACCTCACTTTCAACGCGGGCCACGGCGGCCGGATCGGGCTCGAACTCCAGCTCCATGAGCTGCTCATTGAGGTCCATTACTTCCAGCAGAAAATCGGCGGGCAGCTCCTGCTTGCCTTCTTCCAGCAGCCCGTGCTGGCCAAGCACGTAGGCCATGCGCTGGTCGGGGTGGGAGAGGGTGCGGTAGGCGTTGGTGTTGAGCGTGGCCAGCTGCAAAATCTCCTGCTGCCGCTCCGGCGCGGCCGTGGCGTGGAAATCGGGGTGGTACTCGCGGCTGAGGGCGTAGTATTTCTGCTTCAGCGCGGCTTCATCGGGCCGGAAGGTTTCGGGCAAGCCGTAGAATTCGAAGTAGTTGGTGGTCATGGGTGGCGGCTTAGGCAGGAGTGGGAGAGGAGGAACCAGGCAAACTTAGTCCGGGCTGCTGATCGGGTTTACGGAAAAAGCCTGGGCCGGGGCCGCAAACAGGGCCTTGGTGGCTGGCCACACCTGCCCAAATAGCTCGGAGCGCCGGTACGCGTTCAGGGCCTCCGCCGATTCCCAGTGGCTGTAGGTGCAGTATACGTGCGGCGCGTCGGCATCCTGCCACAGCTCCAAGTGCCGGCAGCCGGGCATCTGCCGGATAAAATTTTCGGAGCGGCGGAATATGCGCAGGAAATCCGCGGTGCTTTCCGCCCGGAAAGTCATGCGCACGATTCGGATCAGCATAAGAGAAGCAAAGGACGGGAAATGAGTCTGACAGCCTGACTGGTATTGATTAACATAATAAATAGATGAATGCAAAATACGCCTTCATAGCCTTAAAACAGCTTTTCTGCCACTATCTCGTTTCTGTAGCTTAGCTCGGAAACCGGATGTCAACCTGCGAGTCGAAGTGCAGGCCGAGCAGCTCGGAGGCGTTGCCCTGGTTGACGCCGATGCAGAGCCGGTCCTGGCTGTTGAAGATGCACACTGCGTCGCCGGGGTCGGAGATGGAGAAGTGAGCCACGATGTCGCGCACAGTTTCGCGGGCAAACTGGATGGTGAAGGGCCGCCCCCGGGCAATGACTTCCACGGCCGTGCGGCTGATGTTAGTGACGAGGTTGCCGTAGTGGTCCACGTGAATGACGTGGCCGGTGATGCGGTTGTCCTGCAGCCGCAGCTGCCGGTTGAGCAGCTGATACAGCTCCGTGGTAGGCTGGCCGAGGTCTTCGAGCAGACCGCCCTGGGCCAAGTGCGCGGCGGCGGGGGCCAGCACGTCGCGGGTGGGGGAGGGCGTGGGCTCGGCCACAAGCTGCACCATTTCCTCCGGCTGCCCGTCGGTGAGCAAAGTCAGCAGGCCGTTGTTGGCCGCCACGAAGTAGTGCCCGGCAAACTGCAGCGCGTGCCAGCTGCCCTTCGTGCCGTGGTCGTTTACGCCCACCAAGTGCACGGTGCCCGCGGGGAAGTCGCGAAAGACGGCGTCGAGAACGTGCACGGCGTGGGCGATGTTGAAGGGCTCGATGCCGTGACTGATGTCGAGAACTGGTTGGGCGGGGGCTAGCTGCATGATCCGGGCTTTCACCGCCGCCACGTAATGGTCGCGGTAGCCAAAGTCGGAGAGAAACGTAATCAGCCCCATGCCGGAAATCCTCAGTTATTCGTACTATTGTTTACCCCGTGTGGGGGCGGCAAAAGTAGGCTATTTGGCCGGATGGAACCAATGCCGGCTCCCGCGGTTGCTCTATTAAAGTTCATTTCGCTAAAACCCACCCACAGTTTGGTCGAGAAAATCATCACGCTCGAAAACGTCTCTCTTGTCGAGTTCCTAGGGCCCGACAACCAGAACATCCGCCAGCTGGCCGCGGCCTTTCCCGGCAGCAAAATCATTTCGCGAGGCAACGAGATTAAGATTCAGGGACAAACGCCCGTCATTGCCAGGATCAACGAAATCCTGTCGTCCCTGATCGAGCATTACCACCAATTCGGGCAAATCACCGACCGCACCGTCGCCGAGCACATTGCCGCCGCCGACGACGAGCAGCAGGAGCGTATCATCGCCAGCGTGCCGCCGTCCGACGTTATCGTATTCGGCGCTAAGGGCGGCGTTATCAAGGCCAAAACTCCCAACCAGCAGAAGCTCGTCGATGCCGTCATGAAGCACGACCTGGTGTTTGCACTCGGGCCGGCCGGCACGGGCAAAACCTACGTGTCGGTGGCGCTGGCCGTGCGGGCGCTGAAGAATAAGGAGGTCAAGAAAATCATCATTTCGCGGCCCGTAGTGGAAGCGGGCGAGAATCTGGGCTTCCTGCCCGGCGACATGAAGGAAAAGGTAGACCCCTATCTGCGCCCGATTTACGACGCCCTGGAAGACATGATTCCGGCCGAGAAGCTGAAGTTTTACCAGGAAAACAAGATCATTGAAATTGCC
>Ga0247729_10000064_pt1 | contig 49804 bp, 59 predicted proteins | sample UWRJL133311R2_FD_180958 | JGI IMG/M metagenome (GOLD analysis project Ga0247729, IMG submission 180958) | Plant litter microbial communities from Arlington Agricultural Research Station in Wisconsin, United States - UWRJ-L133-311R-2 | ecosystem: Environmental > Terrestrial > Plant litter >... | reverse complement strand
CGGCGACCGGCTGCTCAACCTCTCGGCCGTGAGCGAGTACACCGAGCTGCTCAAGCCCCCGGTTCCCGATCTGGAGCACGAGGGCGCCCTGCTCGTGTACCCGACCTACGCCCCACTGGAGGTGCGCACGCTGCTGGTCTTTCTCACGCCACGCTCCCCGCTGCGCCAGCTGCGCATCGAGCTGGGCCACTACGAGCTGGTGGAAGCCACCGGCGCCATCCGGATCCTGGCGGCCGCGGCCGTACCTGGTAGCGTGCAGCTCTCAATCCGCTACAAGCACCACCCTGCCTACGAGATCATTGATCTGCCACGTGACACGGTGAGCACCCCGGCCCCGGGCAATATGCCCCGCAACGACCTGGGCGCGCAGCAGCGCCTGCCCCAGCACGCCGTCGGCCGTCGGCTGCACTTTCTCAACAAGGCCGCCCGCCCGGGCCAGATTCCGCTGTTGCCCAGCCTGGCGCCCCAGGCTGACGCGCTCGACTACATCGCCCAGTCCAACCCCGCCGAGTAAGCTGCCATGGCTACGATTGACCTGCAGGGACTTATTGATGACTTCCAGCTCCCGCGCGACACGGCCCATATTCTGTGCCGTAGCGTGCTGGAGGCCGTCACGGCTACGGTCCTGGATAGCGTACGCCTGGAGGCGGGCAATAAGCTCAACTCCACCCGCGACCGCTACCTGCAGGCCATCACCGTGGCCGGCCAGGGGCCCTACTGCAACATCATCTTCCTGGCCGACCCGCTGGCCAACATGCTGGAGGACGGCGTGAGCGCCCACGACATGAAGGCGGCCATGCTCAAGGGCCCCAACGTGAAGTTCACCAAGGCCGGCAAGCCCTACCTGACCGTGCCCTTCCGGCACGGCACTCCTGGTGCGCTGGGTGAAAATGCGGCCTTCAGCGGTAACATGCCGGCCGAGGTGTACAAGGCGGCCAAGCAGCTGGCCGCCTTCCGCTCGATGCCAGGCGGCACCAAGCAAAGCGGCACGGCGCTGAGCCTGGTGCCTAAGCCCTACAACCTGCCCGCCACCCGGGCCACCATCACCAGCAACACCGGCGGGCTCTCCCCGGCTCAACTGGCGGCCTACACCCACACCACGAGCGTGTACACGGGCATGCAGCGGCAGGAGAAAACCTACGCCAACGCCACGCAGAGCACCTACGTGACCTTCCGCCGGATCTCGCTGGCCAGCGCCAAAAACAGCTGGGTGCACCCGGGCCTGGAGCCAGGCCAATTCATGGCAAAGGGGCTGGCCGCTACCGACCTCGACCACGCTGCCGGCGTGGCCGCCGAAAACGTTCTTTCCGCTTTAGGCCTGCTCTAACATGACCGTCGTACTACCCGAATTGACTCTGCTTGCGCACTTGGAAGTCTGCCTGAGCAAACTACGCAACGACTTGGCGCTGCACCACGCAGAGCCGGAAAAAACGTGGCTCTACCGCGTTTTTGGCGAGCTCAAGATCGACGCCTACCGCTATTTCGACGAGGCGCACGCGCTGCTGCTGCAGCTGACCCCGGGCCAGGGCCCCTTCACCATTACGCTGGGCTTCCCGGAGCAGACGGCCGGCATGCCGGCCGTGGCGCTGCTACTGCCGGGCGAGGATACGGGCAAAACCAACGCCATCGGCATGAACCCCGAGCTGGCCGAGGCAGACGATGACGACTACTACGCCCCGGGCCTGGCTGCCGCCGCCGGCAGCAACGGCGCCCTGGGCCGCAGCTTCTCGGCCACCTATAACCTGATGATCATTGCCCACACCAGCCAGCAGACGGTCATGATCTACCATTTGCTGCGGGCCCTGCTCATTGGCTCGATGCCGCAGCTGGCCGGCAAGCTGGCCCTGCCGGAGCTGCGCGGCCGCGACGTGAACATCGATCCCGAAACCGGTCCCTACCCGGGCATGGCCATGCGCCAGCTGAGCATCTCCTTCAGCTACGAAAGCCGGGTGCCGGCCCTGTTCGACGACGTGCCGGTCCTGCCCATCGGCCGCTTCCTGGGCCATCCCGCCTAACCGCTTTTCCGCCCCCCAGGGGCCTATATTCGTCCACCACACCCCTTGCCATGACCACCCCCCGCCTGCTTACCGTCCAAGACTACTGCGACTTCACCGGTGCCAGTACCCTGACCCGCGCCTTTATGCGCTCCCACTTTGGGGGCCAGCGCCACTCGGCGGCCGACTGGGCCGCCAAGGTGGCCGACACCCACAGGAAGGTGGCCAGCGCACCGGCCGACGCCGACCTGGGCGAGGAGCTCCAGCCCAAGGCCTTCGCCGGCGAGGCGCTGAGTGCACCTGGTGCGAGCAAGCCACGCACCCGCACGGCCTCGACACGTGACTAAAGGGCTCGCAAGAGCCGGCGTGCCTAGCCGCCCCCACCGCCCCGACCAGCGGCCCGCCCCTTGACTGGCGAGCTGGGCCGCGATTCTTCCACCCTTTATGTCAGGAGTTACCAATTTTGGCGGCCGCCGCTACACCGAGCCCGGCGTCGGCGCCCGCGTAATCAGCGGCGTACCCGCTACCACCCCCAACCCTTCTGCCGGCATTGTGCTGCTGATCGATACCGGCTCCGGGGCTGGCTTCGGCGCCGGCGCCGGCGTGCTCGGGCAGCTGGCCAGCGGCAAGCAGGCGCTGCAAAAATTCCGCGACCTGGCCGAGCTGCGCAAGAAAGTCCGCGGCGGCCTGCACTACGACCTGGCCGCCTACCTGCTCACCCCGGGCGGCGCGGGCACGGCCGGCGCCAGCGAGGTGCAGATCCTGCGCGCCTGCGCCACCGGGGCAGCCACCATCACCATTGCCATCGGCTCGGACACGCTCAAGGTGCACCCGCTCGCCGAGGGCGTAGGCGCGAACGGCGCGCTCAGCGGCGACACGCTCACCCGCGGGCTTGCCGCGCGCGTGGTGCGGGGCTCGCTCGATGCCAACAAGGTGCAGCTGCGCTTCTTCCAGGGTGACTACGCCGGCGCCGACGAGTACGGCATCCCCTACAACGGCTTTGCCCAGGCCGACAGCGCCCAGCTGCAGCTGGCCCAGTCGCCGGAGCTGACCAACACGGCCGCCCTGGTACAGTGGATGCTCACGGATAAGACCTTCCGGTCCTCCTTCGCCTACGAGCCCACCGGCTCGACCAGCAGCACCACGGTCATCAACAACACCAACCTGCTGGCTGCCCTGGGCTGGAAGCTGGCAACCGGCGGAACGGAAACCTACTCCACCGAGGCCCTGAAAAAGGCTCTGGAGGTTGTCAGCGAGGGCGCCCACACCTACGTGCTGGCCGACCGCTGGGGGGCTGACAGCACCACCGGGGCCGCCAGTGCCGAGAACGGGCTGCTGGTTGCCGCCCTGGAGGATGCCCCCTTCCCGCGCTTCGTGGTGATTGCCGGCGGCTCGACCCCGGCCGAGTTCGACGCCGGCGTTTCGGCAGCCGTGGCCAGCAGCTACGACCAGCGCGGCGTCATTGTAGTCGACGGGGGCTGCCAGGTGGACGGTCCCAGCTCCTACGGGCTGCTGGCCCGCTCCTCGCTCTACACGGCCGCCACCGTGCTGGGCCGCAAGTGCGGCATGGCGGCTCAGGAGTCCGTTACCCACAAGCCCCTGGGCCGCATCAAGGGCATCATCAACGACCTGGGCCCTGAAGCCCGGGCCCGGGCCCTGCAGGCGGGCGTGCTGCACCTGAAGGAAATTGCCGTGGAGGGCGGCGGCACGGCCTTCGCCGTGAACCAGGGCATCAACACGCTGCAGAAAAACACGGAGCTGCTCAACCCCGACGGGCAGAGCTACGACTGGGCCGAGGAAGCCATCAACTCGGCCCTGATCAACCGGCTGCAGCTCAAGGCTGGCATCCGCTTCGTGGGCCGCAGCAAGGCCGAGGCCACGCTGAGCGACGTGCTCACCTGGACCCAGTCCGAGCTGCAGGACGCCAAAAAGGAAGGCCTGATCCTGCGCTATTTCGACGTGACGGCCAAGCGCGAGGCCGACACCTGGTTCGTGGAGTTCGGCTTCGAGTCGAATGGCCCCATCAACAAACTGTTCTTTACCGCCGCCAAGGTGTAAGCATCGCCCCGACGCCACCCGGTCCGGATCCTACCACGCAGTGGGGGCGCCGGACCGGGTAGCACCCTTACTCCCCGCCCACCATGGCAGAAGTATTGACCGGCCCCATGGCCATCATCAAAGTCAACGGCATTGCCGTGGGCAAGATGAAAGACATTCGTGTAAACGAATCGTTCCGGCGCCAGCCCGTGAAAGGACTGGGCCAGCTCTATGCCGACGAAATGCCGGTCCTCGACTTCGAGGGCACCGTTTCGTGCTCCTACTACAATATCGACCTGAAACGGTCGATGCTGGCCGGCGCCATCAACCGCTCGGCCAACGACGTGGAGCAGTTCACGGCCAACATGCTGCTGCAGGAAAAGGGCGTGCAGCTCGACATCCTGCGCCGCGTGAAAGTGGGCACCAACCCCGACGGCAGCGTCAAGTGGGACTACGAGAGCTACTGCAGCATCAAGCAGCTGTTTCTCAACCGGCAGAGCTTCAACATCTCCGAGGGCCAGATTTCCGGCCGGGACGAGGAGTTCAGCCACACCGAGCCCATCATTATCCCGCAATAAGCTACCGGTAGCCCTTATCGCTCGTGTGCTATCCATTCGGGCGGACCTGCAGGGCCAAACGGGCTCAGCCCCGCCGCCTGAACAGCCGGCGTAGTGGAGCACGCCGCAAAGGCCCTTTCTGATTCAGGAAGGGCCTTTTTATTGTTTCACCTCTCACCCCTGTCCCATGGACTTTGCCGCCATCGAGAAGGCCAACCCCACCTACTTCCTCTCGCCCACTCCCGGGCTCACGATCCGCGCCCGCCTGGAGCCTTACCCGGACCTGGACAACGCGGTCCTGCTGATCACCTCCGAGCGCTGGGCCAGCGGCAGCCGCGGCATGCGCCGCGTCTTTGAGGTAAATCCGCTCACGCTGCGCATGTACTTCCGGGCCCATTTGTACGGCCGCTAGTTCCTACCTTCAAAGCACCCCGCCCCGGCCTCCCCAGCCGGGCGCTCAAAAAACGCCCGATATGCTCCACCACCCCACACGTGCTCATTCTCAAGTTTCCGGCCGCCAAAGAAGGCGACGCCCCCATCTCCCAGTCGGTGTATTTCCCCAACATCGGCCAGTACCTGGACATTGAGTCCCTCAAGCTCAGCCTGAGCGCCAACAATTACAACCAGCTGCTCAGCGCCGGCACCGTGGGCGCCATCTGGGCCCTGGATATAGTCGATGCCGTGGCGCACCTGCAGGTGCTCTGCCCGGGCCTGGGCCGCGACCTCTCCTTCAACTCCTACCTGGATATCCCGATTCAGAAGGCCAACCAGATCGTTTCGGTCTATAAGGATCAGTTTCTGCCCTGGTACTGGCCCCAGCTGCGCCCACTGCTCGAGGAGGCCAAGATCCTCACCCCGCAGCCCAAAGCCCCGGCCAAGGATCCGCAAACGGACCTCAGCGACCTGGACCAGTACAATGACAAGCAGCCAGAGGCGGCGGCCCCTATCGCGCAGCTCTAAATGCGCCTGCCCGTACTGCCCATCGGCGACCAGCTCGCGCTGGTGGAAGCCTGGCTGATGCGGTTCCCGGCCGACTACTGGTACCGGGAGCGGTACCACCTGCCTTTGTTTTCCCCGCAACACAGGGCTACGGACCTGCGCAGCGTGCGCGCCGAGTTTGAGCAGCACAACCTGCTGGTACGCCTGCGCGCGCTGCCGGCCGATGCCAGGTCGCTCACCCCGGACGAGCTGGCCGGCAAGCCGCTCATGCACGCCCCGGGTACGGTCGTCGTGCCCATGAGCCGGGAGGAGATTGAGCAGGAATTCGAGGCGCTGGAGCTGGACCGCTTCAGTGATCCGGTGCCCGCTGAAAGTGATGTAATTCTACCGAACAGCACCCCATAAACGCCCCAAACGGCCCCCAAACGGGGAAATCACTGTTGTAAAATTACAGCACGCACATGCCAGACGCACGCATTAACATCAACATCGGCGGGCAGAGCCAGCTCAATCAGGCCCTGACCGACGCCGAGCGGCAGGGCCAGCGGGTACGAGCCAACACGGCCGCCACGCTGCAGAATACGCTGGATGTGGTCCGCGCCTCCAGCGGGCTGCAGCTTGACCCGGCCCGCAGCCGGGCCGACATGGGCGCGCTGCGCCAGCACCAGCAGCAGCAGCAGCGCACCGTGCGCGAGCTCAACGCCGACGCCCCGGCCCGGCGCGAGCAGCTGGCCGGCCGGCGTGCGGGCCTGGAGCAGCGCCTGCAGAACCAGGAGGAAAAGCGCGCCGAGGAATACCTCAAGCGCAAGGCCTGGGTGCAGGAAAACTACGACAAGCACCAGGACCGCATCGCCTCGCGCGGGGCGGAAATGGAGGCGGCCTACCAGGCCAAGGGTGGGCAGGGCACGCCCCGGGTCGTAGAGAAGTGGATGGCCACCCAGCAGGGCAAGCTCGACGAGTGGCGCGACGGCCACCTGGGCAAGATCGAGGGCGCCCGGGAAGAAGAGCAGGGCAAGCCGAGCCTGACGCGCAAGGCCCTGGAGCAGTCCGTGCGGGAGCAGGAAGACTACGAGCGCACGCTGCAGGGTGCCAACGAAGGCCTGGTCGAATTCGCCGAGCACATCCGGGCCTTTGCGGACCTGGCCGGCCGCATCGAGCGCGGCGAGGTGGAACCGGGCGAGGCAGTCCCCAGCACCCGGCAGCTGGGCCACCTGGAGAAGCTGCGCCTGGAGGAAGACGTGCTCAAAGCCCGCCTGGGCCGGGCCAGCGAGTCCGACCTGCCCGAGGCCCGCAAGGCCCTGCAGGCAAAGCAGAAGGAAATCGATAAGGCCGAGGGCGGCACCAGCCGCGACGCGGGCCAGCGCCAGCTGGCCGACAGCATCGGCAACAGCGTGCAGCGCGCCCTGCTGGGCGTGGGCGGCGCCATGGGCGGGGCCATCGGCCAGACCCTGGGCGCCGGCATCCAGGTGGCCGGCGCCACGCGGGAGATTGCCACGGTCGACCCGGCAAAGATTGCCGGGGCCACCATTGCGGCTGCCGCCATTGCCACGGCCTCGCTGGCCAGCCTGACGCTGCCCCGGGGCAAGGAGCTGGAGGGCTCGACCAACCGCCTGGCCGGCGTGGCTGGCACGGGCACCAACAACCGCACCTTTGGCACCGGCGTGCAGTACCAGGCCGGCGGCGCCGGCGGGGCTGGCGACGCGCGCAGCGTGGTGGAGTCGCTGGCCATGAGCCTAAGCGAGTTCCGCGACTACGCCCGCAGCATTGCCCTGAGCTCAGGGAGCGCCCGGGGGCTGGAGAACCGTGCCACCGCCCAGCTCACCTACGAGCGGGCCTTCGGCATGGACGCCGGCGCGATGAGCTCGATTGGCTCCGAGTCCTACCGGCTGAAGGGCTCGATGGAGGGCAACATCGCCCAGATGCTCTCCATTTTCCAGAATTCGGGGCTGATCAACGTCCGCGACAAGGGCCTGTTCGATACCACGCGCCTGGCCGAGAGCTTCCAGCGGGCCCAGAGCCTGACGGACATGCAGAAAGACCGGTTTGCCAAGGCCGATCCGGCCCGGTCCGCACGCCTGGTCGCCGCCGGCGAGGCCGTGGGCGGCATGTTCAGCGGCTCGACCGGTAACGGCAAGCTCCAGCAGCTGGATAAGGCTATTGCCAATCCGGGCAATGAGTACGCCCAGGCCGCCACGTTCCGGGCCCTGGCCCAGCCCGGCGACGACCTCTACGACGTGCAGAAACGGCAGGAGGCCGGCATCTTCGACGGGGGCGAGAACTACAAGCGCATCTACAATTTCCTGCTGAAGAAAAACGGCGGCCAGAATGACAAGCGCTTCCGGATGGACTTGTCGGCCTACACGGGCTTCGATCTGCGCACCACCGAGCAGCTGGCTCAGGCCGGCGCCGGCGCCATGCAGGGCGTGGGCTCGGACAAGGACTTTGCCGCCAAATACGGCTCGGCCGCCTTCCAGGGCCGCGCCATCGACCAGACCGGCGACCTGCAGAAGCTCGACACGATGCTGGTAAACAAGCTCCAGATTCTGGGCCTGGACGGCAAAGACGCCCTGGTCGGCATGGCCAAGCTGGCCGGCCTGGATCTGCGCCCGGCGGGCCAGGTGCAGGCCGAAAACCGGCAGGTGCTCAAAACCAACGCCGACATCGTCGAGCACGAGGGCACGGCCGGCCAGAAGGACATGCAGCGGACCATGAACAAGAACCTGGCAGACATTGCCCACACGCTGGCCAACCGCAAGCTGCAGGTCCACGTGACCAACCACCCCGCCCCGCCGGCGACCACCAATACCACCCGCTCGCGCCCTAGAAACTAAATGGCCCCCCGCTCCAACATCCCCATTGTGCACGATGAGCACATCGTGACCACCGTCGCCGAGTTTATCCGCCGGCGCGGCCTGGTGGCCGCCGACGGCAAGCCGCTCAGCGCCGAGGCCCTGCTCAACTACCGCGACCCGGCCAGCGGCCGCACCAACCGCCAGCAGCTGCGGGCCACCTACACCCCCGACGAGCGCGCCAGCGGCCGCTACGACGGCAAGGAGGCCCAGCAGCTGCGCGTGGGGGCGCTGCTCTACGTGCCGGTCTGGGCCTTCCACAAGGAGCACATCGCCACCGAGGGCACGGGCGTGTACCAACAGGATGATCTGCAGCAGGTGCTCAGCGACTACCTGCTGCCACTCTATACCCGGCCCGAGTACGCGCTGCCCCGGGCCGCGCACGTGGACGTGCAGCAGGTGAGCTGCCAGGTGTGGGCCTGGTGCAAGAGCCTGGCCAGCGACGTGCCCCCGCCGGCGGGCCAGCCCCAGCTGGAGGGCGTGCTGCTCAACCTATCCCCGTTCGTGGTCAGCTGCACCACGTCCCAGGGCCGGCAGGGCGGCAACTTCTCGCTGCGCCTGGCCCCGCTGGTGCTGGCTCCCGGGCAAACCGACCTGGTCGCCGGCCTGCGTGAGGCACTGCACACGTGGGCCGAGCCCGGGGCTACCACCATCAATTTCACGGCCCAGGCCCTGACGGTGCAGGAAGAGGCCGGCACCGGCGTGCTGCAGGAACCGCGCTACCTGTTCCACGAGCTGCTGCAGGGCAATGACCTGGTCTTTATCAGCTTCGAGGAAGCCCACCCCGAGCGCCTGGTAACGCCCGGCGACGTGCTGGAGCTGCTGCCCGCCGTCGAGCGCCTGGGCACGCTGGAGGACGGCTCCCCGCGCATTTTCGACATGCTGGGCCTGGTCGACACCAACCGGCTGACGACCTCCCCCGAGGCCCAGGTCAGCATTTCGGTGGCGGGCCGCGACCTGATGAAAACCCTGATCGACGACGGCGACTATTTCCCACCCACCCAGTACTCGGGCGTGGACGTGTCGGGCATGTTCAAAAACCAGATCGACCCGCTGCTGGCCGGCCACCGCTCCGCGCGCCGCTACGACGGCCGGCTCAACGCGCTGCAGGTATTCCAGGACCTGCCGGTCGCCGACGCCATCAAGTTTGTGCTGGGCCAGCTCAGCCACATTGCCCTGGCCCCGGATGCACTGTTTGACTCCTGGGGCAAGCGCCGCACCTCCTACTATTACCCCGACGAGGCGGGCAAGCTCACGGCCGACGGCCGCGCCACCAAGGTGAAGCAGGAACTCGGCGCCGGCATCTGGCAGATCATCACGGCCGTGGTGGACGAAACGGCCCGGCCGCGCAAGCTGGTCGACTCCAGCCTGGCCACGGCCCAGGGCTCGCTGCTGAGCTACCTGCAGAAGGTATGCCAGGCGCCCTTTCTGGAGTTCTACGGCGACACCTACGGCGACCGGTATTTCCTCGTCGCCCGGCGGCCACCGCACAACCGCGCCGATTACCGGCTGCTGCTGGCCACGGCCGACACGCTGCCCGACTACCACCTGGAGCCCCAGAACTGCTACGAGCAGGATCTGGGCTTTTCCGACCAGACCAGCTATTCCTGGTACACGCTGGAACCCCGCGGCAACTTCTTCGGCACCAAGGGCAGCCTGCGCCTGGCCTACTTGCCCAGCATCTTTTTCCCGGAATTCGCCGAGATCTACGGCAACCGCCACAGCCAGGTGGTGAGCAACTACATCAACTACGACGGGCTGGTTAGCACCGGCCAGGAGCTCAAGACCCAGAACCTGGACGAGCAGGCGGCGGCCGATCTGAAATGGCTGGTGGAAACCACCGCTTACCTGCCCTACAGCCGCTCGGGCACGGTCCGCACCCGCTTCGACCGTCGCAAGCGCTTCGGCATGGCCATCCGCCACCTGGGCACCAAGGAGGCCTTCCTGATCGAGAGCGTTACCCAGCAATGGGCTATCACCGACCAGGGCGTGCAGGCCGACACCACGCTGCAGCTCACCCGGGGCCTGGTGGATGACGTGGCCACCGACGGCAGCAGCATTTTCGACCGCTACTTCGAGCTGGTGGACTTCGTGCACGCGCAGCGCAGCAGCACCGACCGGCCCCAGGGCGCGGGCGCCGCCTCGGCCGAGAGCAGCCGCCTGGAGCTTTACTTCGATCCGGAGCTGAGCTTTCCGGTCCGGGAGCCCGAATACGAGTTTCCCGCTCAGGCCTACGGCCGCACCCGGCCCTATACGGCCGGCGTGGACTTGCCGGATCCTGAGCGCCTGCGCCGGCAGCGCGCCAGCCAGCAGCAGCTGCAGCAGCTGGCCAGTGAGCTGCGCCGCGACTCGCGCCTAAATGTGCGCGTGCTCGTGCACGGCACCGACGTGGAGCTGGGCCGCCGGCGGGCCGCGTTCCTGCGCGCGGCGCTGGCCGAGCTCGTGGCCGCCGGCACCAGCGGCGCCGAGCTGGCCCGCGCCCGGCGCCAGGCCCTGGTGCGCATCGATGCCGCGGCCGTGGGCCCGCACCCCACCCTGGTCCCGGTCGATGCGACCGTGCCGGTGGTGATGCTGGAGCGCAACCGCGAGCAGACCGCTCCACCCGCCGTGACGCTGGGCGCCCAGCAAAACTGGCACGTGAACCGCTCCAACCTGCGCTTTTTCCTGCAGCGCCGCCAATTCCACGGCCGATGAGCGAGAACCTCCCAGATCCTACCTATCCCTTCGCCGACGACACCCGCGACGCGGCGGCCGTGGCCTACGTGATCATCCCCGCCGGCCACGATCCGGCCGCCTACGTGCGCCAGGTGCTCGACACGGGCCGCATGAGCGTGGTCACGGACCGCGGCGAGTTCATCCACCGCGTACTGGTTGCGCGCCACGTGCTGCGCGAGCTCAACCAGGCCGGCTGGCCCCAGCTACCAGGTGAGCGGGGCCCGGCCGTGATGCTGGCCACGCTGCCGGTCCACAACACGCCGGTCGCCGTGGCCACGCTGCTCGGCGCCGACGAGGTGAGCGGCATGGGCGCCCCGGGCGAAGACGGGCTGCTGCTGCGCGGCCCGGGTAATACGTTCGTGGCCCTGCGCGCCCGGGCCGATGCCGGCAGCCTGGCCATTACCCTCAACGGCGACGGGGCCGGCCAGAGCCAGCTCACGCTGCGCCTGCTGCATCCGGACTCGCACGCTCAGCATGACAGCTACGTGCAGGGCGACACGCGCCACCGCAGTGAGGGCAGCAGCCAGCTGGAGGCCGGGCAGAAGCTCACGCTGCGCGTGGGGCCCAGCGGCAGCAGTGACGACGCGCAGGGGCAAATGCTGCTCACCTACGAGCGGGGCCAGGGCCTGACCTATACCGACGAGTGGGGCAACGAGCTGCGCATGGCCAAGGACCTGTTCAGCGTGCGCCGCCAGGGCGAGCATCAGCAGATAGCCCTAACGGCCGCCGGCGTGAACCTGGGCAGCCAGGACGCGGCCGAGCCGGTACTGCTGGGCAAAACCACGCTGGAGCTGGTGGGCCAGCTGATCGACCTGATTCTGCAGGCCCAGTTTAACTCCAATGCGGGCCCTACTTTCCCGCTGCCGCTGAATTCGGGCGACTTCCTGAAATTGAAACTAGACTTTCAAAAGGCCCTTAGCCAGTACGTAAAGGTCGATTAAGTCAGAAAATATAGTCTTTTTTCTTGTATGTAAGTAAAAATATAGATACGTTTGCTTCATCGGTAGGGAGGGCCTCGCGGGTCCCGTAGCCGATGGAGCACTAGCGGTGCTCCCTGCGACCTGGCCAGTAAGCCGGGGAGGGTGCACGCCCTACTGCACAACGTGACCAGGCGCCGCAGCCCCGACCGCGAGGGGGGCAGACGGCTGACAGCAAATAGCTGGCCCGGCAAGAAAGCGCCCAGGCTGAAAGGCAGCGCCCACGACAGGTCCGCCGGCATGGTAGCCGGCTGCTGACGAGATACCCGAAACCTGCGAAGGCGTCGGGTATTCGCGGTTTTAGCCCATTCTAACGCTTTGCGCATGAGCCCAAACGAAGCATTTGATCACCTGCTGAAGATCATGTATCAGCAGTACACCAGCGAAAGCATCGGCAACGAAGCCAACCGCCTGCCCTGCACCACCGGGTGCTTGGCTCAGGAACTGGACGGCATCACTGCTGCCTGGAGAGAAACCCGGTACCCGCTGGGCAAAGAGGAGGCCGCCCACCTGCTAAAGCAGCTTGTGGCCGACCAGAGCCCTGAGCAACAGAAGCTCGATAATGCCCTCGACGCGCTGGGCAAAGCGCTGCTGCAGCCCCAGGAAATCATCGACGACCACAAAAAGTGGTTCCTGACGCCACCACCCCGCCAGAGAGCAACGGAAGCCAGGTCTTGATTACTGATTAAACGCCTGGGGCCGCAGCCCCGGCCCCGGTTTTCCAGCAGCCAATGGAAACCCTTTTACCCCGGCCCCTCCCCAGGGCCGACAAAAAAACGCCCAAGCCCCGCCGCCAGACCGCGAGCGAGGCCTACCGGGAACACGACCGCCCGCTCCCCAGCTGGCGGCGTCATGTTTAACCACCCCAACCAGACAAACAGTATGTGGATGTTCACCAAACACGGTTTTTTCAGCATCGTGCTGAGCAGTGCCAACCCCAAAAACGTAGCCATCCGGGCGCGCGCCGTAAAGGATTTGGAGGCCCTCAGAGAGGCTTTCCCCCAGATCCTCGACGAGGAAATCATTCTCACCCCCGACCGCGACTACTACGCCCGGATCCTGATTGCCACAACCGACCTGCCGGAGCTCATGGCGCAGCTCGGTGAGGACATCGACTACCCCGACTTTAAGTCGGAGCTCAAGCGCAGCCATACCCAGGATGATAAGCTGCCGCTACTCAATGAGCTCTGGCGCACGATGAACGACTACCAGCACCAGCAGCACCCCGGCAAAGGCCTCTACAATAGCTTTAAGCGCAAGCCGGCTGCCCCCGCCCCGAAAAAGGGCCGCGGTAAGAAAGTCCAGCCCGAGGAGGACAATTACTAATCGCCCGGCTCTTTCCCCGTTCTACATGAACGTTCAAGCCTTCAATCTAGCCGCGCTGCAGCAGGGCTGCGACGTGGCCCTCGTGGCCCCTGACGGCCGCATCTGGGATCCCTGGTACGGCCGCCACGGCGCCGAGCCGCTCGACGAGCTGCCGGTCGACGCCGACGGCCGCATCGAGCAGCCCGACGGCCTTTTCCACGGCTACCAGCTGGTCCGCCACGGCGGCCAGCTCACCCACGACTTTTTCAACTGTACCCCCTACAAAATAGCCTGTTAGATGCTCCAGTTAATGATTACCAAGCGCATCGGGCGCCGGCAGTTCCACTTCACCGTGCAGGGCCCCAACCTGCACGAGGTGGTCGCCGAGTATGACCGGCTCAGCTTCCCCGACGTGCCGGCCTGCGGCCTGTGCGGCTCGGACAACCTGGATCTGAGCTCGCGCCTGGCGCAAGACAAGTTTAAGTACACCAGTGTCAAGTGCCTCGACTGCCGCGGCGACGTGACCTTCGGTAAAACGCAAAAAGACGATCAGACCTATTTCCTGCGCAAGAAGGAAAGCGGCGAGCTCGACTGGCAGGCTTGGAAAAAGCCCGCCGACAAGTAGTAACCATTACCCTGCCGGCCTACCCAGCCGGCTGTTGCTCCCCAGCTCCCCAGTGCCCGGTCGCGCAACCGGGCACGCTTTTCCCCGAGCCCGCACTCCAGACGTGCGGGCTCCGGGGGGCTGTTGGCCCGTTCCCTCCCACTAACCTTTTGCCTCCCCAGCATGCAGACCCAGCCAGTCCCCCAGCCCGAAAACCTGCCACAGCCTGCCACCAAGCCCATCAAAGTGGGCTGGGTCAGCTGCTCCTGCCAACTCTCCGCCCTGCTGCCATTGCTGCGCAGCGTGCTGGAGCCGAAGCAGGAGCCGGTAGAAACCACCACCCCCTAAGCCCGCGTTATGCCTGACGCCACTACTTACTGCGACCCGCGCCTCGCGCTGGAGCCGCTCACCGATGCCGGCCTCGACGTGCTCGTCGTCGCCCGCCAGCTGCGCCACTCGCCCGATGCCTCGGCCGGACTGCGCGTAACGCTGGCCGCGCACCTTTCCCAGGTCGCTGAGCTCGCCGCTCAGGCCCAGCTCAGCCTGGCCCGGCAGCTGCTGCCCGAGCAGGGTCAGCAGCAACTCTGGATCCGCGGCCTGCGCCCGGGCCGTGGCCACCAGGAGCTCTACCCGTATCACATCGAGGCCTGGGAAGTGCGCGGCGGCCAGGCCGTGGCCCGGATCCTGAACGAGCGCACCAACGGCCAAATGCTGGGCGTACCGCTCTCCCTGCTGCTGGCCAAGGCCTGCAGCGCGGACGAAAAACGCCTTTTCCCCGACCCCGATATTTTGTAAAGCCCGGTCCGGCACTGCGTCAGCAGTACCGGACCGGGCTTTTTTTCGTCCCCCCTTTCCTAACCATGCCCGCAACACGAACCATGAATCAGCCCCCCACAGACCCCGCCCCGCGCGATGTAGAACAGGTCGTCGAGGTGCTGCTGCACCTTCCCCAAGTGAACCTGGGCCCCATCGTGCAGGCCATGTACCCGAGCCTGCCGCCCAAAACGGCTCAGGCCAAGTTTCACAACAAGCGCCTGAAGCGGGGCTACCACAAGTTCAGCCGCCAGGAAGTGCTGCTGCTGCAGCAGATTTTCAGTGAGCACCTGCGCCCCATTCTCGACGCCTACAACCAGCTGCTTTCCTTCCCGGCCGATGCTGAATCCTAAGAAGCTCGAAGCCGACCTGCTGACCATGGTCGAGCAGATGCAGGCCGAAACGGACCCGAAAACGTCCCCCAAGGCCTGGGCCAAGAAGCTGGCCACGGTGGTGCACGCCTACACGGCCCAGGGCCAGCTCGTCGTGCCCGCCGGCGCGCTGCAGTTGATCGTGACCCTGCCGGCCGGTCCCATGCCGGCCACCAACACCGCGCCGATCACCCTTTCCCTTACCTAAGATTTTGCCCCCAGACCATGGCCCACACTCCAGACAACCCGGACCTCACCCACGAGCCACCGGAGCGCATCGTGCTCACGCTGGTGTACGATAAAAACAGCCCGGACTACACCACGCGCATCATGCAGCAGTCCGACTATCCCAACCTGCAGTATTCCTCCCAGGCATTGATGCCGGTGCTCTGCGAGGCGCTGGTGGGCCTGATTCATGCCCAGGCCCACTATGGCTACATGAACGTAGCCGAGGCGCTGCACAAAGCCATTCACTACCTGGAGGACGGCACCTTTGAGGCCTTCGTGCGGGTGGGCGAGGCGCCTGCGCCCGAGCAGCCCTAACACCAGGTAGCCCGGCCGGTCGTGGGCGCCCTTCGGGAACGCGCTATCTTGAAGGCATGAGCTTAACCAGCGAAGCCGCCCGCCTTGCCTCCCTCACCTCGCTGCTGGGGAAGGCCTCCCTGCACCACCTGCACCCCGACGAGTTCGAGTACTACGCCTGCGCGCTGGAGCTCTGCGACTCGCGCGGCGAGCAGGTGGCGTACTTGCTTTTCCCGGTCATGCCAGACCAAATGTCCATCAGCGGCCGGCCCCTGAGCACCATTACCAAGAGCCAGGCCGGCATCACCAAGCTGACCAATCCCACCTACAACCCGGAGGAAATCAGCCTCTCCGGCTCGTTTGGCCGGCGCCTGCGCCTGCTCGTGCGCGGCGGCAGCGTGGATCTGAACTCGGCCCTGGTGCGCGACGGCGGCCTGACGGCCAGCTGGCAGGGCGTGAAGGATGCCGCCGCGGCCGGCCGGCAGGTGGTCAGCACCTTCTCTTATGCCGCCCGCACCGGCTACGGCACCTGCAAGCTCGTGGAGAGCATGCTGCGCCAGGCCCGCCAGCCCGATAGCTACGGCCAGCCCCACTACCTGTACTTCTATAACCTGGCCTTCAACTACCACGTGCTCGTGGAAGAGGTCGGCTTCACCTTTACCCAGAACATGGCCAAAAACATGATCTGGGATTATCAGCTCGCCTTCCGGGCCCTGGCTCCGGCCAGCGCCATCCAGGGGCGCCTGGGCCGCCGCGCGGCCGTCGTGCAGGCCCTGACGGCCGACCTGGTGCAGCGCGGCGCCACCACGGCGCAGCGCATCGCCACTGACATTGCCCAGCGGGTGCAGAGCCAGGTGCTCAGCGTCCCGCTTACGCGCCGTCCCGACGGACGGCCGCGCCTCGCCTCGATTGATCCTGGCCGCCTGATTTAGTGATTGATGCCCTTTCAGCCTACGAAGCCCTAACCGGATACCCCCTTACCCAGCTGCTCGACAAAACCGGCGCCTTCCTGCGGGACCAGGCCCCGGTACTGCGCCGTGCCTTCGAAGCCGGCGCCGGCAGCGGGGGCGTGGCCGCCCCGCCGCAGCTCAAGCGCCTGCTCTACCTGCGGCAGGAGCTCACCACCACCATTGCCCGCCTGCCGGCGCTCGACGTGCCCCAGCTGCCGGGCTGGGAATTGCTGGAGCTGCTCGAAGACCTGGTGCGCAGCCTGACCAGCCTGGAGCAGCTGCCGCGCTACCTGCGCCTGCCTGAGTCGACGGCGGCCCCGACCTACACCACCAGCCGCCACCAGACCCTGGAGCAAGTAGCCGCGCTGGCCGGCCAGGCCGACCCGGGCCAGGCCTGGGCGCAGCTGGCGCTGGCCAATGATCTGGGCGAGGAGGACTACTCGCCCGCCGGCGGCACTCAGCTCTCGCTCGGGGTGCTGCGCCCGGGCGGGGCCGCAGCCGGCCGGATCCTGGCCGTGCTCGGTCCCCAGAATGGTCTGCTTGCCCTGGGCACGGACCTGGCCCGCGGGCTCACGCTCGATGCCGAGAGCCAGGACCTGCTCTGCCTCACGCCCGACGAAACGGCCGACCAGACCCTGGAGGTGCTGCTCGGAGGCATCCGCCGCGGCTCGCTGCCCTGGGCGCCCTGGCTGGGCCCGCGCTACGACCTGCTAGTCGGGGCCAACCAGAACCTGCTGGGCCTGCCCACGGTGCTGCGCCAGCTGGCCGACCTGCTGGCCACCGACGACACGATTACCAGCTTCCAGCTCACCGGCGTGCGCACCGAGCGGGACCTGCTCTACCTGGACCTGAGCGTGCGCTTCGCCGCGGGTGCCGACCGGAACTACGCCCTAAAATCCATCTGAGGTCATGCTTACCAAACTAACCAGCGAACCAACACTCGCCCAACTCTGGCTGGAAATATTCTTTAATTCCCAGACCAAGGTCACCAAGGGTACCGAGGGCTCCGTCGTCATGGCCATGGCCCGCGGTACGGCCAAGCTCGCCCAGAAGTCCCTGGTGGAAGCGGCGCGCCAGGAGGCCTACCTGTTCATCGACGAGGCCACCGGCCCGGCCCTCGACCAGGCCGCGCCGCTCTACTCGCTGCCCGGCGGCCGCCTCGGGTCCCTGCCGGCCACCACGGCCGTGCGCCTGGTGGCCGAGGTGGGCACAACCTACCTGGCCGGCCTGACGTTCACCGGCCCCCACGGCAAGGTTTTCGAGCTGCAGGACACGGTCCGCATCGGCGCCTACGGCTTCAACTACGGCCGCGTGCGGGCCCTGGAGGCCGGCAGCCAAACCAACGTGGGCGGGCTGACGCTCACGCGCATCAGCCAGGCGCCGGCCGGCCACCAGTTCTGCATCAACGAGCTGCCCGCCGCCGGCGGCCGCGACGCGGAAGAGGACGACTCCTTCCGCGCCCGCATTAAAGGCGCTCTGGGCCTGTACGCCCGGGGCACGCTGCAGAAGCTGGAGCAGGTCATGATGCTGCAAAACCCCAACGTGCTGCGCTTGGTGCACCTGGGTAGCGACCGCACGGGCCAGACGACCATGGCCGTGCTCAGCCAGAACGGGGCCTCCTTCACCGCGCTGGAGCTGGGCCGGCTGCTGCAAGCCGTGACGCCCTTTTTGACCTACACGGAGCTGCGCCCGGACGGGCTGGGCGGCGTGGGCCTGCGCCTGCGCAACATCGATTTCTGGCCCGTGGACGTGAGCCTGCGCGCCGAGCTGCACCCGGGCGCCGATCCGGACCGGGTGCGCGCCGAGCTGGCCGCCCGCCTGCAGGCCCTGCTCGACTACCGCTACTGGCAACAGGGCCAGCGCGTGGAGTGGGACGATCTGCTGCAGGCGGCCAAGAGCACGCCGGGCATGCGCTACATCCCGGATCAGCACTTCTACCCCCGCCGCGACGCGCCGGTCCCGCGCAACCGGCTGCCGATCCTGCGCGGCTTCGCCCTGCTCGACCTCAATGGCCAGCTGCTCGTCGATGCCGCCGAGCAGCTGGTGCCCTACTTCTACCCCGGCCCGACGGCGGACTTCAGCGAGCTGCAGTCCGTTTTGCCCACCCTGACCAGCTAACCCCATGCCCGAAACGACCATCACCCCCGCCCAGAAGCCGCCGCGTGCCTTCCACCCCGACCAGCCGCTGCCCACCCAGAGCACGGTGCAGGTACTCGGCGACGGCACGCTGCTCGTGGCCGTCGCCGTGGAGAAGCCCTGCTGCTGCTAGGAGCCGTCCGGCGTACCTTTCTCTCCCCACCCCATGGACACCATCCACCCCCAGGTGCTTAAATGCACCATCCTGCCCGCCACGGGCGGGCCCCAGCGCATCGACGGCACCGCCGGCCGGCAGGGCGACCTGCTGGTCACGCTGCGCCTGGGCCAGAAGGATACCTTCATCACCGTTACCGCCCGCGGCGAGCTGCTCATCACGGCCCCCGACGCGGACCGGTACAGCATTATCAACGGCTGCCTCCACTACGCCGACTGCTGCGAGCAGGACGGCGAGGGCGGCCCCACCGACAACGCCCTGGACTTCGACCCGCGTGACAGCGCGGTCGGGGAAGACTTTGCCTAATGACCCCAGAGCAACAACAGCGGCGCGACGCGCTGCTGGCCCGCCTGCCCTTGCTGATCCGCAGCGACGGCGTCGGCGGCCTGACCCGCGCCGCCGACGTGCGCGACTTTCAGACCCTGCTGATCGAGGAGCTATTCCTCGACGCGCCGGTAGCCTGGACTTCCTCCGCGAGCGACCCGCTGGCCCACCAGGGGGCGGACTACGACTTTCACCTCAACACGGCCACCGGGTGGCTGTGGCGCCGCCTGCCCAACGTGCTCCAGCTGGCCGACCTGGATGCGGGGCCCAACAACTGGCGTAAAATCCTCTCCCTGATCGGCCCCGAGGGGCCCCAGGGCCCCGCCTCCACCGTAGCCGGCCCCAAAGGAGGCAAGGGCGACAAAGGCGACAAAGGCGATAAGGGCGACCAGGGAGGCATCGGCAACACCGGCGCCCGCGGCGCCACGATCATGGCCACCGTGGGCAAGCCGCTCACCACCACCGGCCTGCTCGGCGACATGGCCATCGACACGCAAACGCTGGGCGACATCTACCTCAAGACCGGCTCGCTGAGCTGGGTGCTGCTGGGCTCCATGCGTGGCGGCAAAGGCGATAAGGGCGATAAGGGGGACCAGGGCGACAAAGGCGACCAGGGCCCCGAGGGCATCGGCAAGCCCGGTATCCAGGGCCCGAAAGGCAGCAGCGTGCTGCACTTCACCAACCGCAGTCCCAACGAGGAAGACGGCCTGCCCGGCGACACGGCCTTCGACCACACCACCCAGCAGGTGCTCGAAAAGGTAAAGGCCCGCTGGGTGCCGCGCGGCACCTTCGGCGGCGACGGCGCCGGGCTGACCTACTCCACGCTGGCCCCGGCCGGGCGTGTGCTCAACCCCAAGATAAATGCCCTGTGGCTGCAGAAAACCCTCGTCGGCACCGACACCGACAGCGGCGACGGCTCGCTCAGCGGCAGCGGTGGCGGTGGCGACGAGATGGAAGTAGTGGCAAAAAACTACCAGGTAATCCTGTGGCGCTACGACGGCACGGCTTGGATCAGCGAGTACACCTTCGGCGCCGGCAGCAGCGTTGCCACGCCGACCGACCCGACCTTCTCGGCCGACGAGCCGCCCATCGTGGCCAGCTTCGCCGCCGGCCACGGCCCGCTGGGTACCCTCACCAACGGCAAGAGCCTGATTCTGGCCTCACGCAAGGTAAGCGCCGTGCTGCGCGAGCTGGCCATCGAGAGCGTCTACCCGACCTACACGCCGGCCGGCGTGGCCATCAGCTTTGATGCGCCCGTAACGGGCGAAATCGGCGAGGGCGCCATCGTCACTGTAACCGGCGCCTTCGTGGCCGGCGACGCCGGCGCAGCCACGGCTATGCGCCTGTACCGAGGCAACAGCAGCCAGATTGGGGCAGCAGCGACCAGCTCCCCAATTACCCGCACGGCCGTCATCGTGCGCACGGTCTCCCCGATACCGGTGTGGGCCGTAGCCGACTACGCCGCCGGCGCGCGCAAGAACGTGCAGCCCGCCGGCACGCCCGACGACCGCCCAGCCCAGGTGCGCAATCCCAACGCGCCCCAGGCCGCCGAAATCGGCCTGCAGTCCCAGGTACTCTACCTCTACGGCAGCTACATGGTCTTCTGGGGGGCCTGCGCGGCCGCGCCAAACAACACGGCCACGGTACGGGCGCTCCCCGGCACGCAGCTGGCCAGCGCCGGCAACGGCTTCACGCTGAACACCGGCAGCACGGAGAAAATCTTTGCCTTCTGGCTGCCGGCCGGCAAGACGCTGGTCGGCATCAACGACCAGGACGCGCTCAATAAGGACGTAACGAGCGAGTACTCCAGTAGCGCGCTGAGCGTCGCCGACGCCGGCGGCACCGCCGTGGCGGGCACGCTGTGGGTGAAAACCCAGGCCGTGCCCTTTGCCAGCAACCACCGCCACAACGTAGTCATCGCTTAACCCATGGCCACTGATAACTCCCTCGAATTAGCTGAGGGCATCAAAACCACTAACCCTGCCCCAGCCGACTGGTACTACCGTCCCATTGGAACGGCAGGCTACGCCGACGTGGCGGCCGCCTGCGCCGCCGTGCCCGTGCCCGTGCGCATCGGCCGCACGGTCCTGATTGCCGGCCTGGGTGAGCACGCCTGGGGCTCCGACACAAGTAATGCCGGGCTGCTGCCCAAGGCTGGCGGTAGCGGCCCCGGCACCAGCTACACCTTGCCGCAGGCTTCCACGACCACGCTGGGCGGGGTAAAAAGCATGGGGGCCGGCCTTACGGGCAACGTAACCGTCAACTCCGACGGCTCCATGACCGCGCCGGCCGGGGATAGCGGCCCCGCCGTTACCATTGAGCAAAGCCTGGCCAGCGGCAGCACCACCGCCGTGCCGAGCACAGCGGCCGTGAAGGCCGCGACGGAGGCCCTGAGCGCGGCAATCGGCACCAAGGCCAGCAGCAGCGCCCTGGCCGCCAAAGCGGACCTGACAGCCGGCAAGGTGCCCTTGACTCAGCTCCCAGGGCCGGTAAACCGGCTCTGCTATAATTTCCCGCCCGGCCAGTCGACCACCTACGAAGTGCCGATTGTTTTCCTCGACCAGGCCGGCACGTACAACATTGAGCTGCAGACAAACGCTACTCCTTCCTCGACTCTGATTAACGGCACGCCCGTAGCGCCGCCGTATTCGGTCGTCGTGGGCGACGTGCTGGCCATCGTGGCCCAGACGCCGGCCGGGCTAAGTGGCTATATCATTTTGCGGACCGTGTAATGAGCAAGCTAACCTACTTGACGAACTACTACACGGCCATGGCGCAGCAGTACAGCGCTGCCTACGAAGCCTACCGGGACCGCGTAGTTGCCGCTGGCGGCACTATTTCGTCTTCCCAGAAGAGCCAGCAGATCCTGGACTGCCTGGCCAATCATGCGGACTACAATTTTGTGCAGTGGCTGGACTCCCGCGCCGGCATTAGCCCGAGTCATTGGTATTCCCCGATAGGCCCTGCCGCCGATGCGGTAAAGTCAGCCTACGGCGCTGCTATGAACGGAATCGACTCTATTCTAAATTCCCGGGTGATTGTGAACGGAGCTTATCACGCCGGGTCCACGCCGGAGTTAGCCACCTCCGACTCCTACACCTGGGGCATGCGCTATTACCGGGCTAGTACGGGCAACGACGGCTTTTTCTGGGGTAATCGCTACGGCTCAGATAGCGGGTGGAACTCCTTGGAGCGCACCCTTTGGCAATCCTATGCCTACGGGGACAATAAAGTCATTTCCCTTGCCCTGCCGCAAGACGTTTGGCAATGGGTGTGGTGCGTGAAATCTGGCGCTATCGTGCGAATCTTCGACCAGGCAAATGCGCAGCTCGGCCAGGTGGTATTGTATAGCCCTATCGTCGCCCTGCCGCTCGGCATCGGCGGCGGCACGGACTCCACGGGCATCAGCACCGGGCTGCGGTACCAGTCATTCATTCGCTGCGCCTCGGCCCTTACCGCCGCCCAACGGGCCATCATTCAGGCCATATAACGCGCCGCCGGCGGCGCGCTTAACGCCGGCATTCTGAGCCGCTCCCTCTACCTTACCAGAGGGCACTCTGCTAAACCGCCCCACACCCTGCACGCCATGCTTCATCCCTTCTACCCCTGGTGGGTTGTTTTGCTCACCAACTTCGCCTTCGCCGTGGTCCTGGCCCTGGGCATTCCCACGCTGCTGTTTCGCTTCGCCCGGGACCTATACTACCTGGAGAAGGTACGCTCCTGGCTTTACGGCTCGGCCGTGGTGGTGGGCAGCTACGGTCTGGCCTTCGCCATGGACACCTACAACCACTACACCAACGGCCTGCGCGACACCACCCTGCGCGACGCGGCCGCGGCGCTGTTTCTGGTCGTGTTTCTGGTGCAGGCCTTCCGCAAATACCGCTTCTTTACCCAGCTGCATCCGCAGAGCACGGTCGACGCGGCCAACCAGGCCCGCGCCCGGCTGCTCTCCCGCCTGCAGCTGCTCGACCAGCGCGGGCCCATTGCCCGTTTCGAGGTGCAAAACGGCCGCATCCTGTACGCCAACCCCGCCGCGGCCACTCTGTTCGGCTATGATAGCCCGGCCGCCCTGCAGGGAATGCAGGGCCTGGAGCTGGTGCACGAGGATGACCGGGAGAGGGCCGCTTATCAGCAGTTGCACCACCCGGCCGACCGCTACGAAGTGCGCGCCGTGACCAGTTACGGCCGCGTGCTCAGCATCGAGGTGACGCCGGGTTACGTGCCCGATGAGCCCGACGTGCGCATCTGCTGGGCCGTCGATGTAACCGATCACGTGGCCGAGCGGAACCGGCTTATTGCCCAGCGGCGCGACGATGTGCTGCAGCGCAACTACACGGAAGCCTCCGACCGGATCATCGCCAAGACTACTTGCTCCTCTGTGGCGCCCTGAAGCGGGGGGTCCGCTCGATATGAAAACCAAGTTTGATTTACTCCAGTGGGCGCTGGCTAACCTGCCCCTGGCCGTCGCGGCTCTGATTCTGGCCGGCGGCCTGGCCTATATTCTCAAATTCATCCTAGCTGACAACAAAGCCCTGCGCGCCGAGCGGGACTCGTTGCTGAAGGACCACGCCAAAGAAATCAAAGACCTGACCGTCACCCACGCGCTGGAAATCCAGGGCAAAACCCAGGAGCTGCAGCGGGTAGTGGACCGCTACCATGGCATGGCCGAGAAGAACATCACGGTCCTGGACTCGCTCGACCGCACCATCGACGACTGCAACGCTTTGCCTTATCTTAAAGAGGCCATTCCACCCATCCAAGCCGCTGTTGCCAGTATCGGCGCCGAGATGGGGCTCAAGCCGCACCAGATGCGCGGCTAATCGTCCTGACTCTATCACCTCCCCTCCCATGAGCGAGAAGCTCCCCACCGCGGCCTCCCAGGCCCACCCTGAGCTGGATACCAGCCAGCCCCTGCGGCGCAAAAAGCGCCTGCTCAAGCATTACGGCAACGTGCTGATCTTCCTGCTCAGCGTGCTGGCCTTTTTCGCCGTGCGGTGGTTTATCCGCACCTACATCACCAAGCGCGCCGGCGGCTACGACGACGGTACGCTCAACGCCTACGTGCTGGCCACGCTGAGCTTCTTCTACAACGCCGCCCAGGCCTGGCTCGCTTTCAAGATCAGCTGGCCGCGCCTGTACCGCTGGATCCGCAGCTGCGCCGAGCAGGAGCTGCTGGACTTCAAGTACGGCTACTATGACACTACCAACCCGAGAAGCACCCCGCTTGTCGCCCGCATCGCCCTGGAATACCGAAAGGCTAACTTCTACACGCTGTGCTTCAAATTCTGCGCGTCGCTCGCCATTTATGGCTTCTACTTCTACTTGCTGCACCACTTCACGCTCGGAGCGCTGGGGTTAATCCCGCACGAGGGAGCCGGGATTCTGCTGCGCTAGTCCTGCGCGCCCGCATCGAGCGGGTAGCGCTGAGCCAGGTGGGCGTGCGCGAGCACGGCTATAACGCCGGCGCCGACGTGGAGAAATACCAGACGTTCGGCGGCGGCCGCAAGGGCCAGGCCTGGTGCTCGTGGTTCGTGACCTGGGTGCTGCGCCAAGCCGGGCTGCTAACGCCCAAGTTCGGGCGGGCTCGGGACTGGTTCGATAAGCGCCACACGGTCTGGGCGGGCGGCCGCCAGATTGCCGGCCGCCCGCCCCCGCAGAAAGGGGACCTGGTGGGCTACACCTGGGGCAAGCCCCAGATTGCCCACGTGGGCATCCTGCTGCTCTGGGGCGTGAGCCCCATGGCCAAGACGGACGAGGGCAACACGTCCGGAGGAAAGCAGGAGCGCGACGGCGAGGGCGTATTCGTAAACTGGCGGCTTAAATCCCAGATCTCGGCCGTGGCCAACGTTGTCGATGACCCGAGCTACACCACCCCTAAACCTGTCCCTAAGTGAGTAAAATCATCTCCCTTCTCAACAACCCGATCACTGCCTGCGTGCTGATCGGGTTGTTTTGCTTTGCCGCCGGCTACTCGGCCGCCGAGCTGCGCCAGCGCGCGCACCAGGCTACGGTCCTGGTGCAGCAGCGCGACGAGTCCTACGAGGCCGGCCTGCGCTGGGCGCGGCTTCAGCGCCGGGGCGACTCGACCTACGCCCGCCTACTCGGCCGGGCCGACGAACAACGCCTTCAGCAAGACCTGCTCCGCCAGCATGATGACGCTCATAAAGCCCACCGGCCTGTTTCTGTTCCTTTTCAGCTGCCTGCTTTCCCTATCCCTAACCAGCCGAGGCCAAGTAGCGCCGGGCCAGCTACCCACTGAGCCGGTGCTGGCCCCGGCCGGCACCCGCCTGACGGCTCCGGCCGTCGTGTTTACCCCAGCCAGCTACGATCTGCTGCGTCAGGACTACCTCTGGCAGCAGCAGGCCCTGGAGCTGAAGGCGCAGCGCCTGCGCCAGGCCGCGGCCGCCGACTCGACCAGCCACCAACTGCTGGCCACCGGCGAGCACAACCTGGCCGAGGCGCAGGAGCGCATCCGGGCGCTGGAGCAGAGCGAGCGCACCTGGCAGCAGCGCTGCTCGATTGCTCAGGCGGCGCGGCGCCCTACCTGGTGGGCCGACGGCCGCCTCTACCTGGGCGGCGGGGTGGGCCTGGTGGCCGGCGCGGCCGGTCTTACTTACCTGTGGGTCCGCTACGCTCGCTAACTTCCCTGCTCCCCGGCCCTCGGGCCCGCTCCCCATCGCCTTTTCTATGATTTGCCACCCCCATGGGTACCACCCGCAACTTCGGCCAGATAGCCGGCGTGCATATCGGCACCAGCGCCCCCGATATCCTCACCATGCTCTGGCATAACCCCAGCGCCGGCCAGTCGGGCGCGTGGGCCTTCTACAATGCCAACAGCGCCACCTGGCAGCCCTTTGCCGGCGAGTACTCCGAGCTGGTAACCGAGGAGGCCGACCCAACCCTGTATCATAACCTGGGCATCAAGGTCCCGGGTACGGTGCTGGCCTACCACCCCACGACCGGCGACAGCATCGCGGTGAAGGTTTCGCGCTACTATGACCAGAACTCGCTGGGCGTGCTGATAGACAGCCTGCCGGCCCGGGTACTCGTGCGCCCCTAATCCGAGCCCGCGATGAGCACCTCCATCACCAACCGCACCACGCTGGCCGGCCAGACGCTGATTCTGCAGAGTGGCCCGATACCGGCCGTGCTGAGCCTGCAGCAGCTCAGCCCCGACGTGAGCACCGACCCGGCCGGCCAGGCCAGCTACGCGCTGCATTTTCGGCTAACCGGTTACGGCCTGGCCTGGCCGGCCAGCTGGACGACCTATTCGCCCGGCGCGCTGCAGGCCGCCAGCCAGCGGCACGCCGGGCGCATGCAGCACGTGCAGGTACGCTTCACCCACCAGGGTGCCGCCCACGAGCTGCGCGTGCTCGGCTTCGCCCTGCAGGGCCAGGCCGTACCCCAGGCCGAGCCCGCGCGGCAGAGCCAGCTGGGCAGCCACTACCTGGCCGCCGGCGTGTACGGCACCCACGAGCACGAAAACCTGGCCCTGGCCCTGCTGGCCAAGCTCTACCGCCCCGGCATCCTGCCCGAATTTATCGTGCGCGGAGAAGGGGAAGGCCCTGCCCCGGAAGCTATCGACGAAGACTTCCTCGACCTGTGGATGGCCTCCTGCCGGTTTTTTGCCCTGGTTATTCTGCACAGTCGCCGCCTGGGCAACCTGCCCCACGATCCGCAGCTGCTGCAGGCCTTCCTGCTGCAGCGCGGCTTCTACCTGCGCCCCGAGGCCAGCGGGCTCGACGTGGGCAGTCTGCGCGAGCTGCTGGTCGGCCAGGCCCAGGCCGCCGGCGAGCGGGGCACGGCTGCCGTGTTTGCCGACCAGGGCGAGTTTAGCCGCCTGATCAACCGTAGTGCCTACGCGCCCAAGCCAGCGCTGCAGGTGGCCTTCACGCCGGCGGACCGCCGTGGCTGGGTGCTGGGCCTGACCGGCCCGGGCTTTGCCGGCACGGCCGGCCAGCCGGCCACGGTGCTGCGCTACCAGCAGCGGGCCCTGGCCACGGCTATCCGGCTGCTGCTGCCCATCGCCAACCAGGCCACGGTGGTGCCCAGCAGCACGGCCATTGACCGCGGTACCGACCTGAGCCGTAACGGCCTGCTGCTACGCCCTACGGCCGACATGCCCGCCCAGCTCGGCGGCCTCGGCCGCCTGCCGGCAGAGGCCCGCCTCTACGCCCATGGGGGGGCGGGCCAGTCGGCCGGCATTCCCATCGATGCCGGCATCGACTACGAAATCCTGTGGCTGGTGCGCCAGGCCGACCCGCTGGCCATCACCCGCCTCACGTGCCACCTCTACAACGCCCACGGCTACCCGGCTCTGGGGCTGGACCACGATAGTGGCCAGCCGACCACGCTTGTCGTCGAGGGGCCCTTCAGCGCCGAGTTTACCTGGGTGCGGACCATTTTATGGAACTGCCGCCAGGCGCCGGCCACCGGCCCGCGCCAGCGCCACACCAACCTGGGCCATGGCCACCAGCTGCGCAGCACGGCCAGCGCGCAGCTCGTCGAGCCCGGGGCCTACGCCGAGCTGCCGGTCCTGGGGGAACTAGCGCCCGGCGGCGGCGAGGAGAGCTACCAGCGGCCGGCACTATTTATCGCCGACATTCAGGTGCGGCCGCTGGTGCACGGGGCCACGCTCTACCCCCAGGCTCCGACCGCGGCCCAGATCCGGTCGGGCTCCTCCCTGCCCTTCGACTCCACCACCGGTGCGCGGTCGCAGGGGTTTCTGGGCGCCGGGCCGACCTTAGAAGTATGGTACCGCAACCAAAACCCGGACCTCGCCCACGAGGACATCTACCGTATCGCCCGCCGGGACTTAACCCCGGCTGATTGCCACTTAGACCTCCATCCTGCTCAATGAGCCACCTGCACGCCTCCGAAAACCTACTGCTCACCCACCAGGAAGTCGCCCGCCTGGATCAGTTCGCCCAGACCGAGGGCATTGAGCTGAGCCGGCAGCTGCTCACCGGTAGCCCCGGCCTGATCATCAACACGGGCACCGAGTGGCTGGCCACCGTCGACAACCCGGTCGAGGGCACCATCCAGCTCAGCGCCGGCCAGGCCATCGACAACAGCGGCCGGCTGCTGCGCCAGGGCGCCCAGCGCGGCATCGTGCTGCCCCAGCCCGATACCTGGTACTGGCTCATGGCCAGCTACGCCACCAGCAGCCTGGAAGACGGGCTGCTCACCATCGGCGAGAATGGCCAGCTCACCGGCGACGGCGCCGCTCGCTTCACCCAGGTGCTGCGCGGCCTGCCCGGGGCCCCAACCCTGCTGCGGCTCACCAAGGCTGACGGTTCGGCCTGCCTCAACGGGGGCATCGATCACGAGGTGCAGCAGGTTCTCGACGACCAGCACGCCGTGCTCAGCACCGTGGGCCTGGTCGCCGAAACCGGTCTGCGCTACCAGGTGGTGGGCGCCTTCCTCAGCGGCTGGGAGCCCCACGTGCTCGATGAGATGATCTACCGCTACGACAGCTGCCAGCTGGAGCTGCTGGCTGAAGTCGTAGCGCCCTACCCGCCGGCATACTCCGCGGGCCACAACGGAGAAAACACCTACCTGCTGGCCCGGGTACGCCGCACCAGCGCCGGCGTGGATATCGAGGATAAGCGCGGCCGCCGCTGGCTGACCCGGGCCGAAACGGAGCTGGGCAGCCACCGCGTGGCCCAGACGGGCAACCCGCTACTGGGCCTGGAGCGGGTGTACTGGCCACTGGCCGGCACGCCGCGCAGCCACAGCATCGCCGTGGTCGGCTTCGGCCTGCGCGCCCAGGCCTGGAGCTTCGACGCCGCCCAGCGGCAGCTCACGCTCACCCAGGGCGCCGGCGGGCGCTACCGGAGCCTGAATGACGCCCAAGCCGGCGACTTCGTGGGCTGGTACGTAACGCGCGACCTGAAGCTGGACTACAATGCCGGTGGTGCCGAGCCGCGCTGGCGCATCACGGCCAGCAGCAAGCCCACTGGCAGCTCGCTGCGCCTGCAGCTGGAGGGCGCCGATCCGTTCGCGCTAACCGAAACCTGGCGCAACCTGCTGCTGGTCCCGGATTGCGAGCAGGTACACTTCAAAGTGGTACCGAGCCAGGACTGGGACGCGCAGTACGGTCCCAAGTTTCACGCCTTCCCGGCCCACCATGGCTCGGCCGAGATTGAGCTGCCCTGCGGGGGCCAGCCGGTAAACTACTTCGTCGAGGCCTGCACGGCCGTGGGCAAGGAGCGCACGACCTGGCGCCCGCTCGACCTGGCCCCGTTTTACCCCGAAAACCAGCACGACGGCGCCGGCAAGCTACTGCCTACGGCCGTGCTCGACACCGACACCGGCGACCGGGGCACCATCCGGGTCAGGCCCGCTCCGGACGGCTACCGCGGCCTGCTCGACCGGGTGGACCTGGGCGACGTGCCAGGCGTCGAGCACCGCCAGCTCAGCACGGCCGAGCAGGCCCTGCCCATCCGCGTGGGCAATCACCGCCAGCTGCAGATCATCAACGCCGGCATCGGCTTTACCCAGCACCAGTACCTGGACCTGCGCCCCGACCGCGCCGGCATCACCGGCGAGGGCGCCCCGCTGCTGGAGGGCAACGAGTTTAGCCTCTGGATCAACGGCGACGTGCAGCCCGGGGCCTATGACTTCAAAATCGTGGTTGGCTATAAAAACCCGGCCGACGTGGGCCAGGTATGCCACAGCTTCGACGAGCGCGATTTCTACGCCATGCGCACCGGCGGCATCTACGTGAGCTGCACCTACGGCGACGGCGGCTGGCAGGTGCTGCCTCACCGGCGCGTCGAGCTGCCCATTGCCACCGTGCTGCAGCTCAACCGGCTCGGCAACTACAACCCGCTGACCCGCTTTGGCGCCGACGGTAAGGGTACGCGCGAGTGGGCTGACTACGTGCTCATGGACGGCCGCAACGGCACCGATAACATGGGCGGCATGGTGGCCCTGGGCTACCAGGCCGACTCGCCAGCCACGCCAACCGATAGCCTGGGCGAGCGCACGGAGCTAGGCGTCGTATCCAACTACGGGGCCCTGGGCAACGTGGGCGGTAACAACGACGTGCAGCTGAGCATCGACGAGCTGCCCGCTCACGACCACACCATGGCCGAGGCCGGTGATCATAGCCATACCCAGGTTCCCAACGCCGACAGCACCGGCGCCGGCAACGATAACCTGCGCAACGCTACCCGCGGTGGCCAGATCGGCGCTGACAACCGGCTGCCCAACACGAGCACTGCCCCCGCCCACGTCCACGAAATCGACGCCACCGGGGGCGGCCAGTACCACGAAAACCGCCAACGCTACCGCGTGCTGGCCTACGTTCAACGCTACCGCTAATCTCCCACCCATCCCATGCGTCTCTACTTCACCGGCGCGCAGGCCTACCAGGCCGCGCAACCCCAGCCCGAGGCCGCCCTGGGCGGCTACCCTTCCAGCTCACTCGTGCCCAACGACGCGCTGGAGGCCGTGTTCGGCAGCGTGAGCCCCTACGCCCGGCAGAACCTGCAGCAGCAGGTGCGCTGCCTGGCCTTGCTAAATGAAACGCCGGCGCCCGTGGGCCAGCTGCGCCTGACTCTGGAGGAGCACCCCGAGCTGGCCGCGCTCCTCGGTGCGGACGGCCAGGCGCTGCTCGAGCTGGAAGTGGGCCTTGCCTTGCCCAACGTGGACGTCAACGGAAATCCTTATTTTGAGCAGATACCCGAAGGTAGCGCAGCGCCCTACTACGCCAGCTTCGGGGCCGACGTGCAACTGGCCACCCCACTGCAGCCTGGCCACTACGTGGCCGTGTGGCTGCGGCTGAAGCCGACCCGCCGGCCCGCCCCCACCGGCAGCAGCCACCTACCGGTACCCTTGTCACCTTCACCCGACTACTTCCCCCACCTGCTCCGCTTCAACTGGAGCTAATCATCGCCCTGAACTGCGCCGGCCTCCCCCATGCCGCCCGTATCGCCAACGCCCACATGAGCACCACCCCACACCCGACCCTGCTGGCCTCCCTGCCTGCTGAGGGCCTGATGACCTCCCGCAAAGAAACAGCGCTGCGCTACCTGCGCACGCTGGAAGCAGAGTATTTGACCTGCCAGCTGCGGGGCCTGATTTACACCCGCCCCAACGACCGCGCCTACTACCAGCGCGTGCTGGAGCAGAAGCAGGAGCGCATCGAGCGCATCGGCGTCCGCGAGAGCATCCAGACGCTATTTCAGGACCCCGCCGTGCGCACCCAGCACGAGGACCGGCTCTTCGGTCAGGGAGGCCTGCCCACCTTCCACTATAAGGACTACTCCGACGAGCAGAAATTCAAGGAGAGCGACCGGCGCAACTACTACCAGCCTGGCCGGACCGTGCGCCTGGCCGACGGCGGCCGGGGCCGCTGCGCCGGCCTCACCGATGACGGCCGCGTGCGCGTGCGCCTGGAGGGCCAGAGCCGCAAAACGCCCACCAAGGTGTTCACCACCGCGCAGGTAACGCGCATTTTCACCGCTCCAGTCCTCGACGCATGCCCTTCCACTACTACCGCTGCCCTGGCTGCGGCCGAATAAAGGAGGTGCACACCAGCGCTCCGCCCCAGGCCCACTACCCTGTTTGCGACGGCCGCGACGGCCGTCCCATGGTGCCCCAGCCCCAGGAGCCACGCACGCTGCCGGCGCCCATCCCCGTGGTAGGCAAGCGGCGGCCGCTGATTCTCTCCCTTCCGACTCTCTAAAATCGTCCCTCCCGTGATTTTCATTTCCCCCACCACCGGCCTGGAGCATGAGCATGCCCAGGTGAGCACCGTGTACCGCAACGGCGGCACGGTGTACCTCGACCGGTACCGCAACGAAATCGTCTGCCCCAGCTCCGGCCGCCCCCTGGTCCCCGCGCCGGCGCCGGCGCGGGACTGGAGCGACGGCGTGGCACCGGCCTTCGGCTCGATTGCCAGCATGAGCCCCAAGCAGCGCCAGCAGGCCATGCGCCAGCGCAGCTCGGCCCACTTCAACTCCCACATCAAGGAGAAAAAGGAGCACATGCAGCGCGAGTTCGTTAAAACTTCCCGCGAGAAATTCGGCCTGGCATGAGCACTACCACCATCACCTGGCAGCTGGAGCTGGTCGACAAGCTCAACGAGCTGGGCCTATCCGTACTGGCCATCGAGCAAAGCACCGGCACGGAGTACCTGGCCGTGAGCAACTGGGCGCCCCCGTCCCCGCAGATGAACACGCTGCAGATTACCGGCAAGCTGCTCGGCCAGAACCTGCACGCGCTGGTCGAGCGTGCCCGGGTAGGCGGCCCCTCCGCCATGACTGAAGTAGAGCAGCGCATTGCGGCCATTCCGCTCAAGCGCCGGCAGTACTCTCCTGATCACCGCTGGACTCTCTATGATGCCCACCCCGCCCAAAACCGCTACTAAGCGTCCCGCCAAGCGCAAGCCCGCCGCCAAGAAAGCGGCGGGCCTGGTCGCGCCCGGTACGCTGGAGCAGAGCCTGAGCCGCCTGCAGGAGCAGATCAGCCTGGCCAGCATCTACGTCGACAGCCAGGGGCGCGAGGTGAGCATGCCGGTAATCAACCAGAAAAAGAACCAGGGACAGCTGGCCGGCTACGGCCAGGACGAGCAGCTGCGCATCCGCGAGCAGCTGGCCACCTACAAGCGCCTGCAGGGTCAGGCTGGCCACATCAAGCGCCAGCTCAACAAAGTGGTTGGCGCCGACGGCAAGGTGCAGCACGTGCTCGATACACACCGGGGGCAGCTGCTCGAATGGTTTGCCCGCCACTACGACGTGCGCGAGGTGCACCGTCGGTGCATCGTGGATCTGGAGCTCGACGTGAGCTACGAGGTGCTGCGCAAGTGGCAGGCCCGCAACATCGAGAGCATTAAGCAGGGACAGTTTGCCGCCCGCCAGGACATCACCGACCTGCCCTTCGTGCACAAGCGCGTGCGCCTGCAGGAGCTGCACGATCACTACCTGCAGGCCAAGCAGCTCTACGACCAGACCAAGCGCGTGCCCGACCGCGACGCCTGCCTGCGCATCATGGAGCTAATCCGCAAGGAAGTGGAAGGCGACGTGCTCAACGTGCACGGCAAAATCGACATCGAGGCCAACATCACCGTGACCGTCGAGCAGCGCCTGCAGGCGGACCTGGTGAAGCAGCTACCCATGCAGGCGCTGATCCTGGCCAAGGTGGCCGCGGCCCGGGGCCTGGATCCCACCTGGCTGCTCACGCGCCTGCAGCAATCCTACTACAACCGCTTCAACGGCTGGGTCAGTGGCCAGCAGTCCGCCAACGGGCCGAGTGATGACTTTGTGTTCCCCTCCGAGCGCGGCTACGATTACAACCAGATCGAGCAGCTGCACCGCCAGCAGCAGCAGACTGGCCAAGGCCAGCCCCAGCAGCTGGCCGCCCCCACCACGCTCTCGGCCGAGCAGGCCAACGACGTGCAGCAGGCCCGGGCGCAGGCCTTGAGGCGGCTGGGCCTGGCCTAGCCGCACTTTATTTTTCGAGTCGGGAACAATTTGGCAACATCAATTTGCAAAGCTCGTTTCTTTGTCTTGTATTTGTATTAATACAAACCAACCAGACAATGGCAGGCACCCCTCTTTTTCCTGATAGTGGTGAGGTTTATAAACCTTCCGCCACTGAGCTCCACATCCGTACTGGGCACGTAAAGCTCACCGGTAAGCTCAAAAACAAGTACATCGACGTAGCCCTGGAAGTCAGGCCCGGCCTGGACACCATCAAAGGCGGATCGTACATCAGAAACGTCTGGAGCGGCCGAACGGCTGACCAGGAACTCACTGAAGCCTGGGAGAAAGCAGTCGGAATAGAACACCCGGCCGTCCCAGCCTCCGCAGCGGCATAGCGTAGCCGATGCGACAACCCAGCCAGAACCTCCCCACCCATATTCCTCGCTGCTGCTCCCCACTGCAGCGAAAGCAAGTACCAGGCACACCCCGGCGCCTGATGCTTGCGAAAGCCCCGCAACTCGTCCCAAATGAGGTTGCCGGATTTTCTATGCCCAGCCAGGCCCCAAAAGAAAGCCCCGTTATGCGCGCACATAACGAGGCTTCCAAGCATACCGACTTGGTGCAGGTCAGACCTCCTGCTACCAACCAGACGGTTCAAAGATAAGCGAAAATGAACGCTCCCCACATTGCGCCGGCCAACCCAGCCGAGGCAGCCCCCCCAGCTGCGCCTCTCATCGCTACGACCCCTCCTTCCCGTCCCACCAGCAAGGCCAAGGCCCACGACGCCCCCTTGATGGCAGCCCGGAAGGATCCTGCCCCTGGGAAGATGAGTTTTTTCCAACTGCACGAGCAGTTCTACACCCTCCACGAAGCCCGCTCCTTCACTACTGCCGAGCAAGCGCTCTTTAACTGGTGGCTCAACGTGTTTAATAAGAAACACTGGCCTGAGAGCATTCCCAGAGCCCTGACAGTAGTCAAGCAGGAAGTAGGCATGGACGAGAAGACCATTGCCCGCGCTATTTACGGCCTGGAGAAGCGCGGCCTGATGCGCTACGTTGCCGGCAACCGACGAGTAAACGCACTGTGGTATCTGAACTACGGGCCGGCCAAGGAGGTGGAGATGACCCGAACGGTTTCCGGCCTGAAAAAACCCGACGCTCCAATCATTCCGATTGATGACCGGAAATTCTCCGGTCATGATTTTGAGGGTGGCGTAGCAGATGACCGGAATTTCTCCGGTCATGGCTCAGCAGATACCCCCCAGGATGACCGGAATTTCTCCGGCCTTCAAATACTGCCCCTTGAAGATACCCCCCAAGATGACCGGAATTTTTCCGGTCATCTCCTTATAGGTAAAGACAAAGACGTTCTAGTACCTCAAGAGAAAGACGTAGACGATTTTTCTTTTGGGCCTGCGGCGCAAAAAAAAATAGAGCCTTCGGTATTGACGTTCTGCCGCCAGGCCCCCAGCCCCGCTCCCCCTACCCCCTCCCCCCTTCCCCCGGCCTTCCAACCAGGAGCGCCCGAAATGATCCAGCCCCAGCCGGCCAACTCGCCGGCCAAGCTGCTGGGCGCGCGCATCGCCGAGTTCTTCGACGTGACCGAGGCCGGCCAACCCATGCCGTGGCGGGATATCCTCTCGTTCTGTATCGACCGCGAAACAGAAGGCAAGCTGGAGTTGCTAACCCAGCAGTTTAACGCCTTCCAGGAGTACAAGACCCTTTCCGGCGAATTCCCAGGCTACTACAAGAACTACATCAACGCCGGCTCCGATCCCCAGTATGGAAGCTGGAACCGTCAGGTGTGGAGCCGCACGCTCGCCAACTACAAAGCCAACAAGCCAGGCCCCAAACCCACCCCACATGGCACCTCTTTCACAAATCGCCCAGCATCTGCCAAAGCCCAACAGCAGCGCGAACTCAGTAAGCCCAATGACGGTGGTTCGGCCGGCGGATGGTGAGGCGGACTCTCGCTTCGAGCTGACCCCCGAGGCGCAAACGCGCGGGCCTCTGGCCCTGATTGCGCTCAACTCGGAAATCGTCCTCTCCCCAGCCTACGAGAAGCTCATTACCGAGCGGGCTATTGCCAAGGCCCTCTTCGACGAGCGCGAAAAGCTGCGCGTGGAGCTGAATGAAAAACGTGCAGCGGAAAAAAGACGCCTAGCGGCTCTGCCACCGCAACCGCTGGACGCAAACCAGATCTGGGTTAAGGTGAAGCAGGAGGCCCACCTGCGGGACCCGATTCTCGGTTTGCGCGGCCCGGGCGTCTTTCAGATCGATGAGCAGGTGCGGCCGCTCTACTATGCCCTGTGCCTATACTTTGCCCGGGACGAACGCTTCGAAACGGAGGAGGGCTGCCTGCAGCTCAGCCCCGGCTACCGTAAGAACCCGAACAATCCGCTTAACCGGCTCAGCCTGAAAAAAGGCGTTATCGTCGCCGGCAACATCGGCGCCGGCAAATCCACTCTGATGCGCGTGTTCGAGCAGGCTAACCCGGCCGCCGGCATGAGCTTCAACTTCGCCAGCTACCAGCAGATAGAGCTGGAGCTTTTGGAGGCGGTAGCAAAGAAAACCGGCGCTAAAAAGGCCCTGAGTAAGTACTGCAAACGGCCGTACCTGATCGATGACCTGGGGCGTGAAAACCTGGGCCTGCACGAATACGGCATGCCCTTCGGCTTCGTGGAGCACATCATCGAGCAGCGCTATCACACGGGCACCCCCTTTCACCAGCTGCACTTTACCATGAACATCACCACGGACCAGATCCGGGCGCGCTACGATGCCCGCGTGTACAGCCGCATGGCCGAGATGTTCAACATCATCGAGTTCGACGTGGACGCGATGGACCGCCGCACGAACGTGCGCCCCAGTGACCTAAAACAAGATCAGCCAGAGGCTCTGTAACCCCGCGGGGCCCCTGACTGCCAGCATACCTAACCGTTTTCCTTTTTTTTCAACCCAGCCAACTTTTCCCCCTTATGCCCGCGCATCGACTTCCCCTAGATGATCGCCCCCGCCTGGTGCAAGCCCATTACCAGGTAATCGACGAACGAATCAAACGCCCAGGCAAGCAAGAGCTCAGCCTGCGCACCCACGCCACCGTGGAGCTGCTGGTGGCCTGCCTCGACGGCGCCGAAAAGCTGCTCGACGACTTAGGCGACCCCAAAGGCGAGCACCGCCTGAGCGTGGACCGCGAAATCAAACAGTCGGTAAACGACTTACGCGGCCGCGCCACCAAGCTCATGGAGCGCATGATGCAGCGCTTCGGCGGTCCGGACACGGACGCCATCACCCGCATGTCCCTGCTGCTGGTGCAGGCCGGCTTTAACCTCACCCAGCTGCACGACCAGAGCATCGCCGAGGACTGGCTGACCGACGGCGCCGAGCGAGCCGCCAAGATGCTGACGGTGCGCTACGGCGGCGTGCCCCGCCCCGACCGCGTGACCACGTGGCGCGAGGTGTTGCATGGGATGATGGCTCAGCCCGAGGCCGCTCTCGACCAGCCAGCCCAACTCTGGGGGCCAAACCAGAGCTTCTACCGCGTGGCCAGCATTGACATTCTCGGCGAGGACCACTATAATCCTGCCCACCAGGGCTGGCTGCCCGGCTCCGAGCTCACGGATGAGGAGAAGCAGGCCCCGGACGTGGCCCGGCTCAGCGCCGGCACGGTCCTGATGAGCCTGCAGCCCAGCGACACGCCCCTGCAGGCCGGCGAGCTGCTGCCCGACATTGCCCCGGAGCACCGCTCGCAGCTGGAGGGTGAGCAGCTGGCCGCCGCGCGCGACGTGCTGCGCCTGACCTACAGCCTCGACCCGGGTTACATGCCCATGATGCTGCCCCGGGCTGAGCAGGCCCTGGCCCGCGAAGGTGGCCACGCCCAAACGGTGGTCCGCGGGAGTGCCAGCAAGCAACCCCTGGACTACCTGATCAAGCCCCAGGAGCTGGCTATCCCCCAGGCGAAAATGGATGAGTTTATCCGGGTCTGGGAGCACTCGCAGCGGACGAACAGTCCGGGCCCAGCGCTGAGCATCGGCATGGACCTGGCCACTGGCACGGACATGAGCGTTCGGGCCCGCATGCACGGCGACCAGGTGCTGAGCTACGACCTGGTGCCGACGGTGGGGCCCGTGCGCGCCGGCGACGGCCGCCAGATTGAGCACATCCCGTCCGCTACGGGCACCCGCTACAACCTGCGCGTGCACCTGGACTTTGCCGATCCGCAGCCTGGTGAGGCTACACCGGTGGCCACCATCGAAGTGACCACCAAACGGGGCGTGCACCAGCAAATCGAGTACAAAGCAGATGCCTGGTTCTGGGTTCCGGGCGATGAAGCGGTCACCATTCGGGTGCAGGCAGAGGGGTACAAGATTCTGCGCAAAGTGGTCCTCGTGGGCACTGACCCCGGCACCACCAGCGAGCAAACCCTCACGCTGGAGCGCAAGAAATCCGCCAACCGCCGCCCGGCGGCCGCCGCCTAACGCGACCTGGTAGCTGGGGTGGCCACTGGGCGACATCGATGTCGCCCAGTGGCCACCTATTCCCTGGCCTTTTCTAGCTTTTCCTAGCCCCACCATCGCCATGAAACTCACTTCCAAGAAAGTAGAATACATTTTCCAGTACTGCCTGGCCACGAAAGCAGAGCTCGACACCCGGCCCACCGTGCTGGCTGAGGGCATTCTGTACAACCCCGTTTTTGATACCGAGCGCCTGGCCCAGCACCAGGTCGACATTCAGCAGCTGCTGCTGGAGCTGCCCGAGCTGTTCCGGGCCAGCCACATCACCCGTGGCGGCTCGTTTCTGCTCATGTGCGAGCGCGCCGACGGCGTGCACTGGGGCGAGCACCGCAACTGCGAGCAGCTGCTCACGCTGGGCGTGGCCACCAAGCAGGTGGAGTACCTGGCCCCGCGCGAAGTCTGGTACCGCATGCCCGGCGGCGTGCCCTATTTCAAGATCCTCGACGAACAATTCACCGCTGCTGCCCTATGAGCCCGAACGAAGCATTTGTACACCTGGTAGAGCTTCTCAAAACCAGCCGGGCCAGCGCTCTGCATGGCGACGGTATCGAGGCAGCTCACCGGCAGCTGATCATCGAGCTGGAGGAGATCCGGGATAACTGGCGCAGTACCCCCTACCCCATCAACGAGCATCAGGCCGTAGCTGCCCTAAAGCTCTGCGCGGACGTTCCCGGTCGGCCTGGCCTGCCGACCAAGCACATGCTGCTGCAGATTGGCATTCAGCACCTGGGCGAAGTGCTGCAGCAGCAAAAGAGGAGAATTCAGAACGCCCGGGCCTCCTTTCCTACCCGTCCGAAAGACCCGGTCCCCGTGGACCCACCGGCGCCGCGCCGCGGCAACAGCGTGCAGACCTACTCGGGCGTGCTCTTCGACATCGAGGAGCCCAACCCCGAGCGCGTGCACGTGCTCGACATTGCCCACGGCCTGGCCATGCAGTGCCGCTTCAACGGCGCCACCCGGCAGTTTTACTCGGTAGCCCAGCACTCGGTGCTGGTGAGCTACCTGGTAGCGCCGGAGCATGCGCTGCACGCGCTGCTCGACGACGCGCACGAGGCCTACCTGGGCGACCTGGTGACGCCGCTGCAGTGGACGCTCTCCGGTCCCGCGGGCTGGGGCACGGTGGAAACCCTGGGTCCCGAAGGCTTCCGTGAGCATTGGCCCCGGCTGAAGCGCAAAACCCAGCAGGACATCTATACCCGCCTGGGCCTGCAGCTGCCAGGCCCCCTGGCCCAGAAGGCTATCAAGGAAGCCGACGAGCTGGCCCTGCGCCACGAGGTGACCCACTGGCTGCGGGGCGGGGCGGCCGAGGCCTGGTGTGAACCGCTGCGCATCAAGGGAAATTCTCTGGTGGTGCCCAGTGATTACGACCCCAAGGAGCTGGATTATATCCACGAGGTAGTCGACTATGCCATGCCCTGCGACTACGCCAAAGGCCGTTTCCTGGCGCGGCTGGTGGAACTGGCCCCGGACGGCTCCGACGTAGCGCGCCTAGCCAGGCGCGCCAAGAAGCGTCGGGAGGAGGAGCTTGTTGAGCGCTGAGATGGAAGTACTCGACGACGTGGGGCGCGTGCTTCAGATCACGCGCCTGGGCCTGCTGGCTCCCAAGCCCAAGCCCAAGCCCCGGCCGCACGTGATGGCGTACTTCACCCAGCCGCCGGAGCGCCGGCGCGGGCTGCAGGTGGCCAGCTGGCGCGAAGAGCCCGAGATCGTCTGGCAGCGCCACCTGGTCGACTGGCGCCGGAGCCGGCGGGTGCCCAGCGGCATGCGCTCGCTGGTGATCAAATTCCGGCGCTCGCGCCAGACCGAGGATATGATGGAGGAGATGCTCGAAAGCCGCGGCATCTACTTCTTGGAAATCGTCGACCTGACCGGCCAGCTGCCCGGGCTCGAAGCCGAAGTATTTGCCACGGCCTTCACCCTGAACCTGGACCGGGGTACGCTGGAGCTGACTTACTACCACCCCGTGCCCCCGATTCCGGGCGATGATCCGGACTGGGAGCCGGTGAGGCCCTGACGAAACAAGACGAAACAAAAAGCCCCTACGGAGTCCGCAGGGGCTTTTTTTGTGGCGAAATAATTAATTGCCCGATTAGCTATATAATTACTTAGAGGTCGTATATTTGCCTTCAGCATACCCAGCCACTTTTAACCAACCCCAACGAGATGAGTAAACATTTCATTGCCGCCTTCAGGCTCGGCCCCGGTAAGGCCCGCGCCGTACTGACCATCAACACCGATGTGGAGCTCCCCGGCCGCACGGTGCACGCCTTTGAGGCCGCCCCAGCCTCTTTGGTGCCCTTCCTGCCGCTTGACGGCACGGACATCAACGAAACGAAGCACTACTCGCTCGACTTCGTACATCTGCCCGGCATGCTCGGTGAGCTGGCCGGCTTCCTGGTACCGCGCGTTGCGCAGCCGCTGACGCTATTTACCGAGCTCTCGGAAATCATGTCCCGCACCTATACCAAGGCTTGCGGCAATGCCTACGAAGACGACGGATGGTATCTGGCCGGCGCCGACCGCCTGCTGACCTGGATGCTCTCGGCCGACAACTACGGGCCGGCCGGCAGTAGCTGCCCGGCTACTGCCGGCGTGGGTAAATACCTGCTGGAGTTCCTGCACTCGCCCGCGAGCAAGGAGCTGCTGCAGCGTGCACACGCCCTGAAGATTGTGGAAGTGTTCACCGAGCAAAAGCATGGCTGTGTTGGCGCGCGCAACCTGACCCGCGCCATTATGGCCATGATCAGCGAGTACCAGCCCTGGGAGCGGATTGACCCCAAAACGCCCTATCCCCAGGTCGTGTACTGCAAGCCGCCGGAGCAAGGCCGCGGCAACCTGCGCCGGTTGGCCGAATACGCACTTTCCCGCATGCCCGAGGAAAAGCGGCCGGCCTACCTGGACGCCTTGGCCGAGCAGCTCATGCAGGGCCTGCGCACGCCGGAGCCGCTGCCCCACGCCTACCCGGCTACGCGCATCCGGGTGACGCTGCCCCAGGATGTTCTGGAAAAGGTCGCCGCCCGCTAAGTCCAGTACTCCAGCCTTACCACCCCACTGACCCCATGAATTCAGCCTCCCCCACTCCCCAGGGCATCTCGCTCGACGAGGAACGCACCCCGCTGCTGGTGCTGAGCCGCAGCATCGTGAAGGGTACCAAGAGCCTGCCCCAGCACTTGGATCCGGACCGGGCCCGCGAGCTGCTGCTCACCGTTGGCCAAGCACAAGGCCTGCTCCGCGATGCGGAGCAGGCCATCGGCCGGGCCGTATTCAGCAAAGGATCCTACCACGGGCTGAGCCTGCAGGACGCGCGGCCGCGCTTTATCGCCGGCGTGATTGTAACTGACTATACCAGCGACAGCTGCGGCAATCTGCAGATTGTCTTCAGCGACGTGGAGATCAAAACGCATCTGGGCCACACCACGCTGCCCCTGCTCAGTGCGCTGCACCGACTGCGGCCCTGGCCCCATGATCTACCCTACCCGGACCTGGGCAAGGACTTCGAGGAGCTCGACCTGACGCGCTACAATGACCCGGGCGCCCAGCTGCCAGCCGAGCAGCCCGCCCCTACCCCGGCCGTGGTACCGGGAAAGGAGCCCGCCGCTGGAAGCCTTCCCGCGGCTCCCTCCGCCACCCCGGCCCCAAATGGTAGCCCGGTCCTGCCGGATCCGCTGCAGGGCCGCGCCAGCACCCAGCGGCAGCGTGACACGGTCTATGCGCAGCTGCGCGACCCGTTCATTACCGACGCGGAGCGGGAGCTGTTTACGCCGCAGGTGCCGGCCCTGGACCGCGGCAAGACCAGCGAGCTGATCGACCAGCTCGGCGGCTGGATCCGCACCCGTAAAGCCAGCGGTCTGGCCCCCGAGCTCACGTACCATTTCTACTACCAGCGTGCGGCCATTGCCGGCACCTCGACCAAGCGGAAGGAGGAAATCCTGCAGGTAAAGACCTTTGCCGGCACGTGCCTGGCGCTGGCCAGTAAGCAGTTTGCCGACTACGTGCAGCAGACCTTCGACCAGGCCGAGCGCCTGGGCCTGGAGGGCGCCGCCCGGGTGCTGGCCATCAATGCCGTCCTGCTCAATACGGAAGACTGGTATAGCGGCGTTCCGGATGCCGACGCGCTGCAGGAGATTGAGCGGCGCGCCCGGGTAGGTGACCCGCCCCAACGGCCGCCGGGTGATTTGCTGCAAAACCAGAGCCTCTAACTGTACTAAACCCGGAAGCATACCCCGCCGCGTCTTGGGCGGGGTATATTTTATTGGCTAATTGGCTAATTAATTGCCAATTCCGTAGTATTGTCCAGCATAGCGCCTTTTTTCACTTTAACGCCACCAGACATGGCCCCACCAATCGCCCCTCCCGCTCCCCCAGTGAGCCGGGAACTCACCTTTTTTGACCGCACGCCGCCGACATCGAAGCACGTGCCCATGTTCACGATCAGCCGGTCCGGCATGCTGTTTTTCAACACCGGCACCGTGGAGCTGCTCGCCCTGGATCTGGGTAAGCCCGTGCAGCTGGTGCGCGACGAGGCCACCAAGCGCTGGTATGCCCACTTCGGCGACGTGGACGGCCGCAAGCCGGCGCGCCTGCGGACGGACGGCCGCAAGAAGGGCAACGGCCTGGGCTTTATGCACGCCGAGGCGGCGCGCGCCTTCCTGGCGCAATTCAACGTCCCGGTAACGCGCAAGTCGCTGGCCCTGCCGCTGAGCACTGTGCCGGCCGTGCTGCAGGGGCTGAGCCTCTACGGCATCGATACGGCCTCTCTGGGCCTGCCGCTGGCCCCAGTGATGCCGGCGGAATTCGAGTCAGCTGCACCAGCTGCCGGGGGCGAGCCCGAAGCTGCCGTGCTGGCGCCCCAGGAGCCGGCGGCCGCAGCAGTAGCCCTGCCCACTGAGCCCGAAGCGGAAGCCCCGCAGCCCCTGGTAGCCAAGGCGACCGAACCCGAACCCGTCGCGGAAACCCCGACCCCCGAGCCCTCCACGGTGGCCGTAATCATGCGCCTGGAGCCGGAGCAAGAGGCAAAGGCGACTGCAGAGCGGACGAGCGCGGAGATTATGGCTGACCGGATCCGGCAGGAATTTCCCACGGCGAACCTGGGGCAGCTGGCCGATGCGTTAGGCATTGAGGTGTCCACTCTGCGCCAGAAAGCCTCAAAGCTCGGCGTGTACCGCGCGCCATCGGCCCCGAAGATGCCAGCCGCCCGCACGGCCGACAAGGTGGCCAGCGTGCCGGCCCGCGTATCAGTGCCTAAGCCGGCGCCGGCGCCCGTATCGGTGCCCAAGCCGGACCCCGCCCCTACCCCGGCAGCTGCTGATCAGCAGCTGCCGGTGGCCCCTGAAAAACGCGCCCCCACCCAGGAGGAAGCCGAGTCACTGGCCCAGCACTGGTACGAGCGCGAGCTGAGCCTGGCCACCGAGAGGGAGCTGGCCGAGATTCTCGACGTGCTCGGCCGCAGAATGGCCAGCGATAGGAGCTTCTTTGAGGATAACGTGCTTGAGCGGGCCCAGAAGGATCAGCGCCGTCGGCTGCGCAAAGCGGCCTAAACGAAAAGTGCCCGCTACCTCCCCAGGCAGCGGGCACTTACATGGTGATTGGCGCGATCCATGTCCGGTACCACCCCTGGCCCGGTGCACTTATGTGGCTCCACGCCCGTGGAGCCTATGATCCTTCGCCATGACCCGGCCCCGCTTACGGGACCCAACCCAGCCAGGTTTTAAGTCATCAACCATTACAAAGGTAGTTCCCCATGATTAACTTTCAAGAGAACCCCACCCACATTTCGATTGCAGCGAACTGGTGGGCAATCCGTTTACGTACAATCGAGCCAATAGGGATGATTGAGTCTGGTCGGCATTCAGGCGTATTTGAGCACGAAGCCCTTGCCTTTCGCCGGGTTTTGGCAGAGATGCTCGACCAGGCCCTGACGCGCTCCACGGCCCGCCGGCTTTGTATCGGCCTGGACCAGGGCCCCGACGGGCTGCTGCTGCGCGCCCTGCATGAGGCGGGCTTGCCTTCGGATATGATCGGCTTCGACTTGCCGGAGAAAACCACGATGTGGGTGGCCTACGATGCGGTCGACGTGGCCCAGGGGGCCGGCGCTCGCAGCGAACGGATCTATTCCCTGCTTCCGGTCCACCAGGCATGTTAGGGCCCAACACGCTCCCACGCGGGGCCTACGTGGCGCTGGCCCGGCAGTTTGGGATGAGCACCACCGACGTGCGCAACTTTCTGGCCAGCGGCCGGGCGCCCAAGGCCTTGCAGGATGCCGCGGACCTGGTGCGCAAGGGCGCCGACGATAAGCGCCGGGTCACGGTCTTCCGCCGGCAGGTGCGCCTGGCCAGTGACGCGCAGCTGCTGGCCATGCTCGACGAGAACGACCAGGCCCGCCAGAGCTCCGGGCTGCTGCGCTACTTCAGTCAGATGGACCTGGTGGCCGGGGCGTTCGATCACTACTGTGGGGCGATGACGGCCAGCGTGGACAGCTTCGCCCAGGACCTGGGCAAGGCCTGGCAGTCCCCGGATCTGTTGCCGGCCGTGCGCACCTACGTCGTGCTTCAGCTGGAGCGTGCCTTCGAGCGCGACGACTTCGCCCGCAGCCTGCGCAAAAGTGATTCCGAAGGGGTGCTGCCGTTGGGCCACGATATGGACCGGCAGGCGTGGCAACGCCTGCTCGACATCATCCAAGCCAGTCCTACTTATCTTGCGGACAAAACGGGCTAAGCCCGTAAGCCCCGCATTACCCGTGATGCCTACTTACACCGCATTACGGATAATACGGGCAAGACCAGCATTACAGGCAAACACCGCAAAGCCCGTCAGACCAGCGTTGCGGTGTAATACCGCAAATACCGTAAACACCGCATTGCAGTGTTTACGGTATTTGCCCACAATACAAGTATAGACCGCATTACAGACAATGCGGGCTTAACCAGCAAACCCCACATACACCGCCATACCGGCAAAGCCAGCAAACACCGCATGACCACCAAACCCAGCAATACCCGCAAAGCGGGTAAAGCCAGCACGGCTGGCAAAGGGCGCGTTATCGCCCTGACCAATTTTAAAGGCGGCGTTGGGAAGACTTCCAGCGCCCTAAACATTTCCGCCGCTCTGGCGCACGCCGGCTACCGGGTGCTACTCGTGGACCTCGACGGCCAGGCGAATGCAACCACGGGCCTGTTTCGGGCCGGATTTGAGCGAAATACGGTAGGGGAGTGGCTGCTCGGAACCAGTGCCACCGCCGACGTGCTCCAAAAGCTGCCGGATCCCCAGGTGCCAGCAGGGGAGGAGCCCTTGTACCTGCACCTGATTCCTTCCTACCTGTACCTGGCCGACCACGAGCAGGAAATCCACCAGCTCGACGGCTTCCAACAGCTGCTGGCCGAGAAGCTCCAGCCCCTGCGCACGGACTACGACTACATCATTTTGGACTGCCCGCCCTCGGTCGGCGCCATCACCCAGATGGCTCTGGTAGCGGCCGATGCCTACGCCGTTCCCTGCCTGCCCGACAAATATTCCTTCGACGGCCTGCAGCTGGTGAAGCGTTTGGCGGACCGAATCCAGGTTGAGCTCAATCCCAAACTGAAGCTGGCGGGTATCTTTTTCACGCAGTACAACGCCAACAAGCGCCGGGAACTCGACCACTACATCGTCGGTACGGTGGAAGCCGTGTTTGGCGTGAAGGCCGTGTTGCCCTCGATTCGGGAAGACGTGACGGTGAAGGCCGCCCAGGTAAAAGGGGTGCTGGCCCTGCGTTACAAGGCCAGCTCCAATGCCGTGGCTGACTACAAGGTGCTCACCGAAGCTCTGGTCGCCGCCCTATGAAACCGTCCTCGCCAAAGAAGTCCAACTTCAGCCTGTCCGACCTGGTGCCGCCTACGCCGGCCGCCGCTCCAGCTCCAGCGCCCGAGCCCACGCCAGCTGCGGCACCCGCTCCGGTAAAGGCAGCCGCTGCTGCGCCCCGCAAGCCGGCCGCCCCGCGCAAGGCCACCACGCCGGTGCCCACGCCGGCAGCGGCCCAGCAGGAGCAGCCGGTGTACCTCAAGCATACCACTTACCTGACGCCGGAAATTCTGCGCATGCTCAAGCGCAAGGAGTACTACATGCCCGGCCGGCGCGGCAAACTGCTGCGCTACATCAACCAGGTGCTAGGGGATGCCCTGGCCAACGACCCCGACTGCAAGCGCCCTACACCCGACGAATAATAGCCCCATGATCCAGACCATCACCATCGGCGAGTACTACCAGCACGTGACCGAAGAAGACATGCTGCAGGACCGCGCGCGCCTGTTCCGCGTGCCAGGCCCCCTGGCCACAGAGCCCGGCGCCGTAAACCTGCTGCAGAACGAAATCACCATCGACGCGCGGCACTGGGAGTCCTTGGTTGAAAAGATGGGACTGGGCGAGCTGTTCTTCGACCCGGGCTACGGCCTGCTCTGCGCGGCAGGGCAGGCCGTGGACCTGCGTGCTGAGCACCAGGCGCAGCTCAACCTGGCCTGGGTGAAAGCCCGCGCCGACCTGCCGGCCGAGCCCATGGCTTACCTGGTCTGGCTGAAGCACTGGGTGGAATGGGCGCTGCTCAACTGCGCCCGCCCCGTTATTTCTAATCGCTAATTACCCCCGTTTTCATGCCCGCCCTTGAAACGCTGGAGCAGCTTTTTCAGCAGCTCGATCTTATTCCGGCCGAGCGCCGGAGCCGCACGCCCGCCTTTTACCTGAGTGAGCTCAGCTGCGGCCCCATCGTGGCCCTGCAGGAGCTCGACGAGCCCCGGGCGCTGCTGGTGGCCACCGATGCCGGCACCGACTCGGTCGTGCTGCCGGCCGGCATGCCCATGCTCCAGATACTGCAGGCTGGTTTCGAGCCGGCGCCAGCGGAGCCCGAGCCCTTGATGCACATGCCCGAGGCCTACCGCATGACGCAGGAGTTCCTGGATACCAACGAGCGCAAGCTGCGCGGCTACGTGCCGCCGCGGATGATCACCCAGGCCGGCGACCCGGGCGGCGTGTTCGTGCTGCCGCGCCAGGGCCTCAAATCCGGCTTTTTCTTCATGGTCATTGCCGACAACGGCCAGCAGGCCCGGCGTAGGGGAGAGGCCCCCACCACCTACTGGGAGCACGTGAGCGTGCGCCCCTTCGACGCCGGCCTGCAGCGCACGCCCACGTGGGAGGAGATGTGCTACGTGAAAAACCTGTTCTGGCCCAAGCAGGCGGCCGTCGTGCAGTTTCACCCGGCCGAGCAGGACTACGTGAACGCGCACCCGCACTGCCTGCACCTGTGGCGGCCGCTGGCCGTGGGCTTTCCCCAGCCTGATCCGACCCTGGTAGGCCCGCGCTGAGCATGGAGGTGCTACCTGAGCCGCCTCCGGAATGGCCGGAAACTGAGCTCTACATCATCGCAATGCCGTGGGGCCCGGACGGTCCCGCCACGTGGGCCGTTCGGCCCGTGGTACCAGCTCCTGACGAGAAGCGCTAACCCCAGCGCCGTTTTTTCTTAAAAAATCCACCCCACCGGCGCCCGCCCCAGGTGCCGCCCCTAAACGCCCCCGGACCACAGCCATGGCCGATTTAACCACGATTGAATGGACGGCAACGCGCCGCCCCGACGGTACCGTACTGCCAGGATATAGCTTTAATCCCTGGAGAGGATGCCAGAAAGTCTCCCCCGGCTGCAAATTCTGCTATGCCGAAGTGCAGAGTAAGCGCAACCCCAGCGTCCTCGGAGAGTGGGGGCCGGGCAGCGCCCGGGTGATAGCCGCTCACAAGTACTGGCTCAAGCCCGAGCGCTGGAACGCCGAAGCCCAGGTGGCCGGTATCCGCCGCAAGGTGTTTTGCGCCTCCATTGCCGACGTGTTCGAAGACCGCCCCGATCTGCACGCCCCGCGCCTGCAGCTCTTCGATCTGGTCCGCCGCACGCCCTGGCTCGACTGGCTATTCGTTACCAAGCGCCCCGAGAACATCCTGCCCGCCCTCGACCACGCCATCGAGGCGGTCGGGGCCGAGATGGTCAGCACCGAGCTAGGATCCTGGCTGCTGAGCTGGCGCCGCGGCTGCCCGCCCACCAACCTCTGGCTGGGCACCAGCGTGGAGAATCAGGATATGGCCAACGAGCGCATCCCGCAGCTGCTGGCCGTGCCGGCCGCCATCCGCTTCCTGAGCTGCGAGCCGCTGCTCGGGCCGGTCGACCTGCCGCTGGCGTACTGCAACAACTGCTTTGCCTTCACCAAGACCCGGGAGGTGAATAGCGGCAAGGATTGGGGCTGCGCGAGCTGCGGCACCTACAAGGGCTCGTACAAGGGCCGCGCCTGGAAGCCGCCGACAAAGCATTGCGGCATCGACTGGGTAATCGTCGGTGGCGAGTCCGGGGCCCACGCGCGGCCGATGCACCCGGCGTGGGCTCGTAGCCTGCGCGAGCAGTGCCAGGCGGCTGGGGTAGCCTATTTCTTCAAGCAATGGGGGGAGTGGGGGCCCGCGGCCTACAACTCGGAATGTATGACCCGCCGGCTCTGCGCCAACTGGGTGGGGGTAGATGTTGCCGGCGTGGGGCTGCCCTCGTTTCGGGATGATGCCGGCGAGGGAGGGGGGTGGTTTATCCAGGCCGGCTCCGGTGGCTCCACCGTGCTGGCTCGATATGGCAAGCACGCGGCCGGCCGGCTGCTCGACGGCCGCGAGTACAACCAGACGCCCGAAAGTCCCATGGAGAGCGAGAAAGGGGAGGAGCGGCCTACTGGTCGCTGCAGCAGCTGCGGGTGCACCGAGCTGGACTGCTCCGGCTGCGTGGAGCGAACGGATGAGCCCTGCAGTTGGGCAGGCCCGAACCTGTGCTCCGCCTGCGTGCCAAAACCACCGAAGCGGCGCCGAAATAATTTATTGGCCAGTTAGCTATATAATTACTTAGACAGGCTTATATTTGATGCAGCATCCAGCCAGGTGCTTCAACCAACGCCCATGTACCCATTCTTATTGCCGGCAGCAGCGCCCCACTGCCTGCCGGCGCGCCGGCACTCTATGGCCCCTTCGGGTCGTGCCGGCGCCTTGCGCGTTGCCTCCTGGCTGTTCTCTGCCGGTGCCTTTCGACCAGGTGCCGAGTACCCGACTCCCAACCAGCACGCGCCATGCCCCACAACGTTACCATCAGCTTCGAAGCGCTCCAGGCGCTGATCGTGGCCTCGGCTGAAGCCGTGGGCACGCTCCGTAGTCTGGGCAAGAACCCTGCGCTCAGCGCGGGCCAGCAGCAGACTGTGCTTAATGCTTCGCACCGCCTCGACCAGGCCACCGGCACGCTGGTGGGGGAGGTGGACGACTCTAACATCGCCTCCAGCTCTGCTCTATGCCCAGCGCCAACCCTTTAGACTGGCCGAGCTTCTACCCGCGCACGGCCCAGCGCAAGGCAGCTTCCTTTCGGTGCACCTTCGGCCAGGCCATCGGCGGCGTGCACAAGGAGCTCAAGGCCCTGGGCGCCGGCGGCATCGTGATCAGCACCAACCTGCCGCTGAAGGCCGACGGCATGCCCTACGCCTCGGCCAGCCGGGTGAAGCTCCCGGATCCGGCCGTCGCCGTGTACTTCACGCCCTGGAAGGGGAGGCCCTCGGTGGTTGCCT
>Ga0247729_10000063_pt1 | contig 49992 bp, 27 predicted proteins | sample UWRJL133311R2_FD_180958 | JGI IMG/M metagenome (GOLD analysis project Ga0247729, IMG submission 180958) | Plant litter microbial communities from Arlington Agricultural Research Station in Wisconsin, United States - UWRJ-L133-311R-2 | ecosystem: Environmental > Terrestrial > Plant litter >... | reverse complement strand
TTTTATTAATTTTTTTTGGGGGGGGGGGGGGGTTATGAAATAGTAAAGGGTAGAAGATAATAGAATATTTTGAAAAGAAAATTTAACAGTTTTAATCTTTAATTAATTATTACTATTCCAATTAATGGGTTGCAATGCAATTATCTTTAGCAATAAAAACAAATTAGTATTTGTTTTATTTTTGTATTTCTTCCACTATAAAAATAAAAATAAAAATAAAAATAAAAATAAAAATAAAAATAAAATAAAAATAAAATAAACAACAAAAATATTAATAAAAGTATCAATAATTATATTATTAATAATTATTAGTAATTATGCAATTAAAAATATAATTAATAATAAATAAATAAATAATAAATAAAAGATAAATAAAGATTGCACTCAAATAATAATATATATTAATATATATTAATTAATAATTATCGTTTGAATATTGCATATATTATACAAAAAAGTAAAAGTTATAATAATAATTATTAACTTTTTTTAATCATAAGGAAGAATTTAATTTTGGTTCAGATTGAACGTTTTTCAGTAGTTTTAAGACATGCAAATCGTTATTCTAGAAAAATACAGTACAGAATAAGGTGTAAAGGTGAGTAATGGTAAATAAGATACCTCATAGACCTCATAATTAGAGGATAGTTATCTAGAATAATTATTCTAGATAGCATAATTTAGCTTAATTATAATAAAGGAAAGTTTCTACTATGAGAGTCGATTTATTTTGTTTAATAGGTAGTTGGTGGGGTAAAAGCCTACCAAGCCTACAATCAATAGCCAAGTTTGTAAGAACAGGTGGCCACATTGGGAATGAAAAGCCCCAAATTGCTTATGCAATCTGCAGTCAAGAATATTAGTCAATGCTCGCAAGAGTGAACTAGCTAACTGAAATCACATATTGACCTACAAAGTGATAATTGTGATAATGTAAAGGAAAAAAATGATATTACTTTACTATGAGTGTTGTCTAAATTACTGGTGCCAGAAGACTCGGTAACACCAGAAACGCGAACGTTAGTCGTCTTAAACAGGCGTAAAGAGTAAGTAGGCAGCTTTGAAACCTCTATTAATAATCAAGCTCTAATATTTCAAAACCTAAAATAATATTTATCTTTAAACATTAGTTTAAAAATACTTAATAGTTTAAAATATTAATTGATTAATAGAATCATTTAAAGCTAGAATCATAATGGGGATAAACCAAATAATACTTAAGTGTAGGGGCGATATCCAAAAATGCTAAGTAGAGTACTAAGGGTGAAGACTTTTTATCTAGATAATGATTGACGCTGAGGGACGAAAGTGAGAATAGGGAATAGGATTAGATACCCAGTTACCTCTCACCGTCAACGATGAATGGTAGTTGTTAGTTAGTCTATTCTAATTGGTAACGATGTTAACGCGATAACCATTCCGCCTTGAGAGTACGGTTGCAAAACTGAAACCAAAAAAATTAGTCGGTCTCGGAGCAAACGAAGTGAAGCATGTTATTTAATACGACAGTACGCGTAAAATCTTACCAGTTCTTGCATAAGCACTCTAACTACCTTAATAATTTTTATTGTTTTAGTATTCTAATTAGAATAATAATTAATAGTGAGATAGAATAGAGAGAGTAGTTTTTAATTGAAATTGAATTATTTATTAAAAATTCGCTTACAGGTGTTGCATGGCTGTCGTCAGTCCGTATTGTGAAAAGTGAGGTTAACTCCACTAACGGACGAAATCCCTGTAGTTAATTTATACTTAACTATTTTTGATTTTTAAATATTTTCAATTGGGGCTAAGACAAGTCGTTATGGCCCTAATGAACTGGGCTATAGACGTGCTACAAAAACTTTTACAATGTGACGCAAAACAATAAAAGCTTTAATTATTAAAGTTTTTATTAAAGGTTTAGCTAATCAATAAAAAAAGTTATATTTATTATTTTTTAACGAATTGTTGCCTGTAACTCGGTAACATGAAGAAGGAATTTCGAGTAATCGTTGATTAGTATCGCAACGGTGAAGATTGAATCCGTGATGAACTAACTGTCTGTCGCTGGGGAGGAGTTCGGATTGGGGGAAATTACATAATAGTTAGTGTATTAACAAAATAAAAGCACTAATATAATTATTTATTTCTAATTATTGCATTGAATACTAACTTTAGTTTCAATCGCTTCGCTAAATTATTAGTAATTATACTTTCCTTAGTATTAGTAATAATATTAAAATAGTTAGTATAATAACAAATAATTAAGGCTAATTAAAAATAATAGTTATTGGTTAGTGTTGTTATTCTAATTTGAATATTTAACAATATTTTTTTTATAGGCCAAAATACTATTTTGTTTAAACTTATTATTATCGATGAACCCTTCTGAGTAACATCTCAAAAGTCATAGCAAGGTAGCTGTACTGGAAAGTGCTGCTGGAAATTTTATTTTTTTAAGTACCCCCCATGACTATTTTGCAAATGCAAATAATATTGTCATTATAATTAGAAATCTTAAATAATATAATAAGATAATAAGATAATAAGATAATAAGATAATAAGATAATAAGATAATAAGATAATAAGATAATAAGATAATAAGATAATAAGATAATAAGATAATAAGATAATAAGAATAATATAATAAGATAATAAGATATACAATCTTTTGTATATGTAAACAACATTAAATAATTAATATTCTTTATTCCTCGCAAAAGAATAAATAATTTATAATTATCTTCTTTTTTTTTGGGCAATAATAATTACAATAGGTAAATTTTCTGTGTTTCCTTTTCTTTTTTTTTTTATTCCAAAGGAAGTATAGTATTAATTATTTTTTAGAATAAAAGTATCTAACTAAGTAATCGTATTTATATTTATATGTAAATTTTATTTATATTCTTAATATTTGCTTTTTCTTTTTAAGTTGGGCAATTGCTTTTATTGTTAAAAAGAGTATAAATATGCGATTTAATTTTTATTTTTAATATTTCTAATTAAAAGTTACAAATAAATAATAAATAAAAAACAAATAAAATAAATTAATATTAATGAACAAAACAATATCTAAATTTCAATTTTTTCCTTTTCATTTAGTAGATCCTTCACCTTGGCCTATTTTAACTAGTTTTTCATTATTAAATTTAACAGTTGGAGCTGTTGCTTATATGCATGGGTTTAACTATGGTGGGTATATCTTAGCACTAGGTTTTATACTTACTACTTATGGTATGATATTATGGTTTAGAGACGTAATAGTAGAAGCAACATATTTAGGACACCATACTAAAGAAGTTAAAAATGGTTTAATGTTAGGAGTTTTACTTTTTATTGTTAGTGAAGTTTTTGCTTTCTTATCAGTATTCTGGGCTTTCTTCCATTCTAGCTTAGCTCCAGCTATTGAAATAGGGGGAGCTTGGCCACCTTTAGGAATAACTCCTTTAGATCCTTTTGCTATCCCTTTACTTAATACATTTTTATTATTAAGTAGTGGTGCTTTTATTACTTATGGACACCATGCTTTAATAGCTGGTAATAGAAAAGCAGCTATAGATGGAGTAATAATAACTATAATATTAGCTATTATTTTTACTGGTTTACAATATTTTGAATATTCAGAAGCAGGATTTACTATGTCAGATGGTGTATATGGATCAGCCTTCTATGCTTCTACTGGGTTACATGGATTACACGTAATAGTAGGAACTATTTTTATTACTGTTTCTTTAGTAAGATTAATTAACTATCAATTAACTACAAAACACCATAATGGTTTTGAATCTAGTATTCTATATTGGCATTTTGTAGATGTAGTTTGGCTATTCTTATTTGTTGCTGTATATTTCTGGGGTAATACCTAATTTTTATTTGTTTTATTGCTAAGGATAATTCCAAAAGAACAATAATAACAAAATAAAGTTAGTTATTAATATTAATATTCTCTTTTGCGAATAAGAATATTAATAACAATTTGCGGCCCAATAAATATTTATATTTAAAGTTAAAGACTAAATATTATTAATATTTATTGTTATTATACCTTAATATTAATGCAACTATTAATAATTAAAAAAGTGTTGCAATTCTTACCCTCCATCGCAAAAGACTATAATAATTTTATTTTTATTTTTATTATTATTTTTATTTTTTATTATTATTTTTATTTTTATTGTTATTGTTATTAATATTTAGCGGCCCAATATTTAGGCTAGCAATAATTAATATTGTTTAATATTAATTATAATCGCCGAAATTAAATGTTATTTAATATTTATTAAATTAACTATTATAAATATTAAATTCTTTATCTTTTGCGATTGTTCAATCTTAAATAATAAAAAAGAATATTTATTATTTATTGGCCCAATTAATAGTAATAGTAATAGTAATAGTAATAGTAATAGTAATAGTAATAGTAATAGTAATAGTAATAGTAATAGTAATATAAAATTAACTATTATTGCCAGAGCCTTTAATTTAATGGTAGAATGGTTTCTTGATGAGGAACTTGTAGGAGTTCAAATCTTCTAGGGCTTAAATATTTGTCTATGAATAATTATTTGTTTATTATTATTATTATTATTATTATTATTATTTAGTTCTTTTTTAATCTTTAAGATTAAGAAACTAGGCCTTTAGGTAAATATTAATTATAAAGCCCATTTATTTCCTGTTCTTTTTGTAATTATCAAATAAATATGAAATTACTAAAAATTAGTTTTTTTATTAATAATTGATTTTTTACATACCTCTCTATATATAAAAAGCGCTATATCTAGATTAATATTTAATTATTAAAAATAGAATAACTATTTAGTTATATAGTCGCAAAAGAGGAGGTTATACTAATTATAATTATTATATTTATTATAACTTAAGAACAAATAAATTAAATACCTGCTTTCTTAGATTTAATAATTAATGCAGGTATAATAAAAAAACAATTAAAAATGAGAATATTAAAAACACATGTTTTACTTAGATTATTAAATTCTTATTTAGTAGATTCTCCACAACCAGCAAATCTTAGTTATTTATGGAATTTTGGGTCTTTATTAGGAGTATGTTTAATAATACAAATTTTAACTGGAGCTTTTTTAGCTATGCATTATACACCTAATGTAGATTTTGCATTTAATAGTGTAGAACATAAAAATTAATCATAATGTGTTCTTTAAACTCAACTATATGCTGGAACACCCTTAGAGCTTTAAGTACTTTACTTGCAATATTTATTATTGCAAGAATATTAAATAATATTAAGTGAAAACCTTAAAGATTGGGCAATCAGCAGGAAAATAATATTAGAATAAATAATAAATAATAAATATTAGGTTCCTCAGAGACTACACGAAGAGCTCTCAGAATAGAGAGATGATAAAGTCCGATCAGCCATGAGAATGGTTGCTAACAATAATTATAAATTAAGTATCTTTTATAATAATAAATTGTGTAATATTATAAAAGAATACACAATTTATTCTGCAGCATTTCCTATTTAAAGTTAAAGACTAATTAATTAATAATTAAGGTTTAAAAGTTAAATAAGGTAAACCCTATAATCAAATAATTATAAGGTTGTTGCAAAACAAATATTTGTTTATAACACAAATGATTATGAGAGATGTAAATAATGGATGGATAATCAGATATACACATGCTAATGTGGCTTCTTTCTTTTTTATATTTGTATATATGCATATTGGTAGAGGATTATATTATAGTTCTTATAAATCACCTAGAGTATTACTTTGGTCTATAGGAGTTATAATTTTAGTATTAATGATGGCAATCGGATTCCTAGGTTATGTTTTACCTTATGGTCAAATGTCTTTATGGGGAGCGACAGTAATTACTAATTTATTATCAGCTATACCAGTATTTGGACAAGATATTGTAGAATTAATATGGGGAGGTTTCTCTGTATCTAATGCTACTTTAAATAGATTTTTTTCTTTACATTATTTATTACCATTTTTACTTGCAGCTTTAGTAGTAGCACATTTAATTGCTTTACATATACACGGATCTAATAATCCTAATGGAGTAACAAGTAGTGGGGATAGATATGCTATGCATCCTTATTTTTTATTTAAAGATTTAGTAACAATTTTTGCTTTCTTTTTAATATTATCAATAATAGTTTTCTTTTATCCTAATTTAATGGGACATTCTGATAATTATATTCCTGCTGATCCTATGGTTACTCCTGCTTCTATTGTTCCTGAATGGTATCTTTTACCTTATTATGCTATATTAAGATCAATACCTAATAAATTATTAGGAGTGTTAGCTATGTTTGGTTCTTTATTTATTTTATTAGTTTTACCTATTACAGATTTATCTAGAATTAGAGGAAATCAATTTAGACCAGCTATGAAATTAGCATTTTGGTTTTTTGTAGTTAATTTCTTTATTTTAATGTGGATAGGTTCTCAACATCCTAATACACCTTATGTAGAAATAGGTCAATTTTCTACAGCATTTTATTTTGCTTGGTTCTTAATTATAGTTCCTATAGTTGGAATAAGTGAAAATACTTTAATTGATGTAGCTACTATTAATAAAAATAAATAATAATAAATAATAATAATAAATAATAATAAATAGGGCCGCATTAATAATAAATATTCCTAAACTAATTAAATATTTATTAAAAATAATATTTAACTTTATTAATGATAATAATAAGCCCCTCCTCCTAATTATTAAAATTAAATGCCATAAAGAATAATAAATATTTAATTAATTACCATAAAGAATAAATAATATTTATTCTTTATGCGATTATAATAAATATTTATTTATTAATTACCCAATAATTATTCTTGCTTATTTCTTTGTTGAATATTCAAGAGGATGTGTTTACTATATAAATACAAACGTTTCTTAAAAGATAATTAATTAAGTAATACTAGTATTGCCTAATTATAGCCCTATTCTTTTTTATAATTAGATTAATTAATTAATTAATAAATTATTAATAATATATTTATTATTAATATTAGTCGGTCCTAATTAAAAAGTATAATAATATCTTATAATTAAGAAAAAAATTAAAAAAGTAATAAAAAACAAATATGAATTATAACTATTTAATAGAAAACATTATAGGTTTATTGTTTAATTTAGCGGATGTATTAAGTATAATTTTACCTGTCTTACTAAGTGTTGCTTTTATGACTATTATAGAAAGAAAACAATTAGCGGCTCATCAAAGAAGAGTAGGGCCAAACACTGTAGGTTATTATGGTATATTACAACCTTTTGCTGATGCTTTAAAATTAATCTTAAAAGAAACAGTAATACCCTCTCAATCTAATAAAATTATATTTTATTTAGCACCTGTGTCTACTTTAGTTTTTAGTTTATTAGGTTGGGCTGTAATTCCTTTTGGTGAAGGTATAGTATTATCAGATTTAAAATTAGGAATATTATATACTTTAGCTTTATCTTCTTTAGGAGTTTATGGTATACTATTAGCAGGTTGGTCTGCTAATTCTAAATATGCTTTTTTAGGTTCATTAAGATCTACGGCAGCAATGATTTCTTATGAATTAATATTAAGTTCAGCTATTTTAATAATTATTTTATTAACAGGAACATTAAATTATATAACTATTATTGAAATACAACAAGCTATTTGGTTTATTGTTCCAATTTTACCAGTTTTTATTTTTTATTTTATTTCTGTTCTTGCTGAAACTTCTAGAACTCCTTTTGATTTACAAGAGGCTGAATCTGAATTAGTAGCTGGTTTTTTTACGGAACATTCTTCAGTTCCATTTGTATTTTTCTTCCTTGGGGAATATTCTTCAATAGTATTATTTAGCTGTATTACTGCTATTTTATTCCTTGGGGGTTATAATTTGCCGGAATTATTTATTAATGATTCAAATTTCAATATCCAATCTTTAATTCTAGGACTTAAAACTTGTATTTTTACCTTTTTTTTTGTTTGGTTTAGAGCAACTTTACCTAGATTAAGATATGATCAATTAATAAATTTATGTTGGTTAAATTTATTACCTGTTGCAGTAGCATTTATAATTTTAGTTCCAAGTATTTTAATCTCTTTTGATATAGCTCCATATTAAATTTTATTATTTATTAATTATATAAGAATAGGTAATAGAAATTTTAGTATCGTATTAATATTTAATATGATCTATTATCTATAATTTAATAAACTCAAACTAAAGTCATATTAGGGTGTCGTTTGGAGTATTAGTAAATGTTTTGCCTCTATTATTAATCTTTAACTAATTATTAATTATTTATTATTTATTATCGTCTGCGATAATATTATTCTAATTAGAATAATGAGTGCAATCAAACAAATTTAATATTTAATTATTGAATTCGCAATTAATGATTTATTAATAGGCAACAATTACTCCAATTTTAATTATACATATTACTATTTGTATAACTATAAAAAGAAACAAACGAACCAAGATATAAAAAATTAAAATTATGACAACTACAATCATTATTAATTTATTGTCCATCGGTATCTTATTTTCTAGTATTATTTCAATTACTAATAATAATCCTATTATTTCAATAGTTTTTTTAATTTCCACATTTGTACATGCTGCAGCTTACTTAATACTAATTGGTGTTAATTTTTTTGGGATTTCTTATATTGTAGTATATGTTGGGGCTATTGCTGTTTTATTCTTATTTATCATTTTAATGATTAATATTAAATACAATGAAATAGTAGAAACTGGTAAAAGTTATAATAAAAATTTACCATTAGGTTTTATTATTTCTACATTTTTTTTATTTATTTTTAATGCAATAGCAATTACTACATTTAATAATATTCCATTATTAGCATTAGAATTTTTTAATTACTCTACAAATTATTTTAATGTTAAAGATAATGTTAATTTTATTATTAATATGTCTAGCAATCCAATTATTAGTAAATATGATGATAACTTATTAGATGGTTTTAATAATTACCAATTACTAGATATCGGTAAGAAAATGGATTCTATTATTATGGAATATCCACAAATAGAAGCCTTAGGTCACAGTCTATATACTTATGGTGGTATTTTATTAATTATATTAAGTTTAGTTTTATTATTAGCAATGGTAGCTATTATTGTTATTTCTAAAGAGAATAAAAATATTTAATAATTATATTAACTATTATTTATTTTATTATAATCGCAATGCGACTTTTTAATTATTAATTAAAATTTTAATTATTAATTAAGGGAGTAACAAAAACCCCCCATGCAATAATAATAAATATTAAAAATTTATTATTAAATATATATTAAATATTAATTAAGGTAACTATTATAAATAAAATTTTATTTATAAAAGGGTAATAATAGTTAATGTAAGAAATATTGAATTATATAATTATTAAATATTTATTATATTATATTTATTGGTATTTTTGTTTGTAGATTAAAAACTATTAATTAAATAGTCGCATTGCGATTAAGGTCTTTTAGTTTAACGGTAGAACAATGCACTTTCTCTGCATAAATATTAGTTCAATTCTAATAAAGATCAAATACGAATAAATATAATAAATACTTTCCTTTGGTTACAAAGTTAACAGTTAATTAAATAATATAAATTTAAGAATAACAATTATTAATATATAATTACAAAAATAAACAAAAAAAATGAAAAATAACAATAAACTAATTAATCAATATACAAATATTAAAATTAATAATAAAGCTAATAATAATATTACAGATCTTAAAATATTAGAATTACCAATTAATGGAAATAGAGCATTAATACCTACAAAAAGTTTAAACTTTAATAATGAAAATAATAATAAGAAAAATTTAAAATTTAGTAAATTAATTAATTACCTACAAACCTGTAATAATTATATTAATTTTACAATTATCCAACTTAAAAATAAAAATAATGGTAATTTTCTTAAATATAGTAAAGTTATAGGTTATAATTTTACTAAAGGTAATAGTAATTATTGGAATAATACTATTATTAATAATACTATTATTAATAATAATAATGAAAATAATAATAATGAAAATAATAATAGTGATAAAATTATAAAAAAATTAGAATTCAATAAGGATTATAGCCTATATACTAGTAATACTTATAAATTATTATTTTTATTTTTTAAAAGTATGTATTGTTTAATAAGTAAACCTGTCTTTACTTATACTCCAGAAAAAATAACTATAGAATTATTTTATTATTTAACAATTCCTAAAAAAAAAGTATTTAAATACTTTTCAATAAATAATTATTCTAATTTTAAAAAAAAATGGTTAGATAAAAAAAACAATTCCCAACAAAATACTTTTAGAAGTAATAATTATAATACTTTAAATATTAATCGAATAAATAATATTAATAATAGATTAGGGCACAAAAGTCATATTTTTATCCGTTGGAAATTAAAAAAATCTATTTCTAGACTACAAAGTAAAACTAATAGCATTAGAAATTTATTATTTAATTTAAGAAAATTTCAAATAGTTAAAGTTTTTAATTTAAAATTTAAATTATTACTTAATATTATTAGTAAGTTTTCTAATAAACCTATTGAATTACAACTTATTAGATTACATGATCCTAAATATGATAGTAATATTTTATTAAATTTACTTTCTTTAAATATTAAAAATAAAAGAAAAAAATCTAGAGTTGCTATTCAAAATATTTATAATAAAAATAAAGTTAGAAAAATAAAAGATCTAACTTTAATTAATAATTTCAATATTCCTGCTTTTCTTTCTGGTATTTTTATTAATATTAATGGTAGATTAATGAGAGAACCTATGATTCCTAGATTAACTACTAAAGAATATCAAAAAGGAGCTAATTCTCCCGGTAAAGTTAACTATTTAGATGTAGCAACTATTACTAAAAAAAATAGAAAAGGAGCTTTTACTATTAAAGTATCATCTGCTCAAAATTTTTATTAAATTAAGGATTCAATAAATATTTATATTTTAATTAAATTAAAAAATATCAGTAATAAATAAATATTTATTTATTATTATTAATATTATTATTAATAAATATTATTAATTCTTTGCAAGTAAATTTTAATTACTAAATATTTATTACCCTCCTTTTTTAAATATTATTGCAATTCCTTTTCCTTTCCCTTTTTCTATTAATAATTAAATATTACCTAAAAAGGTAAAAAGGAGTCTTTGCTTAGCTAGAGGTTTAAAAAAGGAGAATTATTTGCATAATTACAACTTATTAATTTTTATTATTAGGTTAAAGGTCTTATGGCTGAGTGGTTTAAGCGAGGTACTGTTAATACCTTTTACAGAGGTTCGAACCCTCTTAAGGCCTAACTATTATTATATTTAAGGAATTGCATAATTATAATCTTTTTATAATTATATTACTTTAATTATTAGTTTTTATTTTTATTATAAGAATATTATATCTGCATAATAAATATAATATATTAATAATACGAACATGTTGAAATTGGTAAACAATCTTCTCTTAAGAAGAAGTGGGTGTAAACCCTTAAGAGTTCAAGTCTCTTTGTTCGTAATGGCTCCAAATTTAGTGTAATATTTAATAAAAGGTAGTTTGTGAAAATAGCAAATTACCCTTTATTTAATTATTTATAAATAATATATTAAATAAATAAATATTAATATTAGTATTAATTAATAATTGAAGAGTGTAGTATTAATTGGCTAATATGTTGATCTCCAAAATCGAGGATAGGTGTTCGAATCACCTCACTCTTGTAATAAAACGTATAATTACACTATTATAATAATAATAATATTATTTAGCAATTATAATAATAAGATTGGATTAATTATTTTCATTAATAATACTAGTACAATAAAAAAGTAAATATTAAAAATATTATTAATGAAAAAATCAATTATTAATAATATTTATTATCCCCTTAACTATTACTTAATATTATTTATGCAAGTATTTGTTTTTTGTTTAAATACCTGTATTTGTGTTATGAAAGCACTTGGAGTTGAACCAAAACTTTCCCCTTAAAAGGGGGACACTCCACCACTCGAGTTCTGCTTCCTTATAATCATTATATTTATAAATTTTATAAATTTTATAAATTTTATTATTATTATTATTATTATTATTATTATTATTATTATTAAATACTAATTTATTTAATTTAAAGATTGCAATAGTAATAATAATAATAATAGCAAGGTAGCCCTACTATTGTTCTATTATTAGTGGACACTCTTTTGCGATTCTATTTCTATTAAAGAAACAAAAAAATTAATAAATATTTATTAATTAGTATTTAATGGTACCAATTACAATAAATTAGTAAATGTAGACAATCTTTTGGGCCGCAAGACAAAAAAAAGATTTGTATAATTATTATAATTTTAGAGTAATCGCAATGCGACTACTAATATTTTAATTATTAAATTTGCCTCGGGAGAGAATTGAACTCCCATATCTATATCTTCAGAATAGCGCTTTGACCACTAAGCAACCGAGGCTTAATATTACTTATTAGTTATGAATAGGACTAGGACTAATAATAAATAAATAAATATTTATTACATAAAGGGTATTTATTTTATACCTCTTATGCTTATACAATTATTAAATACTATATTAATTATTAGAATTAATCTTAATAATTAGAATAATTAATAATCGCGTTATAAATAACTATATTAGTAATGTTAATATAATTACAATAAATAATTATATTATATTATTATAATTTTAATTTATATTATATTATTAAATATTTATTTATTATTTATTAATGTAATTCTATAGCATCTCTTAAATAAGAGCAAGTTAATAATGTGAATACAAAAGCTTGTATTAAAGAAACTGCTAATTCTAATCCAATTAAAGCTAAGAAAATAGCAAAAGGGATTAAAGTAATAATAGCTACTATTACATTACTTGTAAATAATTTAAATAAATAAGTAGATAATATTTTTAATAAAGTATGACCAGCTACAATATTAGCAAAAAGTCTAACCCCTAAAGAAACTGCTCTAGCTAAATAAGAAACTAATTCAATAAGTACTAATAAAGGAACTAAGATTAAAGGTGTCCCTGCAGGTATAAAGAAAGAAAAGAATTTAATACCGTGAATAGATAAAGCTAAAATTGTTACACCAATAAAAATAGTGAAACTTAAACCTAAAGAAACTACTCCACTAGCAGTAACTGCAAATGAATAAGGAACATTAGAAATTAAATTACCTATTAAAATATAAGAAAATAAAGAATATATAAATGGAAAATATTGTTCGCTTTTCTCACCTATTTGTTCTCTAACCATAGTGTTTAAACTAGCTTTACTTGCTTCTAAAGAAATAGACCATTTATTGGGTATTAATTTAGAATCGTTATTACCATAAATATGTAATCCTGTTATTATTATAACTATAAAAATAGAATATAGTGTTAAATTTGTAAAATTAATATGTAAATTACCTAAAATAGGTGCACTAATTCCTATTAAATTAGTAACTTCAAATTGACTTAAAGGCGATAAAATGAATAAATTTGTCATTGTTTTAAAATGAAAATTGAATTAAGTTTGAATTCATATTTTTAATAAATTATTATTATTATTTTTTTACGAGCGTGCTTAGATTCGAACTAAGAAATGTTTAATTGACAATTAAACCCTATACCAATTTAGATACACACCCTTCTTAATTTACTTAGTAAATAGTAAAAGTATTACTATTGCAATTTCTTATTAATATTTATTTATTATTAGTATTAATTAAACATTAGTATTGCTCCAATCTTAGCAATATTTAAATATTTGTTTAATAATAAGTATAAATCATTTCAATATTTATTAATATTTATTTGTTTATATTTTAACACTCTTAATGATTAAATACTAATGTTTAATTTAAATATTAAAGTTATTTTTTAATAATAAATAAATATTAATAACTTAATAATAAATATTTATTACTATTGCTAATATTAATTACTCTTTTATTTATATTTATTATTAACCCTAATTTGGATTGTATTAATAATAAATATTAATTATTAATTAATAATTACCCAATAATTACTTGCATATTTAATAATAATAAATATTGCCTTATAATAAATATTATAATATTAAATATTTAATCATTAAGATTAGAAAGATTCGAAGGAATAGCCATCTGCCTTTATTAAATTATATAAAAATAAAAAATAAAGACTATTAAAATTATTATAGGGGTTATTATTAATCGCTATAATTAATAATTTATTGAAGTATTAAACCTCACCTCGATTATCCTATTTGGATTTATAATAAATATTAATTAATTTATTGATTAATAAAAAATGTGTGTACTATTTAAATTTGTTAGAAAATAGGGGGGTTCATTGTTACAAAATTTTAAAAAGGAGGGATACATTTATACTTTAAATAATAGAAGAAAAAAAAATAATAAATATAATAATAAATAAATAAAGAATATTATGTTTTATTAAATAATTAGTAGTAGGAACTATTAGATGTTTACCGTTTAACTTAATGGAAATTACACTTTTAAATAACTTTCTAAACAATATATTATTATTAATAAATTTTACTATTTTACTATTCTCTGTTATATCTAGTGATAATAAAAAAATAGAAAAACTAGTAATTAATATACCAATAATACCTATAATTATAGAAAATATTACTAAATAATAATTATAATAAATATTATCAGGAAATAAAAATATAATAATAATTATTAAAGTTGGAGTGATGTATGCTTTAATAGACTTACCGATAATATTTATTAAAGATTTATTACTTTTTAACATAATGCAATAATGCAGTTTTTGCAAGTTTGAAGTTAATATTTTGGTAACCCAGAATCGAACTGGGAACACAACATTGGCTAATTAGGAATACTAATATAGAAATGCAATGAAAATCAAATATCAGCCTATATTTCTGTTTTTAAATATTGTCTTTATAATTTATTGTTTTATTAAACAACATTAAGTATCCAAAGCTTGAAAAGAAAAGAAGAAAAAGGAGGGTAATAATTACTCGCATTGCGATTACCTTCAGGATTATAATTAGGATTAGGATGTTTGTATTCAATACCTACAAATTTATTCATTTCATCAATTGTAGGATTTAAACAAGAAATATCTTCTATTACATTTAGTAAACCTTTATAAATGAAATAACCATCAAAACTTCCTAAATTGTGAACAAATATTGTTCTACTATAATTAGAATTTATTATGTAATTAAATACATCGCTTCATAATTCATTAATTATATTGTTAATATCTTCTATTTTACAATCAATAGATTCTATTATAGTAATGATTAAATTATGATTTATTTGGAATAATTTGAAATTGTTATTAGAGGTTGCAATAGTAATAATTACTGGAATTTGTATATTATTAAACTTAACAATTTCAATAGTTTCTATATCTAAGGTATAAAAAGGTTTAGGGTTTATTTGTTGCCTTTTTATTAAATTTACCTTACTGATTGGAGTAATGTAGTTTTTATATTTTCTATTTTGAATATTTTTATCATTGGGAAGTAATACTACATTACTACTATACATTCTATAAATATTCAAACCTATGGAATTATTACTCATGTTAAAGATATAATTTGATTGTAATTTTAAATAATTATAATTATTCGCAATGCGACTATTTAGAAAACCATTAAATTTTTCTTTGTTTAGAAAGCCATTTTTTTGATTATATTTCTTAATTAAGCCGATTTGTCTCTTAAAAATACCATTCTGTTTTTGAATTAAGCCATTTTTATTTGTACTAGTATTATTTCTATTAAAATTAGGAAAAACAATTTTACTTGAATTGTGAATTTTAATATTTTGATTTTTTAAATGATCAACATTTCATACTAATAATTCAAAACGTTTAAATATTGTTCCACCATAAGGTTCTGGATGGGTCATAGGATTAGTTAAATTATCTTTAATCTGATTCCAATAATCATCAAAAGTACTATTATTTTTACTTTTTACATTAATGTGAAATGAGTGAACCATTTGATTAACTATTCCTTCACTATTATTTGTATTACTGATAACGTTAAGCATAATTATTTTATATTCTCCAAAATTAAGGAAATCGTTATTACTCATGATTGTTGCATGCATTTTTTCTAAGAATTCTTTAGGTGGTAGTAATTTCTTATTAATAACTGAAAAGATTAGTTTTCTTTCATTTGAATCTCTTAATTGCATTGCAATAAGTGTAACTCTATGAAATCTTTATTTAATTTATTTAGTAATTTATTAATATATTTATTAATAATTATTAAATAAATCTTAATTATAATAACCCCAAACTATTTTTAAACATATAGAAATTATTATTATATTTATAAAAATAAATGTAACAACTTCAATTACTATAAAAAAATAACTAGTTATTTTTTAAATATTTACCATTCTATCTAATAACCAATGTATATTTCTTAATTTTGTAATATATTCATTGTCCCTATTAATCAATATACTAAAATATATTAATAAATTAAAAAAACAAATAATAGAAAAAACACACAATATTAAAAAACACAAACATAATAAAACAACCGGAGTTGCAATGCAATATTAGGATCATAAAGATCTATACCAATTTTTTAGAATTAATTCTAAAATAAACATAATGCAGTTTTTGCAAGTTTGAAGTTAATATAAAACAATTAATAGAACTTAAGAACTGAAGAACTGAAGAACTGAAGAACTGAAGAATATTAATATTCTTAAATAATTCTAGTATTCTTAAAGAGTATAAAATTATAAATATAGTAATATTATAAGTTTTATAATTACAAATTATTACCCAAAATAATTAAATCTAAAAAGACAATATTACTATTTATTGTCTCTCTAACTAAATATTTAATTTAATAATTATTTTAGTCTTTAAATTTAAAGGTGTGGATATAAAATATTCTAAATTAGAATTTACAACATTTCCTATGCTTTTAAAGATTTCATTATTCTTTTGCGATTAAATAATTCTATAATTATATAAGTAGAGGTAAATAATAATGAAATCTTATATAATTATTAATTATTTAATTTGAATAATTTGAATATTTTAATTAATTAAATCGCAACTATTATTGGGCCGCAAGGGTAAATTTTTGGTGTAATTTTAGAGTAAATAAAAATTTACCATATAAAATATACAATAATAAAATACATCCTATAACAAGAAAATAGAAACAAGAAAAAACAACAAAACAAACAAAAAAGGGGGGAGATAAATAAAAATAAAATTATGGAGTGTAATATTTATTTTTATTTGGCTTAAATTCGCCTTAATAAATATATTCGAGGAAGAAACTCGTTAAAAAAAAATGCAATTATTAAATGAAACAACAATGAAAAAATAAAACAATAAATCTTTAATCCAATAAATACCTTAATTATAATAATTAAAAATAATAAAAATAAAATTTTAATAATAATTAGTTTATCTTTACCTATAATTCTGTATCTATTTAATATTAGTATTACTAATATTTTTTTAACGAAAAATTTTATTTATATAATTTATATTTTTATTATTTTTGGTATTTATTTTATATTGGAACTTATAATACTTATTTACTTTATTAATATTAAGGAGAATAAATTAAATAATAATAAGGTATATATTTTATTGCCTAAATATTATATATTTAAAGTAAACACCTTTAGAAATAGTAATTTAATAAATAAAGAATTATTTACCTCTCATTTTTTTAGACTAATAGTATACTATTTAATAATGATAGTTGTGTTATTAGGTCTAGCTACGATTTTAAATTATTTTATATTGTAATCGCTAAAGACTATTAATAATTTAATTATTAATTAATAAGTTCTACTTTTTAATATTTACTTTCCTAGCAAAAATTAAGCAAGTATCGCATTATCATTGCAAATATTTACTAATTCTATTAATAATAATTATAATGTTAAAGGTTAAAAATTATTTTAACCATTAGTTTTAACCTATATTAATAAATAGAACAAATACTAATATTTGTTAGTATTTAGTAACCCTCTAAGGAATCTAGAAGCTAGTAACATCTAAAGTTATATTTATTATTATTATTATTATTATTATTATTATTATTATAGTAAGATATCAGGTCAAATATAAGAATATTAAATAAGTATAAGTAATTATTATTTAAAAGAAAGGTCTCCAAATATTATTATTAATAATCGCATATTAATTATTAAGTTTTTATTTTTAAATTTAACTAGTAAAGTTCTCTTAATTCAATGGTTAGAATAGCATTCTTCTAAAGTGTTTATTCTGGTTCGAGTCCGGAAGAGAACAATTAATTAAAAATTAATAATAATAATACTATATCAATTATAATAATAATTTTTATTATTATTATTCCTAATTACCGAAGGAAGGAAACAATTCCTAATTCAATTAGGAAGAAGGCAATTATTATTAATATATTTGAGAATATTATATTTAATAATTGATGTTATTTTACTAAAAGAAGCAAGTATTAAAATTTTAGTCAATTTAACTATTAAAATTATCTTTTTCCAAAGAATGCAATTAAATAGGTATTATTTATTATTAGCAATTATTAAATGTAACAAAAATGACAAATTAAAAACAAAAATAATGAATATCTCTATAATTTTATTTATAATAGGAATATTAGGATTTGTATTAAATAGAAAAAATATTATATTAATGATAATAGCTATAGAAATTATGTTATTAGCAGTAACTTTATTAGTATTAATAATGTCTTATAGTTTTGATGATAATATAGGACAAATATTTAGTTTATATATACTATCCATAGCTGGTGCTGAATCAGTAATAGGTTTAAGTATTTTAGTCGCATATTATAGATTAAGAGGGACAATTTCATTAAATAATTAATGTATTTATCAATAATTATATTACCTTTATTAGGATCATTAGCTTCTGGATTATTAGGTAGAAAAGTGGGAATTACAGGTTCTCAAATAATAACTAATTCTTGTTTAATATTATCCTCTATATTAATAACAATAGCTTTTTATGAAGTAGGAATATGTGGATCTCCGGTAATTATAGACTTAATAAGTTGGTTAGATATAGAACTATTAAATATAAGTTGGACATTTTATTTTGATCAGTTAACTGTTTCTTTAGGATTAGCTGTAATATATTGTTCAACTTTAATACATATTTATAGTGTAGATTATTTATCTACAGATCCGCACAATCAAAGATTTTTTGCTTATCTTTCTGCTTTTACAGCTGGAATGTTAGTTTTAATTTGTGGAGGGAATTTTTTAGTAATGTTTGTAGGTTGGGAATCAATAGGAGTAGTTTCTTATTTATTAATCAATTTTTATTTTACTAGAATACAATCAAATAAAGCAGCAATATTAGCATTTACAATGAATAGAGGAGGGGATATGTTAATGAGTATAGGATTTTTTGCTATATTCTCTATTTTCGGATCATTAAATTATTCTGAAGTATTTAGTTTAACCCCTTATATAAATGAAAGCTCTATTACTCTAATTGCTTTATTATTATTAGGAGGTGCTCTAGCTAAAAGTGCTAATATTCCTTTACATTCTTGGTTACCAGGTAGTATGGAAGCTCCAACTCCAGTTAGTGCACTTTTACATGCTGCGACTTTAGTAACTGCAGGAATTTATTTATTAATAAGAACTTCTCCTATCTTAGAATATAGTAGTACAGCTTTATTAATAATTACAATAATAGGATCAACAACAGCCTTTTTTGCAGCCACTAGTGGTTTATTAGCAAATGATTTAAAAAGAATAATTGCTTTTAGTACTATTTCCCAATTAGGATATATGATGATGGCTATTGGACTAAGTCAATACAATGTAGCTTTAATGCATACTGTAAATCATGCTTTTTTCAAGGCTTTATTATTTTTAGGAGCTGGTGCAGTAATACATTCATTCCATGATCAACAAGATGTTAGAAAAATGGGTGGTTTAATTAAATTTTTACCTTTTACTTACTCAGTAATGTTAACTGGTTCTTTAAGTTTATTAGCTACACCTTTTTTAACAGGATTCTATAGTAAAGATTTAATTTTAGAATTAGCATTTGGACATTATAGTTTTAGTGGTATGTATGCTTATATTTTAGGATCTATAACTGCAGGAATTACTGCATTTTATAGTTTTAGACTTATTAGTTTAGTATTCTTAACAAACCCTAATGGTAATAAACAATCTTATTTAAATTCTCATGAATCTACATTATTAACTATTATACCATTATTTATTTTAGCTTTATTTAGTATTTTCTTTGGTTATATTTTCTCAGACTTATTCATTGGTATAGGTTCAGATTTCTTCCAAAATGCTATTTTCACACATCCTAATAATATTGCATTAGTAGAAGCAGAATTTTCATTATTACCTATTGTTAAATTATTACCTTTTATTTTATCAGTGAGTGGTGCTATTATTGCTATTTACTTATATCATTTACAACCCTTGTTTTTAATTAATTTAACTAATAGTAAATTTAATAGAAATATTTATGCTTTTTTAAATGGTAAATACTATTTTGATGTTATTTATAATCATTTTATTTTTAATATTGGTTTATTATTAGGTAATCGTATTTCTAAAGAAATTGATAGAGGAGCTATTGAATTATTAGGACCTTATGGTTTATCTAATTATTTTTATAAAACAGGAAATAATTTAGCTAAACTAGATACTGGTGTAATTACAACTTACTCTTTATATATTACAATAGCTTTAATTGCTTTATTATTTATAGTTTTTGCTCCTTTAATTTTTAATAGTAATTATTATAGTGATACTACATCATTATTTAATCTTAATTATAATTATTTAATTAGCAATCTTGAGATTAGATTATTTATTATTTACATTTCTACAGCATTTATTATTACTACTAACAAATAATTATCATTAATCTTTTAGATTAATAGTATTGCAATGCAAGTGTATTATTATTAATCTTGCATAATATTTATTTAATTTTTATTAATTAGGCAATAGAATATTACCCTCCTTACTAAATATTTAATAATAATAATAATAATAATTAGAATAAGAAGAAATCATTAATTGTTAAAGAATATCTTAACCCTTGAATATAATTATAATTATAATTATATTAATACTATAAAGTATAGTAAATTTAATAATAATAAATAATTAATAATTATTAATAAATATTTAGTAATTTAATAATAATTGCTAAAGAGGTCTATAGAATTGCAATAAATGATAAATATTTAAATATTTAAAGACTTTAGCATAATGGTTAATGCAGTTCGCTCATAATGGATATTATAAAGGTTCAACTCCTTTAGGTCTTAATATTACCTTTTATTTTTTTTTATATCTTTCTATAATTATATCTTTATATCTTTCTATCTTGCAATTACTAATTTGCAAATTCCAATTCCAATTCCAATTCCAATTCCAATTCCAATTCCAATTCCAATTCCAATTCCAATTCCAATTCCAATTCCAATTCCAATTCCAATTCCAAGCCCCCCAAAAAAGGAGTCTTTTGCGAATTAGAAATGGGTTATATTTTTGTAAACTATTTTTTTTTTACTGTGCAAAAACTAATTAATTATCTGCATTCTTTTTAAAGTTAATATTTTAATCTTTGCATAATAATTCGATTAAATATTAACTTTTCTCTAGCCTTAATTAGTCTACGAGCAAAGGAACTTTATTAGAAAATTTTATTTATTATTTTTATTTTCGCATTGTGATCGCTTGGTAAATACTAATTACTCAATTAGAAAATTTAACTATTAGTATTGGTAATATTATTATTTATTATTAATATTTAATTTGTATTTAATAATAATTATTTTAATTATTTATTATTATTATTTATTTATATTTGTCTTTTGCGATTGCAGGATTATTGCATTGAAAAAAAAATTAAAAAGTAATAATTAATGAACTGAATTAATTCTACTAATGCTAAAGAAATTGGAACTCTTTATTTAATATTCTCGGTTTTTGCTGGAATGATAGGGACAGCTTTTTCTGTGTTAATAAGATTAGAATTATCTTCTCCTGGAGTACAATTTTTACAAGGTGATCATCAATTATTTAATGTAATCATATCAGCTCATGCTTTTATCATGATTTTCTTCATGGTAATGCCTGGTTTAGTAGGTGGATTTGGTAACTATTTATTACCAATTCACTGTGGTAGCCCAGATATGGCATTTCCTAGATTAAATAATATATCATTTTGGTTATTGCCTCCTTCATTATTATTACTTTTAATGAGCTCTCTAGTAGAAAATGGAGCCGGAACAGGTTGGACAGTTTATCCACCCTTATCTGGAGTACAATCTCATTCTGGTGGATCTGTTGATTTAGCAATCTTCAGTCTACATTTAGCTGGGGTTTCTTCATTATTAGGTGCTATTAATTTCATCAGTACAACTTTAAATATGAGAACTAATGGTATGTCTTTACATAAATTACCTTTATTCGTTTGGGCTATATTTATTACTGCTATATTATTATTATTATCTTTACCTGTTTTAGCTGGTGCTATTACAATGTTACTTACAGATAGAAACTTCAATACTTCATTCTATGATCCAGCTGGGGGAGGTGATCCAATTCTATATCAACATCTATTTTGGTTCTTTGGTCACCCTGAAGTATATATCTTAATTATACCAGGATTTGGTATAGTTAGTCACATAGTGTCTACATTTTCAGGTAAACCAATATTTGGTTATATTGGAATGGTTTACGCTATGTTCTCTATTGGAATTTTAGGATTCTTAGTTTGGAGTCACCACATGTTCTCAGTTGGTATGGATGTAGATACGAGAGCTTATTTTACCGCTGCAACTATGGTAATTGCGGTACCAACAGGAATTAAAATCTTTTCTTGGATTGCTACATTATACGGTGGTAGTTTAAGATACAATACTCCATTATTGTTTACTTTAGGTTTTTTAGCCTTATTCACAATAGGAGGGTTAACAGGAGTAGTTTTATCTAATGCCTCTTTAGATATTGCTTTCCACGATACATATTACGTTGTAGCTCATTTCCACTATGTTTCATCTATGGGAGCTGTTTTTGCTTTATTTGCAGGTTTCTATTATTGGACTCCTAAAATTGTAGGTAGAAATATTAATGATTTTTTAGGTAAAATACACTTCTGGACATTATTTATTGGGGTAAATTTAACTTTCTTCCCTCAACACTTTTTAGGAATGGCTGGTATGCCTAGAAGAATCCCTGATTATCCAGATGCATTTAGTGGATGGAATCAATTATCTAGTTTTGGGTCTATTATTTCAGTAGTAGCTACTATTTTATTTGGTTATATTATTTATGATATTTTCGCTAACTCTAAAACTACTACAAATAACCCTTGGGCTGTTATTCCTTACTTTGTATCAGAAAAAGAATATAATAACGATAATCAACCTGTAAATACATTAGAATGGACATTAGCTAGCCCTATCCCATTCCATGCATTTAAAATGTTACCTATCCAATCTTAAATTTTCTTGCCCCCCACAATAATAATATTACACAATTATTATAATAATATTAGGCCTTTGCAAATAATAAATATTTGGAAGCATTAATAGAATTATTATAATAAAAATATAATATTATTATTATTGGAAGCAATTGCAATTACTAATTAGTATTATTATTAAATAATTATAATAATATTATATTTGTTGTAGTCTAAAAGATTAATAATACAATAAAAACTAATTTAAATAATACTTGTTTAATAATTATCCAATTAAAATTGGCTTTAAGTATTAAAGTTGATAATTGCAATTCTTACCCTCCTTTTTGTGCCCCCATAATAAATTAATTATAATTAAAAGTAATTATATTTACTAGCTTTTATTTTAAATATTCCGACTCCTTTTTACCTTTTTACCTTTTTACCTTTTTACCTTTTTACCTTTTTACCTTTTACCTTTTACCTTTTACCTTTTACCTTTTACCTTTTACCTTTTACCTTTTTAAATATGTGATGGTTTTTTTATCAATTTTAACTTTAATAGTAGCTAAGGCTCTACCTTTTTTAAATACAAATATCTCTTCTATTCAATATACTAGAATTACTAGTATTGTGTTTATTTTTACTGGGGCTTTAAGTTTCAACATTTTTAATATAGAATCTATAGGGACTTCCGCAGGTATAGGTATATATAGCGGTTTATTTCAAGTTACAAATATAGGTCAATTATTAGAAATATTTCTTTTTATAATAGGAGGTTTAATATTAATATCTATGCCCTTAATTTTAGTAAGAAACAATAACTATAATAATTGTAATAATAATAATAATAATAATAATATTAAATCTTATTATATTACAGATAGCTATTCTAGAGATTACTCTTTAATAGTTTTATTTAGTAGTTTAGGTTCATCTTTATTAATATCTAGTTTTGATTTAATCTCTGTATATTTAAGTATAGAATTACAATCTTTTGGGTTATATGTATTAGCTACATTATATCGGAATTCGGAATCTTCAACATCCGCTGGATTAAAATATTTTTTATTAGGGGGATTATCTTCTTGTATAATTTTATTGGGAGTTGGTTTAATTTATTCTTATAGTGGAACTACTAATTTTGAATCTTTATATATTTTAAATACTATAAATAGCTCTCATGATAATTTACAATATGTTAGTTTTGGTATAAGTTTTGGTTTAATTTTAATTTTTATAGGATTTTTATTTAAAATTGCGGCTGCACCACTTCACAACTGGTCTCCTGATGTGTATGATGGTGTACCTACAATTGTTACTACTTGGTTAACTATAATACCAAAAATATCTATATTAGTATTATTATTAGAATTAGAAGTTCAATTAGGAATTATTGGGGGTTATAAAACTGTAAAAATATTAGAAATGGGTAATAATTTCATTAATAATGGTTTAATTAATATTAAAACTTTATTAATAATAAGTGCTTTATTATCTTTAATAGTTGGAAGTCTTTTAGGATTAAGTCAAATAAGAATAAAAAGATTATTAGCTTATAGTACTATTTCTCATATTGGTTTTATACTATTAGCATTAAGTATTAATAGTGAACAATCTATAGATTCCTTTATTTTTTATATTATACAATATACAATAGTTAATTTAAATATTTTTATTAGTATTTTAGGTTTAACCTATATTTTAAATAACAATAATTTTAATAATATAAATTTAGGAATAAATAATGCTAATTTTATTATTAAAGATATTAACTATATTTCTCAATTAAAAGGGGTATTTTTTTCTAATCCTTTAATTTCTTTAAGTCTATGTATTTCTTTATTCTCTATGGCTGGTATTCCTCCTTTAATCGGTTTCTTTAGTAAACAATTTGTTTTATATTCTGCCATTAATAATGGTTACTATTTTATAGCGATTATTGCTATTATTGTTAGTGTTATTAGTTGTTCTTACTATCTAAAAATTGTTAAAGTAATAATTGAAGAAGAAGAAACAACTAATAATACACAATACGAACAATTAAATATTGTTGAGGGAGACATTAACAAATTGAATAATAACTATTATACAACTTTTAACATTAGTAACTTTCATAGTTATTTAATATCTACTCTTTCTTTAATTATTTTATTATTCTTTATACAACCTTCTATAATTTTAAATAGTACACAATTACTATCTTTATCATTATTTTATATTTAAATGAATAACTTATTGTTTATTTTTATTTTTGTTCCTATTTTAGCTTTTGTTTTATTAGCTTTAAATATTTTACTTGCCCCACATAAACCAGATGAAGCTAAAGTTAGTCAATATGAATGCGGTTTCCAACCTATTCCTGGTCAAACTAGATCTACTTTCCAAATTCACTTTATGATCGTTGCTTTATTATTCTTAATTTTTGATCTAGAAATTTTATTATTATTCCCACTGGCTACTTCTTTATATCAAGTTTCTATGTTTGGTTTTACTGTTGGAATTATTTTCTTTATTGTATTAACTATTGGATTTGTATTAGAAATAGGATCTGGTGCAATTGCACTAGCTAACTTTAATTCTACTACTCCGACTCCGAAGGAAGAAGTAAGTAATAAGAATTAATATTAAAGCAAAATAATCAAAATATTATTAGGAATGATATCAAATATTAGTATTTGCTTCTATTAATTATTTAATAAATATTTATTAATCGCATTGCGATTAAAGATTAATTACTACTTTAATTATTGTTAGTAGTTATTCTTACCCTCCTTGTTTTTCTAACTTTAATAATCGCAAATACTAATATTATTATTATTTATAAAAGAATGAGATCTTGCAAATTATTGCTTCTATTAATTAATACTAATTATAATTACTATTAAAGATTATATGGAAATTTGTTAGAGTGGTTTAATAAGTTCGTCTAGAAAGCGAATGCTGAGTATTCTCAGCCGGGGGTTCGAATCCCTCAATTTCCGAATAACTATTTAGTATTAATTATTATCTTTTAATTAAGTGATTAAAATTTCAATCTTAAATTAATAATAATCTTTAATCGCATTGCGAATAAAAATAAAAAGAACGAAGTAATAATAATTAATCGCAAATTATACAATTAATAATTAGTTGCATTCTTTAGTATTATAATTAATTAAATAATTAAATTATTAATTTGTTTTATATTCAAACTTAATTCAAATATCAAATATTATGGGATATAATATTTCTTTATTTAATATTATTTTTAATGATGCCCCACAACCTTGGCAATTAGGTTTCCAAGATAGTGCTGCTCCAGGTTTCACTGGTTTAGTAACACTACATAACACAATTGGATTCTATTTAATTTTAATAAGTTTTTCTGTATTTTGGGTTCTTTTTTCTCTAATTTATTATTATAGTTCTAATAAAAACCCAATAGCATATAAATATTTAACACATGGGACTGTTTTAGAATTAATATGGACTATTACACCAGCATTAATTTTAATAGCTATTGCTTTTCCTTCTTTTAGATTATTATATTTAATGGATGAAGTAATATCTCCAACCTTAACTATTAAAGTAGTAGGTCACCAATGGTATTGGTCTTATGAATATTCAGATTTTATAACAGATAGTGGAGAATCTATAGATTTTGATTCTTATATGATACCTGAATCTGATTTAGAATTAGGTCAATTTAGATTATTAGATGTGGATAATAAATTAATTATACCAGTGGATTGCCATATTAGATTAATTATTACAGGTTCTGATGTTCTACATTCTTTTGCTGTTCCTTCATTAGGTTTAAAATTAGATGCTGTTCCAGGTAGATTAAATCAAGTATCATTTTTAGCTGAAAGATCTGGTACTTTCTATGGACAATGCTCCGAAATTTGTGGAGTTTGGCATGGATTTATGCCTATAGTAGTTGAAGCTGTATCTTCACCAGATTTTTTAGTTTGGGTTGATTCTGCTTCTTCTTAACCTAATATTTACTAAATATTTATTTCATTTATATTTATTAGGGCATGAAATATTTAAATATTTAATATTATAATATTAAATATTTAATATTGCCTAGGAAATAATGATTAAGTGTTAATATAATCGCATTATTAATTAATATTACTAATATTTACTAAATATTTATTAGTATTACTTTTCTTAGCCCTCCTTCTAATTAAATTATTTAGGAAAGGGGTAATGATTATATTAATTATTCTTTTGTTGCATAATATTAAATATTTATAATTTTTAATTAATAATTGTATTTGCGGCCTAATAATTAGGAAAGCTATTTAATATTTAAACTAAATAATTAATAATTTAATACGAGTATGCTGAAATTTGGTAGACAGGTGAGTTTTAGGTACTCATGATATTTTTATTGTAAGAGTTCAAGTCTCTTTACTCGTAAAGTATAATACTAAATAGTTAATTAACTATTAATGTTGGATGGCTGTAATAATTATTTAATTATTTAATTAAATATTGGGGCGCAAGTACTATTATTATTCTAATAATTCTTTAATTTTAATTATTTATTGGGGCGCAAGTACTATTATTATTCTAATAATAAATAATTAAAATTAAAGAATTGCGATAATTTATGTATTGCAATGATAATGCGATTCTTGCTTTTTTTATTTTAAAATATTTAATCTTTAATTATTTTTTTGGACAGAATAACCACTACTAAAAACATAAATTATTACCCCAAATTAATTAATATTATATGGAAATTTGTTAGAGTGGTTTAATAAGTTCGTCTTGAAAGCGAATGCTGAGTATTCTCAGCCGGGGGTTCGAATCCCTCAATTTCCGAATATATTAGTTTGTAATTAATTATTATCTTTAAATATTATTTTATTAATTATTTGCTTCTATCCAATAATGCAATAATAAATAAATAATTATAATTATTTATTGTAATTTTAATCTTTAATTATTTTTTGGAATATTTAAATTATAAGCAATAATTTTATTGATTACGATTAATAGCTGAAATAGTTTAAAAGGTTAAAACATACCATTCATGACGGTATAATGAAGGTTCGATTCCTTCTTTCGGCTTATCGCTTTTATACTTATTTTTTACCTTAGTCTTTAATTATTGAATTATTGAATTATTAAGCTTATTTTTTTATTTAATTAATTTTTTAATTAAAGAATATAATTATCATTAAATATTACCTTCAAATATTGATTAATAATACAAATAACAAATAATATTATTCTATTCTAATTAGAATTATTATAATTATAATTAAATAATTACGTGTCTCTATAAGAATAGTAATTGCATAATTACAATCTTAATTTAACTTAATAATTTAATTATTAATTCTTAAAATATTCTTAAATTCAAAGTCTATTCTTATTATTACTAAGATTGGGCCGCAATAATAATTATAATTATTAATATTTTAAGAATTAATAATCATAATTATTATAATTAAGAATAGGAATAATCGTCATTGGTAAGATAACACGATTGCTAATCGTCTGGGATAGCTCCCTTAAGCGTTCGACTCGCTTTTATTCCGTAGAAATTGTTAATTATTTATTTATTTAATTATAATTATAATTATCGCATTGCGATTGCAAGCCTCTTTATTTTCATTAATACGCAAATACAAATATAATGAAAATATTATTTTTAATTTTAATTTTAAGGTCATATTAGTTTAATTGGTAAAGCACAGCTTTGTGGATGCTGAGTAAAGAGTTCAAATCTCTTATGTGACCCAAATAATAATTGTAAGTTTATTTTTTTATTTATTTATTAATTGTTTGTATTCGCTATTAATATTTATTATTTATTATTTATTATTTATTATTTATTATTTATTATTTATTATTTATTGGAGACAAATCCTAGCTTCTATATTTATTGAAATTTTCTTAGCCCTCCTAAAATTTAATTGTTTGAATATGAATATAAATAAATATTACCAGTCTTCTTTAAATTTTTAAATTACTCTTAAAGCGATTATTACTAAAGTAAAGAGGGTTAAGTTTACAGATGGTTTCTGTAGTAGATCTGCAAAGTCTAAATTTTTAGGTTCAATTCCTACTTAACTCTAAAAATTTATTATGTTTACTTACCAAATTTGTCTAGTCAATCTTAAATATTGTAATCACTCTTATTTTCTATTTCCCCAGTAATTTCTAATCTAATAATCAATCGAATTAATACAATAAATATAATTTTATAAATAATAAATATTACAATCTTTTTTTTTTGTATTGCGGCCCTAATAATAATAATAAAGTTTATCCTAATTATTTAATATTAATTGTTATAACAATTAATATTTTCGGCCCTAATAAAACTATAATAAATATAAATATAATAAAAATAATATAAACTTTATTAATATTAGTCGGTCCTAATTACCGAAGGTAGGAAATAAATAAATAAAAAAATAAACTTACAATTGAATAGTCCAAATCATTAAGCGAAAGAATATAATTAAAAATTAATTAAGTATTAATTAATTTTTTACATCTTTAATTTAATTGGTAAAGTGCCTGTCTTCGAAGCAGGAATTATTGGTTCGAGTCCAGTAGGATGTTAATTTAACTTCCAAATAATTATCAATCGCTTTAAGAGTAATTTTAATGCAATAAATATTTATAATTAGTGATTATTATTATTAAGTATAAATAGTATTATTTTTAATTATTATTATAATTACAAAAAGACGATTTTTAAAAGAGTAAATGTCTAATAATAATTATTTAAATTAAATAATTTATTCATTGATTTGTTAAGGAACAAATATAATATTTAGTCTTTTGCGATTAAAATAAAATAAATAAAGCCTGAATAGTTTAATAGGTAAAACGGCTTACTTGTAATAAGTAGATAGCGGTTCGATTCCGTTTTTAGGCAAGAATCTTAAAGCGATTGTAATTATTCTATTCTAATAATAATTACTATTATTAAATAAGTAATTATTATTATTATTAATTTAATAATTTGGGGTTATAATTGCAATTATAATAATATTATTAATATTAATGCAAGTAATTATTGATGATAACTATAATTATATTTGTTGCCTATATTTAGGCAAAGAATAATATAAGTAGCAAATTATTACTATTTTTATTACTATTTTTATTGAGTTGTAGTTTAATTTGGAAAAACACCATTTTTTGGTAGTGGTTTATATCAGTTCGAGTCTGGTCAACTCAGAAATTATTAAAATTAGCATTATTTCCCTAATACTAATAAATAAAGGGCAAGACAAAGAATAATATTGGAAGCAAATGTTTAATTACTATAAATTAAGAATTCTTTTGATAGAAATAAATATTTTATTATTTATTATCATTAATAATAATAGTTCGTGGAACCCATAGTGTACTTACTTATTATAATTACTAAGACTCTTAAAGAATAATAAGTAAGAGTGAATAAATAATAAAACTCTTATAAGTATATTAAGCAAAGGTTTAGTTAATCTAGAAACCCCAAAAAGCAATCGATGAGTAAAGTTTAATAGTAATTGCATAGCAACCCATTAATTGGACTTGCAATTATAATAGTAATATTTAGGGTAATGGGGAAATCTGATAATGGTTAATCGGTTATATTTGCAATATAATAATGATAGTTCGAATCTATCTTTCTCCAAAATAAAAATAAAAATAAGCTTAATAATCGCTTGTTCTTGGGGTTTCTACCTAATTAATAATTATTATTAATTATTATTATTAGGTAGAAAACTTTAATACTTAAATTTATTAATAAATATAAGTTAAATAAATATTAGAGAGAGTATCCTAATTGGTTAAGGAGCTTACTTTGGGTGTAAGAAGTTGCATGTTCGAGTCGTGTCTCTCTCGTAATAATCACAAATAAATATTTACTAGCATAAATTAAACAAATAATAAATATTATTAGTAAAATATTTCTAAAAATAATTAAACTAAATAATTAGTAGTATAGTTAACTATACAAATAAATATTTATACCAGAATATAAGATGATTGTAGATTTAAATTTACAGTAGAATAAAAATAAAAAAATGGAGAAAAGATAGCTATATTGCAATTCTAGATTAGTCAATCTAGCTTATATGGAGTTATTGCATAATACTTACTCATATTTCAAACTTAATTCAATTGTCATTTTAAAAAATGACAAATTTATTCATTTTATCTAAGATTATTCTAGTCGGATCTAGTTTTTTATTTGGTTGTTTTCTATGTAAATTTATAATTATAAAACAAAATTCGGTTAGTGTGTTTTATAAATTATTATTTAAAATTTATTCTTTCAATTTTATTGAATTATTTGTATTGTTTACTACTTTTTACTTATTAGTTAGAATTGTTTTTAATATTATAATGATTTATATATTAAGTAATTATAATATGGTATTTGAATTATATCAAATTATTGAATTATTAAATTATATTGGTATTTCTACTGTAGATATTGGTATTATAGATATTCCAGAATCATCTACTATTAATATCTCCGAAAGTAGTACGGGTGATAATAATAGTAATACTACTAATAATAGTTCTAATTCTAATTCTAATTCTAATTCTACTAATAATAGTTCTAATACTTCTACTAATAATACAACTAATACTTCTAAGGCTTCTACTAAGACTCCTAATGCTCCTTATAATAATGCAGTTGATGCCATGTTAATGGGAGCGGCAAATGCTGCGGGTGTTAAACTTATGCAATATACTCCTAGTCTAGCAGGTAAAGCTGCAATAGGCGTTGGTAGTATAGTTGCTGGGTCTGCTGCTATTGTTGCTAAAAATGTTTCAGGTAATCTATCCAAGGATATTGGTAATAATTTTATAGACCCTAGTATCTTTAATGAAATGTTTGGTTTAACTGGGGATTCAGTTAGAGACTTATTACAAATGTTGCTTGTCTTTCAATACTTACAATTATTTTTTATTTATTTAATTTGTTATAATTACTTAATTTCTAATTTAGAAATAGTAAAAATAGAAGTATTTTTAAATTACTATTTAAGTAAAAATATAGTAATTTATATTATAAAATTGTTTACAATAAGTAAAAAATTAAGTAAAATACTTATGATTAGTTCATTTTTATTACTAATTTTTTCTAATTTTAATTCTTATTATTATTTAAATTTCTTTATCGATAATTTTGATAATATAATAGAATATATGAGTAAAAAATAATATACAACTCAAAAAAAGATCAATTATTATTCTTTTATTTTAAATAAAATCTAATACTTGACTATTAATTTTTATAACCTATATTACTTATTCTTATTGTAGAACACCCTAAATATAGTTCATGATTATAAATTATTAAAGAATTTGTAAATTCTTTATCATTAAGTAAAACCCCTCCTCCTTTTCCTTTTCCTTTTCCTTTCCCTTTCCCTTTCCCTTTCCCTTTCCCTTTCCCTTTCCCTTTCCCTTTCCCTTTCCCTTTCCCTTAAAAAAAAGGAGTCGGTAATTAGGAAGAACAGAAATTATAATATAATACATTATATTACTTTTAGCAATAGGGGTTGTTTACAATATAAACTATAATTTTTATTATCTATATCTTTATTTTTTTAGAAAACTTGTCCAATACAAATAGAAAATAATAAATATTTCCTAAGGTTAAATTAATTCTATAAACCAATTTTTGTTTAAATCTTAAATTTTACTCTCAATTATTAATAATTAATTCTAGCTTTTTTTCTAATACTAATTATATTTCAAATTATTACTATTTGAAATTAAGGAATTAAGTATTAGACAAAAAGAAAATAATTATTTTATTCTGGTAAAATTTTATTCTTAATTTAATATAAATATTAATAGTTAGATATAGGTAAATAGTTTATTACTATTAGTATTAATAAATATTAATAAATATTAATATTTTACTATTAGTAAATATTTTCTCTATAAGTTTACCACAAATCCATTCTAAGTGTAAATTATATCTTAATGTTTACTTAAGTTTTCCTTAATTATTTAATAATTAAAGTTTTAGAATTTTAACCTCTTTTATTATTAAATATTCTTGTATTTAAGATAGGAATTAAATTGAGAGTATAATTTAAAGAATTACTTGCAAAGATTATACTAGATTACAATTACAATTATAAAAAAAAGTATTATATTAATTAATATATTAATTAATATATTAATTGTATATTTAATTGTATTATTAGGATAATTAAATGGAGGGTTACTATAATATTTATTAATTTAATAAATGTAAATATAAATGTAAATATAAATGTAAATATAAATGTAAATAGTTGGAGGGTAATAAATAAATATTTATTTATTATTACATGGAGGGTACATTAAATATTAAACATAAAAATTAATTAATCTATAACAAGTCCAAAGTATAAAACCATTAATAATTAAAAACAAGCTAACCTCAAAAATTATAAACCCTAACCTTGTTTGTTTATATAAATTTACAATTCTTTTTAAACACTTTCCATTTTTCTATTTTTTCTACCATAAATTTACTATCTGCACTATATAATACAAAAAATAAAACAAAATAAATATTAAGCACAATAAAGAAATAAAACTTAATTCCTTAATTTCAAATAGTAATAATTTGAAATATAAACAACCCAATCACTAATAATTGCTCATTAGGTATATTTTCATCATATAAACTAATTATTAAATTAATTTATACTAATTAATTATTAAATTAACAGTTATTTTAATAATTAATTAGTATATAGAAACCAATCTCTGCTATTATTAAAACAGTTAAAATAATTATACAGTGTAATATCATTTTTATGTAATAAGTATGAATCTCTTTTTGATTAAATTCTTTACTACTACTTATTTCATTTTTCAAAGAATTAGGTAATAATTTATAAATTTTATTCTCTAATAAACTATCAGTATAATTCAAATAATAAATTATAATCACAGATTCTAAAGTAAAAGATAAAACCCACAAATCAAATAATATAAATAAACCTACTATATATTTAATATTATCATGCATGAATATATTTAAGTTAATATTATAATAAATAAAGAAATAATAGAAAGAACCTAGAATAATAAAAACAAAACCCCTCTTTATTATTTTAGGTATTTTATTATATTTATTTATTATAAATAAAGGAATTATAGATTCTACAATTATAGAAGCTTTGGAACTACTTTCTCCTATAATTGTTCAATTATCTTTAATTCCTAATATATGATTATGAACTCTAATATAATCATCTAAGTGACTATTTAATTCAAAACTAATATAATAATTTAATAATATAATATTAATTAATAATAAACCAAGCATTATTATTATATTATTATAAAATTTAATATTAACTTTTCTTAATATAATAAAATTATTATTAAATTTACTTCCTTTAATATAATTATTAAAAATAGAAATACCATTATTAATAAAATATAATAATACATAATATCCTAATCCAATTGCGGTAGTTGAACTTAATACAACCAATAATTTATTTAATTTATTTTTCATTCTATTTATTAGCATTTTAATTTATTTTTGTAATTATATATTAATAATTGTTATTCTTAAATTTATATTATTTAATTAACTGTTAACTTTTTAATATTTATTATATTTATTGATTAGTTTAACGACTTAATAAGGTCGTGGATTTTTCTTTTATTTAATATTCTAATATTATAAAACGAGTATTCCCCTACATCTAGATATAAAAAAAAAAATGGAAATCGAGGAAATTTGAGTTGCGGCCCAATAATTAGAGGAGGGTAATATATTTATTTCTTATTATAAATATATTTGATTACTTGTTTTATCATTGCGGCCCAATAATTAGTAATTAATTAATTAAATTAAAAGCTAGTAAATTAAATAGTAGGTATTTGAAATAATAAAGCACTAATGGAAGTGTGTAAAGAATCTAAAATAATATTAGGGAAAATACCAAAAATTACAGTAGGAATAAGTAATGTAATTAATAAATAGTACTCTCTTCTATTAATATCTAAAACAGGAGGTAGGTGTGGAGATAAGTTACCGTAAGATAATCTATTATATAAAAAAATAGAGTAGCAAGCAGAAAGTACTATACCACTAGCTCCAATACCACTAATTATTGGGTTTTGTTGCCATATTCCAATTAAAGATAATTGTTCCCCTAAGAAATTTAGAGTTAAAGGAATCCCTGTATTAGCTAAAGTAAAAATAAAGAATAATATAGTAAATACAGGCATATATGTAACCAACCCTCTAATATAATTAATAATTCTAGTTCCTGTTCTGTCATAAATAATTCCACCTACACAAATAAATAAAGCTGGACTTACAAAACCGTGAGCTAATGCTAATAAAATAGCTCCTTCTATTCCAATTAAAGTATTAGAGAATAATCCTAAAACTACTACACTCATATGAGCAACACTACTATAAGCTATTAATCTTTTAGTATCTTGTTGAATAATAGTAGAAAAACTAGCATAAATTAAAGAAATAATAGCAATAGTAATAATTAAAGGACTAAAATAATTAGTAGCATCAGGTAAGAAATTAATTAATACTCTTAAATAACCATATGTTGCTAATTTTAAAATAGTAGCTGCTAATAAAATAGAACCAGCAAGTGGAGAATCACTATGTGCTTTAGGTAACCAAATCATGAAAGGATATAAAGGAGTTTTAACAGCAAAAGCTATAAAAAATCCTAACCATAATAATTTTTGACTATCTAAACTTATTTCAACATTAGAAATAATTTGAAAATCTGTAGAACCTATATAGCTATAAATAACTAAGATACTTAATAACATGGGTAAACTACCAGCTAAAGTATATAAAAAGAATAAAAAGGCAGATCTAAATCTATCTACACCATGTCCAAATATCACTATAACTATGAATAATATAGGTAATACACTTTCAAAAAATATATAAAATAATAATAAATCTAAAGAAACAAATGCACATATTTGTAATGTTTCTAATACTAAAAAAGAAACTAAAAATAATTTTAAATTATTAGTTATTGTTGTATAATTAGATAATAAGGCTATAGGTGTTATAAAGGTTGTTAATAATACAAAATATAAAGATATGGCATCTATCCCAAAGTTTAAATGACAAAAATTCAATTGATTGAACTCAGATACAAACTGATAATGATAGGTACTAGAATCGAATTCATACCATAAAAATAAAGAGATAAAAAAATTTAGTAGAGAGGTTGTTAACGCTATTTTTCTCATCTGGTTTTTACTTTCTACAGTATTAGACATAGGTAATATTATTAACGATCCTATTAAAGGTATTATTAGTAATAAGGTTAACATGTTTAGTTATTTTTTGGGGTGCTAATTTGCCGCTCTAAAGTATTAAGGTTTAATTATTAATTAATAATTTAGTATTTCTAGTTTCTAGTTTCTAGTCTCTAGTTTCTAGTTTCTAGTTTCTAGTTTCTAGTTTCTAGTTTCTAGTTTCTAGTTTCTAGTTTCTAGTTTCTAGTTTCTAGTTTCTAGTTTCTAGTTTATAATTATAGTTATAATTATAAATGTTTCTAGTTTCTAGTTCTAGTTATAGTTATAGTTATAGTTATAGTTATAATTATAGTTAAATGTAATTAATTATTAAATGTTTAAGAGTAGAAGCAATTTGCGATTCTGATTTCTTGTACTTTTCTATAAAATTAATTACCTAATTGTTTAATATTACTTAATATTTTATCGCAATAATTGTTAGGAAATATAAATATAAATATTACCCTAATAATTATTGCATATAAATTATTTAATTTATAATTATCTTCTTTTTTTTGGCATAATAATAAATAATAAATAATAATTAGATGTTAATAATGCACCCATAATAAATATTATTAGAGCCTAAGAAAACTTCTGAATAATAAATATAATTTATTTTTTAGTAATTATAATGTTATTAATACAGAAGAAGAATTGAATATTTTTAATTATTATATTTATAATTAAACTAAATTTTTATACTTGTTTTTAAATCCTATGGTTAGGATAAATAATTAAATAATTAATTATTAAATTATTATTTTTATTTATTGTTGTAATTAAATATTAGGGAGTAGAGTAATCGAAACTCTGTATGTAATGTGTAAAATTACTGCTAAACCACTCAGCTAACCCCCTTTAATTAATAATAAATGTTTATTAATATTATTAATAAATATTTATTATTGTTATTAATAATCTTTATTAATATTAATACATTTCTTTTTAGGTAATATTTATTTATTATTTATTATTTATTATTTATTATTTGGAGGAGGGCTGCAATATTTATTGTAGTCTTTAATTACTATAATTATCTTTAAAAAGTAATAATTAAATGTATAAATATTAACTATTAGTAAATTTGCAACAACCTTAATAAATAATAAATATTATTATTGAACTTAATAAATATTTAAATATTATTTGATTATTATTATTATTATTATTAATTATTATTAATTATTATTTGTTAATTTAGTAATGTATGTTCTAATTACTTGTGTTAATAAATTAAGAGGTAAAATATATTTAGATAAAATATAAACTATAGTAATAAAGAAAAAGTAAGTTACAAATAATTGACTTACAAAGAAAAATGGTATTAATTGTGGCATAGTTTTGTTGTTTATTTTTTTTTCTATTTTTTAATATTAATATTCCTAATTAGGTATATTAATTAACAATATTTTTATTTTTATTGTTATTGTTATTTTTTTTTAAAGAGAGGGAAAGAAAAATCTCTGCTTTAATAATTATATTTTTATTTGATAACTTTGATAATTACTATTAATGCAACTACCCTTAAGAAATATTATATAATTATAATTAAGCGTTTATAATTTTTAGTGTTAATTATAATATTAATGAGATTATTAAATGTAACTTAATTTAATATTTACTTTTTTTTACTAAAGGATATTAATTAAGCAATTTTGTCTCCTGTTATTTATAATATAATTTTTAGTGTTTGTTTAATTTTAATAATTATTATAATAATTATTAAATATTTATTAAATTTACTATTCATTTTACTCTTTTGCGATTATTATTCTTAATTAGTAAATTTAATATTAAATAAATAAATAAATATTTAACGCTTACGAATAATCAGATTCGAACTGATAATATCTACTTGGAAGGTAGAGGTTATACCATTTAACTATACTCGCTATACTTACATTGCAATTAATAACTTTGATAATTACTAATAAATATTTACTAATTACTAATTGCTTCGCAGTAATTAAAATTCTTATTTTTTAGTCTGGTAATTCTATTTATAATTATTGCATTACCATTACTAGCATTAATAAATATTTATTAAATAATAAATAGAATCGGGGTATTGTATTGAGGAATACTATAAATATTATAATAACTTATTATAATTATTAATATTATAGTATTTAATAATATTTATATTTTACCCCTATATCCTTTTATATAATAATTGATAATCTATCTAATTTAATAATATTTATTATGGGAATTATTAATTAATAATTATTTTTAAAGATTAAAATAAACAAAATAAAAATAATAATTATACTAATTATATAATTACAACTATTTTTAATTTGTTTAATATTTGGAGCGAGATAAGAACTCGAATCTTAAATAACAGCTCATGAGGCTGATGTGTTACCAATTACACTATCTCGCTATAACTATTTATATAGCTATTCTTATATTAAAAAAGTACATCCATATTTTATTATACTATTATATATTTTTTAATTATTTATTATTAAATTTACCTTATAAGTTTACAATTTCAATGGTTGCAATGCAAATATTTAATTAATTATTATCATTAAATGTTAATAATAGAATTAATAATTAATAAAATATTATAACTAATTACCTTATTATTAATGCAAATAATCGAATAATAATAATAATAATAATAATTGGTAGAAAGACCGAAGGAATAAATGTTTAATTGGCAAATCATAGCTTCTTAATTAATATTTAATATTAAATATTATGATTATAATTTTGATTATAGTAACTAAAAATAAAGTATTTATTAAAAGTATCGATAATGATATAGTAATAAAAATTATACAATACAAATATAAAGTAACAAAAAAGGGGTTATTAAGGAACAAAAAAGCAAATTTATAACAAAGGAGGTATATACCAAAAGCTTAAGTAGGTGAAAAAGAAAGGAAAAATAAGTATAAGTTATAACAATTTATAATTACTTTTTCCTTGAAGATCAGGTAAATAAGCGATCCTAAGGAAAACCTTAATTATTAAAATACTTCCTGAAGTAAAACATTTTATGTAAGGAAAGGAAAGGAAATCAACCGAGACTCCGAGAGTAATGGCGAGTGAAATCGGATTAGCTTAATTTAATTTTGGATGATAGGTACAAAAAATACCTAAATTTTAACTTGAAATCTCCATTTAATGATAGGTGAAAATATAATTATTAATTATTAGTATTTTATATTTAATTATTAGTATTTTATATTTAACTTTACTTAAATTATAATTCATTTTTAATGTTTTATGTAATTTAGTAACTAAATAAGGTATTATTCAAGTCCTGTAGAGTTAATACAAAATTTAAACCGTTTGCAAATTCAAAAAAGCATTAAATTATAAATTTTAGTTTATAATTTATATTAATTTTGAGTACGATGAGAGTTAACTTGTCGGAACGTAGGGGAACCATCCTCTGAAGCTAAGTATTATAAATTTAGCAATAGCGAAAAGTACTGTAAAGGAAAAGTTTTGAAAAGAAGGCTAGTATACAATGTGAAATAGATCGTGAATTAGTAACTCTATAAGCAGTCGAAATTCTATAAAGAATGACGGCGTACCTTTTGCATAATGGGTCAGCAAGTTAATAGTAGTAGCAAGGTTAAAACCTTAGCGAAAGCGACTGGGCTATTTTTGTAGCGATGGGTAAGTTACTACTATTAGACCCGAAGCCAGGTGATCTTACCAAGACCAGATTATAATGGATCGAACGGTTGAATGTTGCATAATTCTCCGAAGAGTTTTGGTAAGCGGTGAAATGCCAATCTGACCTGGTGCTAGCTGGTTTTCTACCGAAACATATTTAAGTATGATGTCTATCTTATAGATTTATGAAGGTACAGCAAGGCGATTCCCAACAAGTTTAAAATAATAATATTATTTTTTATACGTTTAGGTTGCGGGGACCTCGAAAATCTTACCTTTGGAAGCGAATCTCGGAATTACATAAATTGATGATAGATATTCAGACTGCTCATGCTAAGTTGGGCAGTCAAGACGGAAACAGCCGAGAACACAGATCAAGGTCCCAAATGATTGTTAAGTGAAATTAAGGACGTAGCAATATCTTATACAGCTGTGAAGTGAGCCTGGCAGTCGCTACTTTTAATGATCGTACGTAACAACGCATCAGCAGTATTTTTAAATATTATTAAAAAATGATAATTAAAAAATGATAGTAGCGCCGAAAATTTAACGGGTCTTAAACAATCAACCGATATCGTGTTGGTTATAAAATTTACTTTTTTATATTTTTTATAATCTAGGTAGTAGAACATTCAGTTTAACTGTTAATAAAATAGTGTTTCATTATTTTTAAGGTTACTGAAGAGAGAATGCTGACATGAGTAACGTAAAAAATTCATATAATTGAATTCGCCGAATACGAAAGGGTTGCAAATAGGAAAGGTTAAACCGTTTTGTTTTAAAGCGGCCTCTAAGGACTATAGCCAAAGCTATGGCTGATGAGTAAGAAATAGAAAGTCCATATATTAAAAAATGGACCAGGAAAATAATATTTATTATTTGTTTAATAGTTTACTAATTAATAATGAAAGTAGCTGTTAAACTATTACTACCGTACCCTAAACCGACACAGGTTCGTAGGTAGAGTATACTAAGGCGTAGAGCTAAAAGTTGTTAAGGAACTCGGCAAGTTAACCTCATAAGTTTGACGACAAGAGGTACCTTAATTTTAAGGTGGCACATAATCGGAGGCCCCGACTGTTTACTAAAAACACAACACAGTGCAATCATAAATATGGTAGTATACTGTGTGAAATTTGCCCGATGCCATTAATATAAGAAAAGTTATGGATTTATATTTTTTTATAATACTGTGACTAATCGAAAATCTGGTTAATAGCGGTCTTAACTATGAGGATCCTAAGGTAGCAAAATCAGTTGGCCATTAAATGTGGTCCGGTATCAATAATGTAACGATGGTCTCACTGTCTCTACAACTTGCTCAGTGAAATTGAATTACGCGTGCAGATGCGCGTTGCCTCCAGGGGGACGGGAAGACCCTATGCAGCTTTACTGTAGTTAGTTATCATACGAATCTAGAACAATTTTGTTTAATAGTGAATAGGTAAGTCGAAAGACTATTAGTGGAAACCTTAGGAACAAGGTTGGGTTTGTGTTTACCTTAACATTAAAAAAAAAAGGGATAGTTGACTAATTGGCAGTTTGACTGGGGCGGTCGTCTTTAATAGAGTAGCAAAGTACATCCAAATATATCAACAAACACAAAAATTATTTTTAATTTAAAACAAATTAGTCTTTATCGGTTTAAATTTGTTAGTTAAACTTTTTATCTATGGTTACTGTTAATCGCAGTAATTATATTTTTTGGTTTACTATCTTTTTATATTGGTTTTGACCTTTTTGTCATTTTGTCTATTAATATAAAATTTATAAGGTATAGCTAGAAGTTGAATGGAGATCAACCAACCAGTGAAGGGTTGTGCAGAGCTCAATGGCGGTAAGCATGCTTAACTGAAAGACTCAAAAGTCGCACAGAATACGTAAGTAGGGCATAGTGACCCCTCGCTATAGTATGGGATAGACGGGGATCAATTAATAAAAGTTACGCTAGGGATAACAGGCTGATCGCGGGCGAGAGTACACATTGTCCCCGCGGTTTGGCACCTTAAATTCTTTGTATTTAATTTACAAAGAAATCAATATATTATATATTTGACATCGGGGGAGATTAATAGAAATATTAATTTAGAAGTTGGCTATATGCTGGAACCTTCTTAAAGCTTTCAATACTAGTTAAAATTAGTAAAAATTTGAAAGATTGGGCAATCCGCAGGGAAGTTATATATTTTAGATGTAAGCAATCGTATAATAAATAACCCCTCAACGACTACACGCCAATATCCAGAGCTTTGTAAAATGTAATCTTACACTGGATAAAAATATAGTCTAATTTTAACTGAAAAGTTAAAAATATAATTAAAATATAATTAATATTTATTATTTAATTTATTTTATTATAAAATTGCGATGTCGACTCATCCTATCCTCCGGGGGAAGAAGCTTGGAAGGGTTCGGCTGTTCGCCGATTAAAAGGGTACGTGAGTTGGGTTTAATACGACGTGAGTCAGTATGGTCCCTATCTTCTGGAGGGATATTTAGTAAACAGGGGCAGACCTTCTAGTACGAAAGGATCAATAGGCTGTGTTTCTCTAGTGTACCAATTGTTATAAAATTATCTGTAAGGAACTTTAAGTATGATGAAGGCAAAAGTAGTTAGAAAGGAGAAAAATCCTTTTATTTCCTAATTAATTAGAAAGAACGATGATTAATAAAAATATTAATTGTTGTTGAAATAAAGGGTAACAGATAATAAACGCATAGTTGGGTAGCCACAAACATAATAGATAAGTGCTGAATGTCTATAAAGCAAGAATCTAACCCCTAGATACTAATAGAATATTTATTATTCTAAATATAGAAATAGATTATTTCTAGATAGGCTATCAATGTACATATTGTAAAATATTAAGTTTAATAGTACTAATTTTTAAAAAAACTTAATTTTTTCAGTCATTTTTCCTAATATTTACTTCACAAATATTAATTAAATATTAATTCCTAATTAGGAAGCAAATTTATTGCGATTGCAAGATTTAATTTTAATTTAATTTTTATTTACTAGCTTTTTAAGATCAAGTAATTATTTGTTAATATTATAAAGAGATATCTATGGTTTAATTAATTAATTACAAATATAATAATTAGTAAGGGTTAAGATTTGCTATTAAATGTTTAAGTCTCCTTTAATGACCTTTTCCATAATAATTAGGCAAATAATAATTAGTCAAATAGTCAAATAATAATTAGTCAAATAGTCAAATAATAATTAGTCAAATAGTCAAATAATAATTAGTAAATGGAGTCGCAATGTGATTTATTAATTTATTAATTTACTTAATGTTATAAATATAAAAGATTATATTTGCAATTAAAAGAGTATTGTTAATATAATAATTATATTATATTATATTGTAATAAATATTATTATTTTTGATACTAAAGATTACTTAGTAAATAGTATTATTATTTAGTCTTCCTAATTAGGAAATGCAATTAAAAGAGTATTGTTATATATTTCTAATATTAATAGAGTATTAGAGAATAAAATTTTACGTTAGACGCTATTACAAATAAAATTTTAACAATATTATGTTAGCTGCTGCAAAATACATAGGAGCAGGTTTAGCTTGCTCTGGTTTAATTGGAGCTGGAGCTGGAATCGGAACTGTTTTTGGTTCTTTAATTTTAGCTACTGCTAGAAATCCTCAATTAAGAGGACAATTATTTACTTATGCTATCTTAGGATTCGCTTTAGCTGAGGCTACTGGGTTATTCGCATTGATGATGGCATTCTTATTATTATATTCTTAATTTAATATCTGCAGTGCAAATAAATATTAATAGTAATTCTCGCTAATATTATTCTTTGGTAATTAATACTTAATAATTAATTACACACTAGTAATTACTAGCGATGCAATTACTGTAATACTGGAGAATATTTCTGTTGCTTTGCAAACTCTATAAATATTAATATTTAATGATAATTGTAGGGTTGCAGTGTACCCTCCTACTTTAAATATTAATATTTAATGTTTGCTTTGGGTAACAATATTACAATAATATTTATTACTCGCATTGCTATTACAATAATATTTATTACTCGCATTGCGATAGAAAAAAAAGCAATTATATTTTTAATTTAATAATATATTATTTCTTGTATAAATTATTTATTAAATCTTTTAATAATTGGAAAGAAAATTAAGGGCAGGTGATCCGATTGGTAATGGTGGTTCTCTGTAAAAGAATTGGTTAACAGCCATAAAAGGTTCGATTCCTTTACTGCTCAATAGTAAACTTAGTATATTCACAAATAATAAATAAATATATTATTAATATTAATAATAATATTAATAATATTAGAGGCCCTATAATTAAACTATTATTATTTGTGAATATACCAAATACATTACAAGTTAGACACGTAACATTTTTTCAATGTCAGCTTATTCTTCTTGTTTTCACTTTGTTATTTTTTAATTTTGCTCTATTTTCACCTTTTTTCAAAATTTTTAAAATAAATTGTTGTATTAAACAACATTAAATATGTAAACATTTTTAAATTAGTTAATAATTATTGATTGTATTCCTTAATTTCAAATAGTAATAATTTGAAATAATCCAGGAGGAGGGTACCACTACCTTTGCTCTAATTCCATAACTAACTAAGGCAAGAGTTAATATTAACTATTAATATTTTATTATAATTATTCCATTCCAGGTAATAAGTAGGGATCTGTATTTATTAAAATATTGTCCTCATTAAAAACCAATTTTCGTTTATTACCAGTAGTTCTTAATGAATAAATTTGATCCTTAATATTAATTGTAGCCTCTGAAATATCTTTATACCATTTTTCATTTTGAAAACTTAATTTAACTTTGTCAGTTAATAAAGAAGTTAAATCTTCTAGATTAATACTTTTAATGGATTCATTACTTAAACCTTTAACCTTGATTATAACTTTACCGCCTTTGCTCGTATCCTCACTTAGGCAAGAGTAGCCATATACTTTTGGAGCAATGAATATAGCTTTATCAATTATTGCTTCCAATTTCATTTTACCTAATATTTTACTATTAACTAAAACGGAATCTAACTCTTTGTCTATGTAGATAGAATCTGTATCAGAATAATATAGATTATAATTTGGATTATTCTTAAACTGACTCATATGTATTCTAGCATAACTTGTAATTGCAGATGCTATTGATATATTAATATTATGTTTCTCAAATCCATTATCTAGTAATGTATTCAATTCTACCTTATCATCTCGACAACTAACTAAATAATTATCTCCTAATAATTGTACATCTAATATATTATTAGGATTTAACTTTTCAAAATTATTATAATCTTCTTTTGGAATTATAGTTGTATTTATGAAATTATCATCCATTCCAAATCTTCCATAAAGTGAATTCATAATAATTTTGAAAAGTTAATTCATTGGATCACTTTTATCGTAATTAGTTCTTAATTGGTATAAATCCGTAATGAAATCCTTGAAAACAAAATCAGACTTGAAAGTATATCCACTTAAAATTTCAAAAGTATAACCATATTTAGTTGCATTCTTGATCTCTTCAGAGAATAACATATCATTCCATGTTCCAACAGGTGCAATTGTTCTTATTCCATCCCCAGTCTTAATTCGAGTCTGGATAATTGGATGTTTTAAGTTAATTGGTGCAGTTATTTTACAATTAAAGAATCCAAATGCATTTTTATCAAGAGATAAAATATCACCCTCAAAATAAGTTGGACTACCTATTGGTAATTTATAATTATTCATTATATATGGATATAAAGAGTTTACATCATAAGCATATAAAGTTTTATTATTATTACTAGGTAAATACATATCAACACTTCCACCTGTATAACTTTTCTTGATTTCATTATAAATAGTTCCACTTATCATATGAATTAATTGTTTCTTATTATATTTACTTCTAAATATACCGAAAGCTAAAGAAGGTAGAGTAGGATATTTTCTAATATTATTTTTATATAAATTGAAAATAGAAATATTAAACTTAATTAATATTTGAAATAATGATATACAATCTAGTTCACAATACTTTATTGCTTCCAATTTAAAGTTCCAACTAGAATTGTTGAAGTTATTTTTATAATTAGAATATTCCTCTAAGGTTATATTTTTAAAATAACTTATGTCTGGAACCTCACCGATATAATTAATATTATTAAATAAAACTGGGAATATTCCCTTTTTATTTTCTACTTTAAAAGAATCACTCAACTTTCTCAAAGAGCTTGGTAACATTAAATAACTATCTTTGAAATTAATATTAATTTTATATTTAGTAAATTCTATACTAATTATTCTACCTTTATGAACTATTGGATTAACTATTCCAATAATACTCAAGTATTTAACTAAGAATATACCATCAAATTTACTAAGGTTGTGTAAGTAAATTTTATATCCTTTATATTGTTTAATACAAATATCATTAACCATATTAGTCATCATATTTTTTATTTTATCTTCTAACAACTTAATATCATCATTAATGGTAATATTATTATAATAAGATTTACTTATTGTTCCATCATACCAACATAATAGATAAGGATATAATTTACCATTAATAATTATTGTTTCTAAATCCATTGTGATTATTTTATTAGTGAGTTTTAATTCGGTACGTACTTTTTTAATTGGACTAGTTGGTTTAATAATCTTCTTAAGAATTAATTTATTATTTTTAAAATGGTAAGAAGATTTACCTATCTCCCTAATTATATAATTTTCTTTATCATTAATGATTTTATCATTCCAAGAAATAATTAAAATTCCATCTTTGTAATATTTAATAAAATTAATTAAACCAGTTACTTGCATAATGATTACTATTTTATTATTAATAATTGTATATTTGTTATTTTCCTCTGAAATAACTCTACCATAATCACTTGGTATTTTTCCAATAGGTAACTTCTTAGAATAAAACGTATGAAATGGTATATTTTTATTTCTTGTTGGATTAATAGTATTAGTTATTTTACCTTCTCTAATTCCATAACTAATAATTATACTTGTTATTTCATTACTAGTATAAGCTTCATTACTAACACCTAATCTATTAATTATATATAAAATTAGATCATCTTTAGCAGTAATGGTAACATTTTGAAGATTACCAATAGTGGCAACTTGACCATTTTCAAATTTAACTCTAAAAATAAATTAAAAATAAAAGCAATTAATATAAATATTAATAAAAGAATACTATAATTAAAAATAAAAGAATAATAAATAAATATTTTAATAAAAAAAATATAAAAAATATAATAATAAACAAATACACGTCCCGATTATGACGTTAAACTAATTCCTTAATTTCAAATAGTAATTCCTATTTTTCAAATAGTACTTTTGCCTGTATATAAAGCACCTTTGCTCGTAGACTAATTAAGGCAATTGCTTCGCAGTGGATAATTTGAAATAATTTGAAATCAAAAACTTTCCTTTGGTTACAAAGTTAACAGTTAATTAAATAATATAAATTTAAGAATAACAATTATTAATATATAATTACAAAAATAAACAAAAAAAATGAAAAATAACAATAAACTAATTAATTTGAATTTTCAAAAATTAAACCGGGGCTTAATTTTATTAAGTAAGCACAAAAAAGTATATATTTTAAACCTATATACTATTTCAATCTTTATAATTCTTCAATATTTTTTTGAAGATTATATCGTGTATGTATTAAACTTACCTTTAAATATTACTAATATAATAAATTTTATAACTATTATAAGTTTTAATTTACTTATTTATTTTAATTTAAAAAATAAAAATCGGATTTTCTATTTAATTACAAAAATATATCGATATAATCTTAAACAAGTAAAAATAGGAGTTTCTATTTTAACTTTATTAATAAAGGCAATATATACAAGTTCAGGATATTTAGGTCTTTATTATTTAATGATTTACTCTTATTATTTAATACTATTAATATTTATATTAATTGCTTTTATTTTTAATTTAATTAATTGAATTTTTTATTTTTATCCAATATTTAATATTATAGAATTCTTAGAATTGCTAAATAATATTAATATTAATATTAATATTAATTTACTCTTAGATTACGGGACAATATACTGCGACTCAACTAATAAGTACGCTGGTCTAAACTCCCCATTCCTTCATGTATCAAATAATATTAATAATTATCAAGGTCAAATAATTATTAATAGAGAAGCAATATTTATTCCAAAGGACATAGAGTTTAATGTCCTACTAAATAAAAATATTAATGTTTGAAATATAGCCACTCAAAATTTAGAATTAGTAACGCACCATGAAAGGTGCCCAATAAATTATAATATGTGGATAAAAGGCTACACTATAAATACTTCAGCCTATGAGCTTAAATCTAATACTGGTATAGTTCATGCAGATATAGGTAAATTAATATATTATTTAGTAGAAATGTTTAACAGCTTAGAGAATTTAACTACATTAGAAATAACTAGGCTATATAATAGGTTAGAATTAGGTACAATTTTGAATAGTGTTAACTCTAATGGTCCATCATTACAAATAGAATCTTCTATACCAATAAATACCCTAAGTAACAATTCCCCATTTATATTTAAAGGGAGAATTACTTCTTTATTTTTAAATGGAGAAAATAAAATTAATTTACCAATAAATGGAAATAAGATTAATTATTATTTAGTTAATAGGTACAATTTCAATCAAGATATAACCTTGGACGATATGCTTAATAAAAGCTCCCCAGTAATCGATTACGTTGAGTGGTGCTATCGAGCCAAAACTCAACGTTCTTTTACTAGGCTATGCAATCATTCGATCCTCCCAGTGGATATAAATAAGCCTTTTTTTATAACTTATTTTGAAGTAGAGACAGTGAATGGAGTTAATAAAGTAATAGGACTTCGGCTTAACTTACATACTCCTAGCTCACTAGATACTATCTTTCAAACCTTAAGATCAAATTACTTAACAAACAGCGCATTTGCTGAACTTGATAACCCTCTAAAGCACTCTATGTACAAATTAGAATGAGACTTTTATGAGAGCTATATTCGCAGTGTAAATACAACAATATATATTAATATTACTACTATAATCCTAGCTTGAATTGTGTTAGCTAGTAATTTTCCTGTTACCTAATTTATAGAATTATTTAACTTAATCTTAATAATATTAATGCGATTATATTAATACAATTAATATTAATTAAAGAGATGCAATATTTATAATCTTACCCTCCTCTCAAAGACCGAATAAGATAGCTTATTCTTATTCTTATTCTTATTCTTATTCTTATTAATATTCTTATTCTTATTCTTATTCTTATTCTTATTCTTATTCTTATTCTTATTCTTATTCTTATTTTAATATATTTGCATTGGTTGCTAAGTTACACCTTTATTATTTATTAGTAATTATTTATTGTTTTATTTGTTTGGTGCGATTCTTATTATTGAATTCTTAATTATTATTAATTAAAATTAGTATTGTATTTGCTTCCTTAATTAGGAAAGCTTTGTTAATAAGATAATAAATATAATATTTATTATATTAGTATTTTGGGGGGGGGGGGGGTTTTAAAAAAAAAAAGGTAAA